>ENA-OQIO01000335-OQIO01000335.1-human-gut-metagenome-genome-assembly--contig:-NODE-335-length-25575-cov-3.045465_pt1 | contig 25575 bp, 29 predicted proteins | sample MGYA00242573_ERZ504737 | MGnify/ENA primary metagenome ERZ504737 (study PRJEB26092, sample SAMD00036203) | human gut metagenome | host: Homo sapiens | study: EMG produced TPA metagenomics assembly of...
ACACTCGTGCAGAGGCACTCCTGTTTACGTTCCTTAACAAGTTGGGCAAAGTGTCTTCGGAACGCTCCTTGTCAATGCACTGCTCACGCAACAGCAAGGGCGGATATTAGGCTTTTCAAATCAGAAAGCGTTCCTTGCACCGGGACATTTTCTCTCAACAATACGAAATTTCAATAAGAAGTAGAAAGCCGGAAGGTTATCGACTAAGATGAATGATTTGTCAAATAGTAAATACAATATCTATTATCTGATATTTACGATCGAGTATCTTAGTCAATAACCATCCGGCTTTTTTCTATTCTTTTTAAATTTGCATTGTTGAGTGACTACGCTGTGGAGTCAAAAAAAACTTCTTACTGTGACTACCAGCGGAAAGCAGGGTGTTCCTGAGCAGGTGCATTAGCAGGGAGCGTTCCGAAGACACTTTGTAGCGTTTGTTAGAGAAAGTAAATCGAGTGCCATTGCACGAAGATTTCCACTTTCGAGTTACAAACGGTCAACGGGCTGAGGTAAAGCGGGCCTGCACCGCGAAGGAATATCCCTGCTTTCTGCGTCCGATTTGTTACAAAGAAGTTTTCTGCTTTACAGGCGTATCACCACAACAATACAAATTTATATACCACGAGTATAATGACAAATGAATAGTTTTATGTTAATGTATACAGCAGAGAGGGGATAGGACTGTTATAATGGGGCTTATCAGGAAGGAGAAAAAGATGTTTACAGTCATTCGTTCAAGTTATTTAAATCTGGAAATTATAGATGATGCGGCACTCAAATGTGAAGAGTGTGGTGTCAGTTTTGTGTATTCAGATAAGAGTAAGCTTGAAGAAAATACTGTAGTCAGGGGTGTGAGGTCGTTCGGGTAGAGGATGGCAACAGATAACCATATAGATTTCAGAACCGCTTATCTTGTGTGGATGCACTGGATAGGCGGTTTTTTGATATCAGGGCATCAAAGTCGGGGACTTTTGACCTCGACATCATAAGGGAAGGAAAAAGAAAATGGGTGAATTTGAAATAAAAGGAAAAGTGAATACGGCAATCTGCTATGCGAAAGTGGTAGAGCCGGAAGCAATTGAGCAAATTCGTCGAATGTGTGATTATGTGATAACGGAAGAGACGAAAATTCGTATTATGCCGGATGTTCACGCCGGAAAAGGCTGCACGATTGGAACTACAATGACGATCAAAGATAAAGCAGTGCCGAATGTGGTAGGTGTTGATATTGGATGTGGGATGTACACTGTAAATCTCGGAAATATCAAAATTGATTTTGAAAAGGTTGATGAGGCAGCACATTTTATTCCGTCAGGGAGAAATGTCTGGGAAGGAAGACAGGAGAAATTTGATCTGACGAAACTTCGGTGTTATCGGGAGTTAAAAAATACAAAATGGTTGGAAAGATCGCTCGGTACGCTGGGGGGAGGCAATCATTTCATTGAGATTGACGAAGCAGCAGATGGTACGAAATATCTGATCATTCATTCTGGATCGAGAAATCTTGGAAAGCAGGTTGCAGAGTTTTATCAACAACTTGCAGTTAATCTTGACCGGGGATATGGAGAGTATCTTGAAAAACGTGATGAGATTATCAGAACTTACAAAGAACAGGGGCGTAGAAAAGAGATTCAACAGGCCTTAGAGAAGCTCCACTGGCAGGTATATGAATCGGAGACAAATATGCCTGAGGATTTGTGCTTTTTATCAGGAAAATATCTTGATGACTATTTGTATGATGTTGAAATCTGTCAGGCATTTGCAAAGCGAAGCAGAGAAAAAATGGCAGAGATCATTTTGGAGAGGACGGGCATGCTGGGCAGAGAGGCTTTTCATACAATCCATAATTATATTGACATAAAAGAAATGATTCTGCGGAAAGGAGCTATTGCAGCACATAAAGGAGAAAAAGTGCTGATTCCGATTAATATGAGAGATGGAAGTGTGCTTGCAATCGGAAAAGGAAATGCTGAGTGGAATTTTTCTGCACCACATGGAGCAGGAAGATTGATGTCACGGACAAAGGCAAAAACAGAGCTTAATATGAATGAGTATAAAAATGTAATGAAAGGAATTTATACAACATCGATTAATGAAAATACTTTAGATGAAGCACCAATGGCATATAAAAGACTCGACGATATCATTGATGTGATTGGAGATCCGTAGATGTGATTGATGTAATGAAACCAATTTATAATTTTAAAGCTTCTGAGTAGTGCATCTGCCGGCAGGGAAACCTGGCTGGGGTGATGTACTCAGACAGGAAAAATAGATGGAAAAATTTTCTGCCGGAAGCGGAAAGGAAGAAAAATGATGACGATACCAGCTATTGATATGGTAGCTACAGGAAGAAATATTATGAAGTTGAGAAAGGCGGCAGGCTTGTCAGTAAGAGAAATACAGAATATTTTTGGATTTACGACACCACAGGCTATTTATAAGTGGCAGCATGGGACAGCAATGCCGACGATTGACAATCTGGTTGTGCTGGCAGCAGTACTGGATGTTACGATTGATGAGATTCTTGTGGTACAAAGAGAGGACATAGTGCAGTTTGCTACATAATTCAATGATATGAAAAAGAAAAAATACGAGGAGAGAAAAATGAAAGTCTATGCAAAAATTCGACAGAATGGGGAATATCATTCGCAGAATATTTCACAGGCAGTTTATGGATTCCGTGAAATGGGAGCAGAAATAGTCAGATATCAAAAAATCAGTGATATTTATGAAAGTGTCACAAAGGAAGATATTGTACTTGATTATATTACCCAGGTGGAAATGATTCTTAAAAAATTTGGTGTAGTTCCAGCTTGCGAAGATTATCCAGTGGAGTTGAGAAAATTTATGGGAAGAAATGTCTGGAAAGATACAATCAATTCAATCAATACTCATCCGGAAAAATGGGGGGTTTTTGTAAAACCGGTAAAAAGCAAAGCATTTACCGGACATGTGATTCGCTCATCAAAGGATTTGATAGGCTGTGGAAGCTGTTATGAAAATTATGAAGTACTTTGTTGCGATGTTATCGCTCCAAAGATGGAATGGAGAGGGTTTATTATTTATGATGAATTGGTAGATATCAGACCGTATCGGGGAGACTACCATTATCATTTTGATGCGGAAGTAGTGGATCAGATAGTAGAAGCGTTTAGAACAATCCGTGAAAGACCCATGGGAGGAAGTCTGGATTTTGCTGTAATTGAAAAGAATGGAAAGCTTCAGACTGTGTTTCTGGAAATGAATGATGGTTATTCACTTGGAAGTTATGGACTCGTTCCAATCCAGTATGCAAAGCTGGTTTCGGCAAGATGGTCACAACTGTTGAATCGTACTGATGAATTTGATTTTAGAAAAATGAGATAGTGGTGAAGTGTTATAAATATTTTACATCCTCCCCGAACAGTAATATACTGGTTTTGTTGGAGGAAATTTCATGGAGAAAAAAGGAAAAGAAGCAAAAGCGAAAGTTTTATGGAAACTTTTTATTTCAACTTTATATTTAAGTGCATTTACTTTTGGTGGCGGCTATGTGATCGTCACGTTAATGAAGAAAAAATTCGTAGATGATCTGCACTGGATTGATGAGAAAGAAATGTTGGATCTTGTGGCAATCGCACAGTCTTCGCCTGGAGCGATCGCAGTGAATGGGGCAATCGTAGTGGGATATAAACTGGCAGGAATTGCAGGGGTGCTGGTGTCGATCCTGGGGACAATGCTTCCGCCATTTGTTATCATATCAGTGATCTCGGCTTTTTATCAGGCATTTCGCAGTAATTTTTTTATCAGTCAGATGCTGGAGGGGATGCAGGCAGGAGTAGGTGCTGTAATTGCGTCGGTTACATATGAGATGGGAGCGGGAATCGTAAAGGAGAAGGATGCCGTTTCGGTCGGAATCATGATCGGAGCTTTTATTGTCTCCTGTATTTTCGGAGTCAATGTAGTCCTTATCATTTTGGTCTGTGGTCTTCTGGGTGTGATTCGCACTCTTTTTGCAAAAAGGAGGGAAATGAAATGATTTACATTCAGTTATTTTTCAGCTTTTTGCAGGTGGGACTGTTCAGCTTTGGTGGAGGTTATGCCGCTATGCCGCTGATTCAGGGACAGGTTGTTACAATGCACCAGTGCTGAGCATGTCGGAGTTTACGGATCTGATCACAATTTCGCAGATGACACCGGGACCGATTGCGGTCAATTCGGCAACTTTTGTCGGAATTAAAGTTGCGGGATTGCCCGGTGCGATAGCTGCGACAGCAGGGTGTATACTTCCATCCTGTATCCTTGTTACGGTGATTGCAAAATTGTATTTGAAATACCGGAATATGGAGCTGCTTCGGGGTGTGCTTGGCTCTCTGCGTCCTGCGGTGGTGGCGATGATCGCATCAGCAGGGATTCTGATCCTGATCTCGGCATTTTGGGGCAGTGCATCAGCAATATCCTTTGAAGAAACAAAATGGAGTATGGTTGTCATTTTTATCCTTTGTGTGATATCCTTAAGAAAGACAAAAATAAATCCTGTCTGGGTGATGGTGCTGGCAGGGTTAATGAAAGCGGGGCTGGCATTGACCGGGCAATGGGTATAAAAACTCCATTCGCTTTACCTCGCCAGTTAATGAAAACAGGACAGCAATACAGAGGCAGGATAAAAAGTAGTGAGGGACTATTTGTCACATGAAGATGGCTTCATGGATGACAGATAGTCCCTTTTATTTACTCAAGTAACAAGCCTGAATCTGTGCCGGGACAAAAAAGAGAAGCTACTTAAAAATGGAATATAGCCCCAATTCAAAAAAATATGATATAGTCCCGATTCAAAATGAAGACAATATAGCCTTAATATTTAATAATAGTAATAATTATTAATATTGACATAAGAAAAATATTACGATATAATTGGATCAGAAAGAAATAATTTTATAAATTTGGAGATTTTAGGAGAAGGAGGATACATATATGGGAATTAACAGTAGAAAAGTAGTAGTTGTAGGTTGTGGATTTGTAGGATCATCTTCTGCATTTGCTTTAATGCAGAGTCAGTTATTTTCAGAAATGGTACTGATTGATGCGGATCAGAAAAGAGCAGAGGGAGAAGCAATTGATATCAGTCACGGAATGGTATTTGCAAGTCCGATGAAAATTTACGCAGGAACGTATGATGATATCAGTGATGCTGCTGTGATCGTCATCACAGCAGGAGCAAATCAGAAACCGGATGAGACAAGGCTGGATTGATCAAAAAAACAGCAGGATTATGAAGTCGATCGTTGGAGAGATTAAGAAACGGGAATTTGAGGGCATTTTACTGATTGTGTCGAATCCGGTAGACATTCTTACTTATATTGCATTGAAAGAGTCAGGGTATCCGGCAAACCGGGTCATTGGTTCGGGTACAGTTCTGGATACAGGAAGATTCAGGTATGAGCTTGGTGAGCATTTAGGTGTAGACAGCCGGAGTGTGCATGCGTATATTATCGGAGAACATGGGGACAGTGAACTGGCAGCGTGGAGCGATGCAAGAGTTGGCGGACTTCCGATCAATGATTTCTGCGAGCTGCGAGGTCATTTTGACCATGATGCATCCATGGAAAAGATTTTCGATCATGTGAAGAACAGTGCTTATGAGATCATTGCCCGAAAACATGCGACTTATTATGGAATTGCGATGGCAGTGTGCAGGATTTGTGCAGCAATCGTCCGTGATGAGCAGTCCATTATGCCAGTATCAAGTCTGATGCAGGGCGAGTATGGATTGGAGGATGTGGTGTTGAGTATTCCGGCAGTGGTAGATGCAAATGGAATCGAAACGGTCGTTCCGATCGAGTTAAGTGAGAAGGAGCTGGCACAGTTAAAAAGTTCTGCGGAGATCTTAAAGAAAATCATAAAAGAAAATAGCTGAAAAGAATAAATAATTGAAGAAAGCGGCTGGGAGAATGGTGGAAAATTTGATAAAGACGTATTAAAAAAGGAACAACTGATCGGTGAAGGATCAGTTGTTCCTTTTTTGCTGTCAGGTATACGACAAGAACTTTTTCAGTTGTCTAAGAGTTTAAATTTCATATATACCGGATCATGGTCGGAATAAGAATAACCGGTATTGACATTTTCATACTGAAGACATTCTATATTATCGGAAATGATAAAGCCGTCCAGCGTTACAGTATAAGTTTCACCGGGAATGTATTCCATATCAGCATTTCTTGCACTGTTCCAGAGAGCGTTACGTTCAGTGTCAGAAAGCTGATCGATGCAGAAGGAAAGATGCTCCGGCAGTTCTTCTCTTGGGAATGGATAAGCCCAGGATTCATAATCAGCGGCATCATCATTGTCATCATTGGAGGCTTTCAGATCATGGTTGAAATCACCTCCGCAGAGAACATAATTCCCGGCTTCGTATTCTTTTTGCATATCCTGACTCAGCATACGGATCTGCTCTTCACGGATTGCATCACTGTTTCCGTAGGCCGACATATGCAGCAGAAAGATAACCAGCTCTTTTCCGTTGTCTGTAGGAACTCTGGAAATGCTGTAGCACCGGTCCAGATCAAAAAATTTACTGAAGGAGGTGGATACCGGGAAACTTCTTCTCAGAGAATCTGTAACCGGATATTTTGAAAAAAGTGCAAGTCCTGACCGACTTTTTCCATGCGGCTGATTCAATGGGTAGAAGAGAAAAGCGGAATCATAATTCTGTGCAAATACGGTATTATAACTTGGAATCGTTTCCTTGAGGATTGAATACTCGTCCACATGGTAACTCCTGGTAGAATTAAGATCCACCTCTTCGATCAGTGCAAAATCAGGATCTTTAGAAGCAACCAGCTCTCCGGCACTCTGAACGGTCTTTTTTACACTTTCCTTACTTTTGGCCCAGGAGGATTTTCCACCATCCATGAAAAAGCTGAAATCCGGGGTATAGGCACCAAAGCCGATATTGTAAGTCAGGGCAGAGTATTCTTTCTCTGTTGTCAGGGTATCTCCTGATGAAATACTCTCTTTTGTCTGTTCAACCTGAAGTGGCTGATTATCGGGAATCCGGTGGTAACTTGCAAAAAGATAGATGATGTATGCAAGGAGAAGAACCAGGACGATCAACACGATGATCCCGAGATATTTTAGTATTTTTTTCATTCCTTTTTTCATAGTCTGTACATTCCTTTTTAGTTGCTGATCACAGAGAGTGCGTAGCACGGAGCAATCCGTAGGCATCAAAGTCGGGGGCTTTTGACCCCGACATCATCATTTTATTACTATAGCATGACCGGGAAGTTTTTGCTATACTGCTTTATAAGAAATTGTTTATAGAGAAAAGAGGATGAAAATGGAATTACAAAATGGAAGACCGGACAATACAGAAGGTAGACTGGAAAAAGAACTCCGGGTATATGACCTGTTGGACAGGCTGGGAGTAGCATATCAGAGAGTTGATCATGAGGCAGCTATGACGATGGAGGCGTGTGAAGAAATTGACCGTGTACTGGGAGATGGAACAGCAATCTGTAAGAACCTGTTCTTATGTAACCGGCAGGCGACGGAATTTTATCTGCTCCTGATGCCGGGAGACAAGCCGTTTAAGACAAAAGAACTGTCGGCACAGATCGGGTCTTCAAGACTTCATTTGCGAAATCGGAATATATGGAGAAATATCTGGACATCACACCGGGGTCGGTCAGCGTTTTGGGATTGATGAATGATATAGAGGGAAAAGTACGGCTTCTGATTGACGAAGATGTACTGACAGAAAGATATTTTGGCTGTCATCCCTGCATCAATACCTCCAGTCTGAAATTTACGACGGAAGATCTGATCGGGAAAGTGATCCCGGCACTGAAGCATGCACCAAAGATGGTGAAACTTGGGATGACAGAATCGTGAAGCTTCTGCGAAAAGAAGCTATTTTTCAAGTACTTTTACATTGGTATCCGCATGATCTTCTGTGAGGGCAAAGCAGTCTTTTAATCCTTCAGTAATGTAGACTTCATGTGAATCGGTCACAAAAACAGCTTCAAAGTCATTGCTTTGCTGCCAGAGTGCTGCGGCTTTCTCAAGTCCCATAACAAAAAGAGAAGTAGAAAGAGCATCGCAGATTCCACCGTCTTTTCCAACCACTGTGACCGAACAAAGCCCGCTGTCTGCCGGGTGGCCGGTGGACGGATCCATAATGTGCCAGTAAGTCTTTCCGTCCTGTTCAAAGTAGCGTTCGTAACCACCGGAAGTGATGACTGCCTGATCGGAAACCGAAAGGACCATCATGGGAGTATCGCCGGTCGGGTCCTGGATCCCCACCTGCCATGGAGATCCATCCGGTTTACTTCCAATGGTCTGCACATTCCCGCCAAGGTTCAGGAGGGCGGAAGTCACACCTTTTTCGCGGAGCAACTGGGCAGCGAGCTGTCCACCGTATCCCTTTGCAATACTTCCAAGATCAATGGTCATTCCTTTTGGAATGGATACATTTCCTGTAGCAGTATCATATTGGATCTTTGTATAATCAACAAGCGGGAGAAGGGATTCAATCTCTGTTTCCTCAGGAACCTGATATTCTTCCGTAGTAAATCCCCATGCACGTACGATCGGATAAACAGAAATATCCAATGCACCGTCTGTGCGTCTGCACATTTCTAGAGCTTCCTGCATCAGATTGCCAGCATTCCCGGTCAGTGTACCAGTTCCATCCTGATTGATCTTATAAATTTCACTGTCAGGGTCTGTGACAGAAACTTCAGATTCCAGATCGGTCAGCACATTCTGTGCCTCTTTTAACAGAGAAGCATCCCCGTAAATATTAAATTCAATCGAAGTATCCATAGCAAAAAAATTGCTTTTTTGTAGCCCGGAAGAAAAATTTGTGGAAGATTCGGAACATCCACAGAGCAAAAAGGCACAAAGAGCGAAAAAAAATAAAAGTTTTTTCATAAATGAAAGCCTCCAAATGGTAATTAATGGTAAAAATTTTCAATAAAAAGAGAATTTTTTTTCTTTGATTGACAAAGAAAATGAACAGTGTTAGTATTGCACAACGGTGATTAGCACAGACTAACCAAAGAAAATCAACTGAAAGTATAGCATGAAAGGAGGCATATTTCAATATGATATCCGGCGTTTGAAAAGAGTTGAAAAGGAAAGGCGTCAGGTATCTGATTGATGTAAAGGGGAAATTTCATAGCGAAAACCTTATCAGAAAGACAAAATTATTATCGAACTTTTAAGGAGGCATTTATGAAAAGAAATTGGAGAAAATTACTATCACTGGTTCTGTCCGTGATGGTGATCCTGACAACAGCAGGAACACCTGTCATGGCAGCGGAAAAAAAAGCGGCTCCGACGACAGTTACAAATTGTGAAGCCAGTGGTTTCTGGACAGAGGTTTTAAGTCTGGGATTTGAAGATACTGCCTGGATGGATAAAATCAACAGTGTAACAGTTAATGAGATTCAATATACGAAAGGAACGATCAATCCTTTGGAAGTGATACAAATCTGTGGGAAATTGGGAATGCGACCGGAACATTTGGAAGTTATAAAGCTCTGAAGATCGTAAGTCCGGGAACTTATCCGATGACGATCGCTGTGACAGCAGACGGATATGAGGATGTGACTTTTAAGGTAACGAAAGATACATCGAGTTATCCTTATACTTATACAGCGACAGTCGTAAGTACACCGTCAGGAGAAAAAACTTATACGGCAACTGCGGCAGCAGCCACAAATGGTACCGTCAGCTTAAGTGCAACGGAAGGGATTCAGGCAGGAGCAACGGTTACTGTAACAGCTACACCGGATGCAGGATATGAAGTAGAAGCGGTGAATGTTAATGGAGTGAGCGGTGCTTCTGTAGATGTGCAGAATACAGAAGGCGTTTATACATTTACAATGCCATCTGAAAATGTAACGGTAGCGGCAACATTCAGGGAAACTGCACCGGTAGAGCCGGGCAGCATTGATTTAAGCCAGGTAAGTATGGAGACTGACTTTTTTGGAAATGAGTGGCATCTGGTCTTTGCAAATGCAGATGGTTATGTGGCAGCAGTTACCGATGTTAAAGTCAACGGAACATCCTGGGAGAAATCATCTTTCAAACCGTCGGCCGGAGGAAAATATTTTATTGATACAGAAAATAATCAGATTGTATTTTCTGCGAAAGATTTCAGTGGAAGTTCAGACTCACCGGTTTTAAAAAGCGGAGATTCTGTGGCGATCACAGCAAATGGTTATGAAGATCTTTCGTTCAAATTTGTTGTAGATCAGAATGGAACGATTTCTTTACAGCCGGATGACGGACAGGGTGATCCATATGAACTTCATGTGAAGATCGATGGCTCTTTTGAGGCAGCGATTGTAGGACAGAATGATTATGACGGAATATCCAGTGCGAGTGTTGGTGGGGCATCGGGCAATAAGAACAGTGCCGTAAAGGTTTATGGAGCAATTACGGAAAAAGGAACAGAGCCTTCAGAGAGTGACTGGGAAGAGCTGGATCATTCCTCTCAGATCAGTCTGAACGGAAGTAAGTGCAAAGTAAGCATTGTACCGGACACAGAAGCCGGAACACCGGAGAACAGTGACAGTGGTATGGAAGGTGTTTATATGACACTCAGCAGTGACCTGACACTGAATGGTACGCCAAAGGATGCAGGAACTTACAAGATTTCGGTTTCCATTACTGATATGCAGGGACGTACGGCTGTCAGCAATACACTTCCATTCCGCATTTATACAGGAGAAGAAACCTGGCAGACCGCCTGAAAGTCGAGAATTTCAGACAGTATGAAAGTGGATTGTACGCATGGGATATCATGGAGCCATGGGCGATCAAAAATTTTGGAAGTAATGTAGACGGTGAAGAGAACAGTGTTCGTGTACCGGCAGCATTAGAAGCATGGTTCGGTTCCCATGAAAGCGGAACTTATGGATATCTTGGTTATGATCTTGCATGGAAAGAAGTGAAGAAAGGAAATATTCCTCAGACACTTTACATTCCGGCAGGATGCAGTCTGACACTGACTAATATGGAAATTCTCAGTAGTGTGCGTATTGTTGTGGAAAACGGCGGAAAGCTGACACTTTCAGATTCTGTAGTCCAGGGAATGATAGAAGTACAAAGCGGCGGTACATTTTCTATGAATTATGATTCCTTTAATCAGAAATTTACAACAGGTTCTTCAATCTGTGGACAGCTTCGTATGGAAGATGGATCGATTCTGGAAAATGCAGCAATTTATTCGCATATTAATTACCTTGCCAATGGAGATCTGACTGATCGTAGCAGTGCAGAGCCGGTTGTTACGACAACTGGAAATGTAACAGTAAAGGGACAGGTATTTATTAAAGGTGATGAGGCAGGACGTGAGGAAGGTCAGACAGCCCTTAGAGTGAAAGACGGCACATTGAATCTGGCAGACGGTGCGGTACTTGTTACTTATGGCGGTGGCGGAAATGTGCAGCTCTATGCACAGGGCGGTACAGCCATTGAACTGGATAACGGAACAATCACAGGAAATGGAAAAGTCGTTGCGATCGGTGGCGATGTACTTTGGGGTGACGGTGGAAATGCCGTGACAGGAAATGGAACTATTTCTACAAATGAAGTATTCCTTCAGGGAGCAACAGCCCGCACTTCCAATAAGGCAACACCGGGTAAGGCTCTGGAAGACGGAATCAAAGTTACCGGCTCCGGAAGACATATTGCAGATGGAACGCTGATCGGGAATGAGATTACAAATGATCCGCTGGAGGCTCTCTACTGGACAACCGGTGTAGATGCAGTTCCACCACTGGAAAAATTTGTGACAACACCATCTACCGGGGTATTTGAAGTAACGGTAGATATAGATTCTGCGGTTTATGACGGAAATAATCAAATCCCGACTGTTACAGTAAAAGAAGGAGATAAAGAGCTCGTTGCAGGAACAGATTATGCCATTACTTATGTATTTGGTGATGACGCTACAGCAAGATCTTTTTGAAGGAGCAGAGTTTGTTGAAGTCGGAAAATATGTACTGACAATTACCGGAATCGGCAATTATACAGGCATGTCAAAAGAGATTATTTTCAACATTACAAAGGATTCATCCGATAATGGAAATAATTCTGGAAATGGAGATAACGGCAACAACGGAAATAATTCCGGAAATGGAGATAATGGCAATAACGGAAATAATTCCGGAAATGATAATAATTCCAATGCAGGAAATAACGGTGCCGTAGATAAGGGAAATGGTTCTGATAAGACGAATGGAAATAAAGTCAGTGCAGATGGCAAAAAGAACAGCCAGATCCAGAAAGTTACGCAGGCAAAGAGTATGAAGACCGGAGATACTGCGGATCTTGCTCTTTGGATGACCATGCTGGTTCTTTCTCTTGGAGCAGGATCAAGCATCGTGCAGCTTACAAAAAAGCGTGAAAGATAGGGCTGTAATCTACAGGACAAAAGAGAGAAAATTTAATACAACAGGCTGAATGACAAATAGATTCAGCAGAACAGGTATGGATGCCTCCGGGGGATGAGTAAAGTTTCCGGGGGTATTTTTATGCCAGATTCAGCTTGACGTATCTGCAAAATTGTATTATAGTTTCTCGTTGCTTTGGAAAAATAGCAGGAGGAAATGGCAGTATGACAATTTATCAGGAACTACAGCTTAGTTCGGTTGGGTCGAAGCAACTGATCCGGGCAACAGAAGATAAGAAGGAAAAAAGAAGACATATTCTGATCTATAATTTTAAGGTATATCTGGTCATGGCTTTTTGCGTGGCAGTGGTATCATTGTACAGTAGTCTGACGGGAAAAGATAACAGTGTAGTAGGAGTTACAGTCCTGTTAGCTGTGCTTGTACTGCGACAGGCAGATTTTGGAATACGGACTACACATGGTCTTGGATCGATCCTGGGAATCTTTACGATCCTGATGACAGGACCGAGGATCAGCAATCTGGTTTCTCCGGTTCCTGCATTTTTTATTAATGTAATCTGCATCTTACTTTTGATGATCCTTGGATGTCATAATGTGATCATGTATAATCATTCTACTTTTGTACTGGGGTATCTTCTGCTCCAGGGATATGACGTAACAGGCAAGATGTATGTCCGCAGAGTGGAAGGGCTGTTGGTCGGAATGATTCTCTGTATGATCATATTTTATAAAATCAGAAGAACAGACCATATCGCAGGACATTCCTTGATCTGTTCAGGGAGTTTGATGTCCATTCCGCAAGAAGCAGATGGTATATCCGGCTGGCATTGATCGCTTCCAGTGCAATGCTGTTTATGTCGCTGGCAGGCTTGCCCAGGGCAATGTGGGCGGGAATCGCCTGTATGTCGGTATGTCTTCCATTCCCGGAGGACGGGCTGGAGAGAGCCGGAAAAAGAGCTGCATTTAATATAGTAGGATGTCTGTTATTTGCCGGACTGTATCTGCTGCTTCCCCAATCATTTTATCCATATATCGGAATGATCGGAGGAATCGGAGTAGGATATTCTGCGGGGTACGCATGGCAGACTGCATTTAACACATTTGGTGCATTGTCGATCGCTTCAGGACTTTTCGGGATGCCGTATGCGGTGGCACTCAGGATCGGAGCAAATGTATTCAGTGCAGTGTATACAGTGGTATGCAGTAAAGGTTTGGGGCTTGCTTTTACAGCCATATCAGCTTATACTGGTTCCACAGAGACTGAATGAAATGAATGGAGGATTTGTAAATGCCAGATACAGGAACAAATGAGAACACACTGACAGGACGTAATGTCGGAAAGACATGCCGTACTCATTACCGGGGAACTTTTAATGACGGAACGCAGTTTGATTCTTCTTATGACCGTGGAGAGCCACTGGAATTTGTCTGTGGAGCAGGTCAGATGATTAAAGGATTTGATGCGGCTGTAGCGGATATGGAAGTGGGACAGATTGTCGATATTCATCTGATGCCGGAAGAAGCTTATGGTATGCCGGATCCGGAGGCAATTTTTACACTTGAGATCGCACAGCTTCCGGGATCAGAGAATCTGGAAGTTGGACAGCAGGTTTATCTTTCTAATCAGTACGGACAGCCATTTCCGGTAAAAGTACTGGAAAAAGAAGAGAAGACGATCACTTTTGATGCAAACCATGAGATGGCAGGCAAAGAGCTTAACTTTAAGATTGAACTTGTAGAAGTGAAATAAAAAGTGGATAACTTTAGAGAAAAGTGAAAAAGAGACCGTTTCCGGTGGATGAATGTGGAAAAATCCGAACACCGGAGAAGGTCTTTTTTTTGTGTATTGAAAATTAAATCAGGAAATGCTATAGTTTAATAAATAGAAAATATAGTTTAAAAATTATGATTTAAAGAAAGGAAAAGGAAGCGTGTCATTCAGTGAAGAGAAGAGAAAAGCGATACAATTATATATGTTAGAAAAAATCCGTATGGATGATACACTTTTTCTGAAAAAGACAGCAGAAGTATTTTCTATTTCAGAGACATCTGTACGGCGTTATGTAAAGATGTGCATAGATAAAAAGTTGATTGAAGTATCAAATAAAAATCAGTGTGGTTATCGACTTGTAACTTATGAGAAAAAATGGAGTGTCAGTAATGATGGAACTTTAGAAGAGGATCAAATCTTTTACGCAGAGATTTTACCGGAACTGAAGGAAATTTCGAAAAATGCAAAAGATATATGGGCATATACATTTGCTGAAATCATGAATAATGCTATCGAGCATTCAGAAGCAGAAAAGATCAGTTATGCAGTAAAGAGAGATTGCCTGTATACAGAGATTTCTATTGTAGATGATGGGATTGGAGTTTTTAAGAATATACAGAAGTATCTCTTAGCTCATGGGATAAAAAATGTCAGTACAGAACAGGCAGTTCTTGAATTATATAAAGGAAAGCTTACGACAAATTTAAAAGAACATTCAGGAGAAGGCATCTTTTTTTCATCAAGGATGTTGACAGAGTTTGCAATATTATCAGATCATGCGATTTTTTCCATGAAAAGCGAAAACAGGGAAAGTTTTATCCGGTCGCATCTGATTGCATATTATACGAGGTTAGAGAAAGTGGGGACGATGGTAGTGATGAAATTGGAAAATCAGCCAGCACATACATCAAAGGATATATTTGACCGTTTTGCACCGATCGAAAGAGGGTTTGTGAGAACCGAAATCCCAATGAGAGAGATGTGTCCGCTGGGAAATCCGGTGGCACGTTCACAGGCAAGAAGGATTCTGCGTCGGCTGGATGAGTTTGAGGAGATCATTTTTGATTTTCAGGGAATTGATTTCATGGGGCAGGGGTTTGCAGATGAAATATTCCGGGTATTTCAGAATCGACATCCATCAATCCGGTTAATTCCGGTAAATGCAAATGAATCAGTTCTTGGAATGATCCATCATGTGACAGTTGGAAAAATTGAACAAAATCAGCAGAGCGAAGAGTAAAAATTTTCACTTGACTTATTTCGTGAGAGGACTATAATAATCCCCGTAAAGAAAATATTGTTCACCAAATTCGTTGATGAGAACAAAGTCATATTCGAGATTATTTTCAGAGAGCCTGTGGGTGGTGTGAGCAGGTAATAACCGGATAAGGATATCCTCTCTAAGAAGCGGGCTGAAAGCGTGATGCACGTCAGTAAACCTCGCCGGTATCCACCGTTATATGGATAGCATATGCTGGTATGTGAAGAGTCGCAGATTTTTTGCGGAATCAGGGTGGTAACGCGGATTATATTCGTCCCTTTTCAGATTGATTTCTGAAAAGGGACTTTTTTATTGAGTGGACAGAAGTAAGGAGGAAATGTAATGAAAGCATTACAGAAAGTCAGCAAATTTTTATCAGATTATACTTCAATCGTAGTAATTGCGATTGCAGTCATTACGTTCTTTGTACCGGGAATGATGGGATGGGTTAATCTCCAGTTATTTACAGATCCGGTATCCAATAGGTTTACGTGCCAGTCGATCATCATCGGAGTCATTATGTTCAGTATGGGACTGACATTGACAACTGAGGATTTTAAAATTCTTGCCCAGAGACCTTTTGATATCTGTGTGGGTGCGATCGCCCAGTATCTGATCATGCCATTTCTGGCATTAGGACTGACAAAGCTTTTGAACCTTCCAGACGGAATCGCACTTGGCCTGATTCTGGTCGGATGCTGTCCAGGAGGAGTGTCATCCAATATCATGTCTTATCTGTGCGGAGGGGATGTGGCATTTTCTGTTGGAATGACAACGGTTTCCACGATCCTTTCACCAGTGATGACACCACTTTTAGTTTCATTCCTTGCCAGCGGAACGCATATTTCAATTAAGGCACTTCCAATGCTGGTGTCTATCGTAGAGACAGTCATTCTTCCGGTTGCACTTGGATTTTTGCTGAACTATTTATTCGGAAAGAAAAAGACATTTGGTGAACTGCAGAAAATAATGCCGGGAATCGCCGTACTTGGACTGGCATGTGTGGTTGGTGGAGTTGTATCTTCTCAGGGTGCAAAATTCTTTGAGTCAGGAGTTATCATCTTTGTTGCAGTCTTCCTTCACAACGGACTTGGTTATCTGCTTGGTTACGGGGCAGGCAGACTGGTTGGCATGAATACAGCGAAGAAGAGAACGATTGCGATCGAGGTCGGTATGCAGAATGCAGGACTTGCAACCAATCTTGCTACAACGACAGCTCAGTTTGCATCTACACCGGAGTCAGCGATCATCTGTGCAGTATCCTGTACATGGCATTCAATTTCAGGAACATTACTGGCAGGAATGTTTGCATTTTATGATAAATGCAAAAAGAAATAATGCTGTTGCAAAGGAAACTTAACCGGTTCTAAGCAGGAAAAAAGAATCCGAAAAATTTCTTGATAAAAGAAGATTTCCGGGTTCTTTTTTTGAAAAATTTTTAGGAAACTAACTGGAAAGCTGACCGGAAAGTGCTGTTAACACTTCACTTTATCCCGCTTTTTTGATACACTGGAAAATAGAAAAGAGGTAAGGGGAATATCATGCAGACAGAGAAAGAAAAAGGGTTATCGATCGGATCTTCAAAAAAGAAAATTCTTATAAAATATTATTACGAACGGATCAGGCGGGATGTTACTAATTTTATCAAATGGATGTTACTGGCAATTCTGACCGGACTGGTGGTCGGTGGGGCAAGCAGTGCATTTGCAGCCTGTATCAGTGCGGCAACTGAATACAGAAACAGTCATCTATGGGTATTTCTCTGCCTTCCGCTGGCAGGAATCGTGATCGTATTTATGTATGAAAGGCTGGGAAGACAGGATGGAGGAACGAACCAGGTTTTATCAACGATCAAGTCAAAAGATAATGTTCCCTTTATCTCTGCCCCGCTGATTTTTATTTCTACATTACTGACGCATCTGACCGGAGGTTCTGCAGGAAGGAAGGTGCATCGATCCAGTTTGGAGGCAGTATCGGAAGCTGGCTGGCAAAGCTGGTGCATCTGGATGAGACAGATCATCATGTGATGATCATGTGTGGAATGAGTGCGGCGTTTGCTGCAGTTTTCGGAACACCGATGGCAGCGGCAGTCTTTGCGATGGAAGTTGTCAGCGTGGGGGTGATGTATTATGCAGCATTACTGCCGTGTGTGATCGCATCGATCATTGCCGCAGAGTTTGCGACAGGAGTTGGTCTGAACCCGGAGACATTTCCGGTTGCAAGGATTCCACAATTAAGTGTTGAGAGCGGCTTGAAGATGGCAGTGATCGCAGCCGGTTGTGGATTGCTGAGCATTTTATTCTGCGTGGCATTAAAGGCAGTATCCGGGATTTATGGAAAATATTTGAAGAACCCGTATCTTCGTGTCTGTGTGGCAGGATGTCTGGTGATCGGGATCACAATGCTTCTTGGAACAGGAGATTATATGGGAGCAGGTAATGAGCTGATCGCAAGGGCAGTGGAACAGGGAAAAGCAAGACCGTTGGACTTTTTGTGGAAAATGATCCTGACAGCGATCACGATGCGGGCAGGTTATCGTGGTGGGGAGATCGTTCCAGCATTTTCAGTGGGAGCCACATTCGGTTGTGTGGCAGGTGGACTGCTTGGTTTTTCTCCGGAAGTTGCAGCAGCGGCAAGCATGGTGGCATTATTCTGCGGAGTGACGAACTGTCCGATCGCATCCATGCTGATCTCATTTGAATTATTTGGATTTTCAGGGGCAGCGTATTATCTGATCGCCATTTCGATCAGTTATGCCCTGTCAGGATATTACAGTCTGTATAAAGACCAGACGATCGTTTATTCAAAATATAAGGCAAGATATATCAATAAAAAGACACATTAAAAAGAAGTGGTATTATAATAAAAACTTATTTGCTGACATATGGTATGATAAGATTTGTACTTGAAAATTTGCGATATAATGCGGTCAGAGGAAGTATGATGGAAATTTCAACATCTCAATGGATTAGTCTTATTATGATCATTTTGTCAATCGGCTCAGTTTGTCGCAGAAAAATAAGAAATCTGAAAGGTGAATAAATGGAATATACGATTGAAAAATTGCTGGCAGAGAAACAATGGAAGCAGTTAAATTTGCTTGAGGGGAAAGAGTCCTGTAAACGAAAAATTGAAGGTATCCGCATTATAGAAGTACCGGAAATGGCAAGATATCTGACGGGAGGGGAACTGCTTCTGACCAGCCTGTATGTATACAGAGATTGCAGTGCGGAGGAATTTTATCAGTATCTGATCGCTTTTGAGGAGAAGCATATCAGTGGAATCCTTTTGAAAGAACGGGAACAGATCAGCGAAAAAGAGAAGAAAATCAAATTACTGAAAACGTATTGCGAAAGTAAAAAGATTCCATTGATTGAAATGCCAAAAAAAATCAGCTTTTGGGAAATGATCAGTTTTGTCATGAACCGGATTTTTACAAAAGATGTTGCACGGCTTAGGTATTTTAAACTGACGCAGGATAATTTCAATACACTTTCTTTTGGAAGAGATATCACATCCAGTAAGACGCAGGATATTCTGGAACTTCTCAGTGACATGGTGGATAATCCGGTTACACTTTATTACAGTAATCTCAACTGCTATGTGACCAGTGGAGGGGATCATTCGCGTCTGGAATTACGGGAAGATCTTGAAGAGTATATTCCATCTGTCATTACGAAATTTTCTTATATGCGGCAACGGAAAAAGGGGACAGGAGAAATCCAGTACGTAATCAAGATCAGTGTTATGGAAGAGGTGGAAGCTTATCTGGTGGTGACAGAGAAAAATAGAAAGTTGTCAGCAATGGATTGCATGGCGATCGAGAATGCGATTATTACACTGCAGTATGGTTTTGTTACAGAATTTGTGCAAAATGAGATTGAAAAGAAATATCACAGAGATATTGTGCATAATGTACTGAGCGGGATGCTTGGAAAAGAAGAAATGGAAGAAGCAGCAAATCTGCTGGAGATCCATTCTGAGGAATATTACCGGGTTGTGACATTTTATACTTTCCAAAAAGAACGGGGAGATATGTATACAAGTGAACAGTTGCGGGAAACCGGAATTATTGAAGGGGAGATCATGACACTCTGCCCGGGACAGCATGTATACCGGAATATAGATCAGATCGTGATGATTCAAAGAGTGGATGAAAAGCAGAAGCGTGAGGTATATCTGAATAAAATGGAAGAGATGTGTGCGGTATTGCAGAATGCGATCCGTTACCGCCATAAGACAGAGAAGATCCAGGTCGGAATCGGAAAGATGGTCAAAGGGATCTATAATCTGAAAGATTCTTATTATGAGGCAAAAAGAGCGATCTCCTATCGGGATATTGCGAAAGTTATTTCTGGAAATGAAAATCAGACAGTTACACTGTACTCAGATCTTGGATTTTTTAAACTCCTTGGAGATATTGATGATCTGAACACACTAATGGATTATATCCCTGAATCCTTGCAACGGTTATACAGTTACAATAAACCGCAGCGGAAAGATCTGATTCTGACGCTGCAAACTTACCTTGATAATAATCAAAGTCTGAATAAGACTGCACAGGCATTATTTATTCATTATAAAACTGCAACGTACAGAATTGACAAGATTGGAAAAATGACAGGAATGGATTTTAAGAATCCAAATGAAATGTTGAATGTGAGAATCGGGCTGATTCTTTATAAAATGTTGGAGAAAGCACGTTAAAGTAAAAAGAAGATAAATGAGTTGGTACTGGTGTTTTATGAAAAGAAGACTATAATAGTCAGTATGAAAGCAATGAATAATAAAAAGAATGTTGAGCATGATTTTTCAAAAGGATCAATGATCCGGAATATTTTGTCCATGGCAGTTCCGGTCACGATTGCACAGGCGGTGCAGCTTTTATACAATCTGGTAGATCGGGTCTATTTAGGACATATCGGTCAGGGAGCAGATCAGGCACTGACCGGTGTGGGGCTGGTATTTCCGATCATATCGATCGTGAGTGCATTTACGCAGCTTTATTCAGGCGGTGGAGCACCACTGATGTCTATCGCAAGAGGTGCAGGAGAGGAGGAAAAGGCATCAAAGCTTGAGAATGTAAGCTTCGTACTTCTTATTTTAACCGGAGTTGTATTGATGGGTGTCTTTTATATTTTTATGAAGCCGATTCTGTATCTTCTGGGAGCATCGGATGCAACTTATCCTGTGGCAGCATCCTATTTACAGATTTATCTGCTGGGGACACTTTTTATCATGATCAGTTCAGGGATGAATCTGTTCATTAATGCACAGGGGTTCGGGACAATGGGAATGATGACAGTCTGTATCGGGGCTGTTCTGAATCTCTTTCTTGACCCGCTTTTTATTTTTGTGTGGAAACTGGGAGTACGGGGAGCAGCGATCGCAACGGTTCTCAGTCAGATGGCAGGATGTATGTGGGTTCTGTGGTTTCTGACTGGGAAAAAGGTGCAGTACCGTTGCAGAGAAAGTATATGAAGCTAAAAGACAGAAAAATGATTCTTTCCATCCTGGGTCTGGGACTGTCAGGCTTTATTATGTGCGTTACGAACAGTCTGAGTCAGATCGCCTGCAATGCAACGCTGGCACGCTGGGTGGAGATCTGTATGTCGGTGCGATTGACGATTTTAAATTCTGTGCGTGAATTTTCAATCTTGCGGCAAACGGTGTGGCGGAAGGTGCAAAACCGGTGCTTGGCTATAATTTCGGAGCAAAGGAATATGAGAGGGTCAGGAAAGGAATTTTTGTTACGTGCGGTATGATTATGAGCTATAGTGTGCTGGCATGGCTGACGGTTCATTCTTCCCGTCTTTCCTGGTGGGATTTTTACGTCTGACAAAGCACTGGCTGAGATTGCAGCACCGGCACTGAAACTCTTTTTTGCAGGATTTTTTATGATGGGATTTATGTTCTGCGGACAGGCGACATTCGTGGGGCTGGGATTCCCGAAGCAGGCAATTTTTTTCAGTCTGTTGAGAAAAGTTGTGATCGTTGTGCCATTGACGATATTACTCCCATATTTTATGGGAGTTGAGGGAGTCTTTGTTGCAGAGCCGGTCAGCAATTATATTGGTGGGATCGCAAGCTTTGGAACAATGCTTCTGACGGTGATGCCGATCCTCTTAGGTAAAAAGCAAAAAATTTAAGAAATGTTTAGAAAGTCCGGGCTGGTACTTCTGACTGCAGGAACGATTGCCATGACGAGATTATAACTTGTAAAGGAGAGAAAAGGGATGGAAAAGAAAGAAACTTTTCGTTTTGGCGTTATGGGTGCCGGAAATATTTCAAATAAATTTTGCGATGCAGCAGAGAAGACAGAAGAGGTCTGTGTGACTGCTGTAGCAGCGAGATCAGAAGAAAGAGCCAGAGAGTTTGCAGAGAAATATGAAATACATAGCTATTATGGAAATTATGAAGAAATGCTTCAGAAAGAAAAGCTGGATGGGGTCTATATTGGTGTGGTTACCGGAATGCATGTGCAGTTGACAGAATTATGTATCAGATACGGGATTCCGGTTTTGTGTGAAAAGGCATTGACAGGAAGTTCGGAGGAGGCAGAAAGAATTTTCAGGCTGGCAGAAGAAAAGAAAATTTTTGTTATGGAGGGAGTATGGAGTCTTTTTCTTCCTGCAAATAGAAAAGCCAGAGAATGGTTGCAGGAAGGGCGTATCGGTAAACTTGCAGTCAGTAATGTTGAAATCGGATTTACAGCTCCGAAGAATAAAGAAAATCGCTATTTTAACAAAGAAGCCGGTTGGAGGGCGGCATTGGATCTGTTAATTTATGCGTTGGCACTGACGATGTATTTTTGTGGTGAAGACTGGAAGGAAGAACAGATTCAGGTAATCTACAATGAAGATCAGGTGGATGTGACGGAACATGTTATACTTCGGTATGAGGAGCATCTTTCGTTTATGACTGCCACGTATCTGGCAAATGTAGATGAAAGACTGGAACTGACAGGATCAGAAGGAAAAATAATGATCCGACATCCGCATTATGCAGATCAGATCGTTTTGTACGATGGGCAGGGAAAGCTGATAGAGCAATATTCCGATCAGGTGACGGAAAATGGGTTTGTGTATGAAATCAAAGAAATGGTTGACTGTGTACGAAATGGTAAGACTGAAAGCAGCATAGTTCCACATCGGATGACATTGGAATGTGCCAAAATATTTGATAGGATTGTGAGAGTGAGTAGCACGGAGCAATCCGTGGGCATCAAAGTCGGGGCTTTTGCCCCCGACATCATATATAAAAATGAAAAATTCAGTCAGAGTGTATTTTAGGAAAGGAAATAAAAGAATATGAGTCAGGAGCAGCAGACACCGCACAAAAGGCGTGTGCGGTATAAAGGAAAATATCCGAAGAAATTCGAGGAAAAATACAAAGAGCTTCAGCCGGAAAAATATCAGGAGACCGTGGAGCATGTGATACGTAAGGGAAATACTCCTGCCGGGATGCATATTTCAATTATGGTAAAGGAAATACTGGATTTCTGGATATTCAGCCGGGACAGACCGGATTTGATGCAACATTAGGATATGGCGGGCATACAAAAGCCATGCTGGAATGTCTGAAAGGACAGGGGCATATCTATGCTACAGATGTAGACCCGGAGGAATCGGCAAAGACGAAGAAACGACTGGAAGAGCAGGGATTCGGAGAGAAAATCCTGACGGTCTGCCTTCAGAATTTCTGCACGATTGATGAAATTGCAGAGAAAGTGGGAGGATTCGATTTTATTTTGGCAGATCTTGGCGTATCGTCCATGCAGATCGACAATCCCAAAAGAGGATTTTCATTTAAAGCCGATGGGCCTCTGGATTTGCGGCTGAATCAGGAAAAGGGAATCAGTGCAGCAGAGCGTCTGGATACCATCTCAAGAGAAGAACTTGCGGGAATGTTATATGAAAATTCTGATGAACCATATTGTGAAGAACTGGCAAAAGCGATCACGGATGAGATTCGCAGAGGAAACCGGATTGATACAACGACAAAGCTCAGGAACGTGATCGAGAAGACACTTTCTTTTCTTCCAGACAATCAAGAGAAAAAGGATATCGTAAAGAAAACCTGTCAGAGAACATTTCAGGCTCTGCGAATCGATGTGAATAATGAGTTTGAAGTTTTGTATGAGTTTATGGAGAAATTACCGGATGCACTGCGTCCGGGCGGAAGAGTTGCAATCCTGACGTTTCATTCCGGTGAGGACAAGCTGGTAAAGAAAGCATTAAAAGCAGGTTATAAAGCAGGCATCTATTCTGATTATGCGAAGGATGTGATCCGCCCGTCCGCACAGGAATGTGCAAAGAATGGGCGTGCAAGATCGACGAAGATGCGTTGGGCGGTCAAGGCGTAACGTTGACTTTCCTATGGCATCATGCTATAGTAGCGAAGAACAAAGTAAATAAAGCGTTCGGTGCTGTTCTATATAGGAAGATATAGCAACAGGTAAAAGGGAAGCAGGTGCAATTCCTGCACGAACTCGTCACTGTAAGCAAATGTGACCGGCAGGCGTGAAGACGCAGCCACTGGGAGACCGGGAAGGCGTTCGGTATAAGATTTGTAAGTCAGGAAACCTGCCGGTCGCTGGTGCGGGGAATGTACATTCCAGATCACGAGTAATTGATTGTACCGAAAAGTAATGGATCCGGGAGCTTTTCTTAAAAGAAATTCTTTTCTGACTCAGACAGCTCAAAGAAACCGGTTTATTTTCATTGTCTTTCTGACGTTTCTTACTTACTTTTAGATAAGTTCAGCTTATTTCCCGTATTATTCAAGACAGGAGGAAAAATGAAGAACAAAAAGGTTAAATATCTTGCCATGTTGCTTGCGTTTTCTATGGCAGTTTCACCGATGTCTTATACGAAGGCATACGCAGAAAATGCGGAGAACGCACAGGCGGCAGGAGCGGTGAATGCAGGAGAAAATTTGGCAGACGGAGCAGGCATTCAGGAAGGAACAGATACTTCCGGTGGAACAGATACCTCTGGTGGAACCAATACATCCGATGGAACAGATACCTCTGGTGGAACCAATACATCCGATGGGTCGCAGTCCGCTGATGCAGATCATACCGGAAACGAATCAAAAGAAAATGGTTCTGAGAATGCAGGTTCAGAAAATACAGGTTCACAGGATCAGAATACACCGTCACAGGATTCCGGCAGTACCGGTGAAAATTCGGGAGAAGATCAGAATACTTCTGATGAGACGGGAGAAGGAAAAGATTCTGAAAAAATGAATGAAAAATCAGATGATCCGTCTGACAAAGCTGATGCGGAGAAAAAGGATGCAGAAGAGAAATCTTCGGAAGAAACTGCAAAGCAGGCCGATGAGACAACTGCAAAAGAGACACTTGTAACACCGACGAAAGAGATCACAGGGGTTGAAGTTCTGAAAAATGATGGAACTTCTTATGGAATGTTCCCGATCACAGATGCAACGTGTACCGTAAAAGGGGATAAGATCGAGATTTCCTTTAGTACCGGTACAAAGACTGTGTTTGACCGTCTGTATCTCGGTGCAGCGACAGACGAGGATAAGAGCAATTATGTTCAGGGTACGAATACCGGAAGTACCTGCCAGTTTACGATCCAGGTTCCGATTTCCGCAAAGAACAGTTGGATTCCGGTTTCGGTAGGACGTTCAGATAAAGGAACATGGTCTGAAAATCTGCTGTGGATGAGTATCCCGGATGTGCAGACATCAGGAGAAAAAGAAGATTATCAGGCAAATGACGGAGTTACGGCAATTTATGGTTCTGATGATGCAAAGAAGCCGGGACAGGCTTACAGTATGATCAAGATCGCTGCATCTAAAGTGGTTGTAAAAGGCGGGGCATTGCAGGTTTCGGTCTGGATACAGCCGGCAAGCAGTGGCAGTTTTACTTATGATGCAATCTATATCGGAAATAGAAATGATGAGACAAAAGAACCGATCATTTTAGGTGAAAGTCGATACAGAAAAAAATCTTGAAAAAATTTACCTTTACCGTGCCACTTGAAAAAGCAGGCGGAGAAGTCTCTTTTGTACCAAGAAATGGAAGAACGCAGAAGTGGAGCACTTCAAGTCACTGGCATTCAAGCTTCCTGCAATGGACGATTTTGTGAAACCGTCAGAGATCAA
>ENA-OQIO01000336-OQIO01000336.1-human-gut-metagenome-genome-assembly--contig:-NODE-336-length-25550-cov-3.114503_pt1 | contig 25550 bp, 25 predicted proteins | sample MGYA00242573_ERZ504737 | MGnify/ENA primary metagenome ERZ504737 (study PRJEB26092, sample SAMD00036203) | human gut metagenome | host: Homo sapiens | study: EMG produced TPA metagenomics assembly of...
GGTTTTAGACCGATACAAGCCTATTTGGGAGCAGATGTGGATATGCACCGGGCAAATGAAATTAGACCGGTTTTAAAGCAGTTGGGAAATATCGCAGAGGAATATGGCTGTGCGATTATCCTTATTGGTCACATGAACAAAGCAAGCAGCAGTAAGTCCACTTATCGGGGACTTGGTTCAATAGATTTTCAGGCTACGGCACGAAGTGTGCTGGTGGTCGGCAGGATAAAAGATGATACCACTTTGCGAGTGATAGCTCATGATAAGAGTAGTCTTGCACCGGAGGGGACTTCCATAGCATTTCGTATGGATAAAGAAAAAGGCTTTACTTGGAGGGAGTATATGACATTACAGTAGAGGAACTTCTTTCCGGGGAGAGCAGAGGACAGAAAACGAAGGATGCTAAATCGTTTCTTGCGGAAATCTTGGCAGAGGGGCAGATGTCCTGTAACGAGATTACAGAAGCGGCAAGGGAACGAGGTATTAAAAAGAAAACGCTTTGGAATGCGAAAAAGGAAATGAGTATTGACAGCGTAAAAGTAGGAAGTCAATGGTACTGGACTTTATAGCAGAGGAAGATAGCAAGATTCCCTTTTCTAAAGATAGGGTAATCTTGCCACCTTGAAAAGATTGCGTGGGGGATAAAAAACGGCTGGAACAGCGCAATAGCTCCCGGCAGCGCAAAACCTGCTTGCAGGTTGCATTTTTGATAGCTCCGCTGTCAAAAGTGCTTTTGCGTTACTCTTGACAAGAGTAACAGAACCGAGAATGAGTAAGTTTATGAGATTGGAGGTGTATATAATGCAAAGAATGATAAGCGCAATGGTGGGTAAAGGCTCGATCAATCACAACAGCCGAAAGTTCAAGGCAGAAAATGTTGACGGTGAGCGTAGTCATTTTAATATAGATTATTGTAACGAGCCGATAAAGAAAATCTATCACGAATTGTTTGATGAAGCACTCAAAAGATACAACGAAAAGCAGACAAGAGCCGACCGCAAAATAGAAAACTATTATGAAAAAATCAGAAATTCAAAGCAGGAAAAGCCGTTCCACGAACTTATTTTGCAGATTGGCGATAAGGAAAATATGAGTGCCGAAAGCGAAAACGGACAGCTTGCACGGCAGATTTTAGATGAGTATTACCGTGGATTTCACGAGCGAAATCCCAACCTAAAAGTGTTCTCTGCTCATCTGCATATGGACGAGGCAACGCCCCATTTGCATATTGATTTTGTTCCGTTCACAACTGGCAGCAACCGTGGACTTGACACGAGAGTATCACTTAAACAAGCGTTAGCCGCACAAGGTTTCAAAGGCGGAACTCGTGGCGATACCGAGTGGAACCAATGGGTGAGTGCAGAAAAATCCGCACTCTCATTCGTTATGGAACGACACGGAATTGAGTGGGAACACAAAGGTACGCACGAAAAACATTTGTCTGTTCTTGATTACAAAAAGCAAGAAAGAGCGGCTGAACTTGAAAAATTAGGTGCCGAAATTGAGAAAAAACAGACCGAATTTAATGCTCTGTCCGACAGAATATTGAATTATGACGAGGGTCTGGAACGCTTGCAAACGGTGGATGAAATGCTCGATAACGCACCCGAATATCAGCTCTCCGAGCCGCAGAGTTTTATGTCCGCAAAAGCGTATAAAACTAAAATTGCAGAGCCGCTTATTCAAAAATTAAAAGCGTTAGTCAGGACGGCATTGGCTCGTTGCTTTGAAGGTTGGGACAATTACCATAGGTTAAACATCACAAACGGCAATCTCTATCGTGAGAACGAAATGTTGTCTAAAATCAACAGCAAACTGAAAAGCGAAAACGAGAACTTGCGCTCAGAGGTCAAAGACTACAAGCTTTTGCGTAAAGTTTTCGGGCATAAACAGATTGATGAGTTGCTTGAACAGGCAAGAAATATTAAAGGTCGTAAGCGTGAAAATCCACGCTCAAGATAAATAAATTTTTGGAGGTAAAACAAAATGGCAAACACAATTTTTGAACAAACAGGCGGTACTTATACGCAGGTGGGCGACTATATGTTGCCCGATTTATTACCGGCGGAAGAAGAAAAGGAAGCGAATATCGGCGTTTGGGCAATAAGGCACAAACGATATTTGAAGCAAAATCACAAAGTGCATTATTACAATTTGCTGACAAGCGGTAAGCTCAATTCATATCTTGCAGATATTGAACAGCAATCTCAAGACTTTTTTCTCCGGCTGGTAAAAGACCTCGCCGAAAAAGAAAATGTAACCGAAGAACTCAAGGCAAGCGATATGATGCTGTGGGTGCAGAGAATGAATAACATCCGCAATCGTGCAACAGAAATAGTAAATACAGAACTGATTTATTTTTAAGTAAAAATGGGGCGGCAACTTTATGTTGCTGTCCCCGCTTTTGGCTTTATTTTATGCTATTTCTTTTGATATAAGTTTGCAATATTTGCGTTCTATTTCTTCAATAGTATTAATACGTTGTAACAAAGTATCATATTTTTTCACAATGGACAATTGTTCATCAATACTCGGAATATCCAATTTTGTATAAGCGAAAAATCCCGTCATATTCCAAGTTCCATTATCCGAGTTCGAAGCATACGATAGAAAATCTTGTTTATATTGCAAGGAAAGCCATTTAAGATTGATTTCATATGGCGATGTGTCTTTAACAAAGAGAATATAGGCGTGATCATTGATTGTATATTTTCCACTGGGAAGATATTTTGTCTGCCCCGCCTTACCATTTCTTGTTACCAACAGGCCTTCCTGCCCTTCAAAAAACTTTCAACTGGCGATTGTTGATAATGCACTTGGGGATTTCCCCCATCATTGTATTATCTTCGGTGGCACTCGAAAGGACGACAAATCGTTCCGAATTGCTTTGTAACATTTGATATATAAATTCTTCTGTTAAGCCACTGTTTCCGCTCATATAACCAATACAGGTTGAAATTTTAATCTGTTTGGCTTGATACTGATTATATTCTGTTGCTAACTCTTTATCCATTAAAGAATAATATCGTTTTTTTAATATAGCAAGAGTATCCAATTTGCTTTTAATACTTTTTAGAGAATTTAAAATATTACATTGAATATTAAAATCGGGGAGAGAAAACTCCTCCGCATAAACCTGCTCCAATGATAATGTTTTCGATCCGTCACTTACGCCCATTTCTCTATAAAAGTTTTGCAAGAATAATGAGAAGTATTCAAGGTTCACCTTATCAACGGCGTCTTTGCGTAAGGTTATAAATCCTGCGTGATGATTAAGAGCAAACTTTTCACCGTTTTTATATGTCATACTTCCTGCACTGCCATCTAGACTAATAATTATACCTTCACCAGAGAAAATCTTAATTGTTGCACCTTTCTTCGTTTTCGCAGAAACTGAAATTCTTCGATCCGTCATTTTATGTTCTTTGTTTCCACCGTATAAAGGTATTAACTCATCCCCATTTTGTAAGGATGCATAAATCGCTTCATCTGTTAAAGCGTAATTGCCTTTATCAATTTCATTAAAAACATCAAGAAATTTCATTAAGCAGCCTCCTTATACTATTGTCTATTTGCTTTAATTCATTGTCAAAATCATTTTCACTAATATAGTGCGGAGAATACGGTCTCAAATAATACTCTGGCAATAAAGTTTTATAATGATCATTTTCGATTATATTAATATCGACATTACCACCTTTTCTTGCAGTTTGCACAATACCTTTCTCATCAATCCATGTAGTAGGGGCGGCACTATCATCAAAAGATAACCAACGTTTCTCCAAAACGCCGGGCATTTCAATGCGTCCGTGCTAACCCAGCCGGATATTTCATCGTGCATCCAACCGTTGCGATTATTACGTAGCTTGGTGGGAAATCTTTTATCAGAATTAGCTAATCCGTCATTATCAATGATATACATCCAGATAGGTTTATCCTGTATTTTAGTAACTTTGTCACTACGCTTTTTAATGAATAAAGCGTAAGTCTTTTCCTTAGTATATGGTGCAAAAGCGAATTTTGGCAATGAAACTATTGCGTATATTTCACATTTTTCAAGAATTTCTTGACGGAACTTCTTATATGAGGGATTTTCTAATACACCGTCAGGGTGATGATACACGCTTTTCCGCCAACTTCAAGCAAATCAATAACCTTACAAATAAATGCTATCTCAGTTCTGTTTGTGGAAATTGCTTGGTTTTTGCTTTGATTGTACCGCTACCGTACGGAGGATTTGTAATTACATACTGGTATTTTTTGCTAAGCGTGGCTTTCCCGTTTTGTCTTGTCGGATTTAAGGAATTGTCCGAATACATATGGGTATGCCCATCACCAACCAAAAACATATTTAAGCGAGTTCTTGATATATTTTCATCTCGAACATCTACGCCGTAGAAACATCTTTTAGAAAGGAATTCCCTTGCTTCAGTTGTTAAAGTTCCGCTTTTCTCATAATTGTTTAACAAGACTTTGAAGCTTTCAGTTAAGAACCACCCGTGCCGCAAGCAGGATCTATAATAGAAAACTCCTTTTTCTCATTGTAAATATCTTCATCTTGCAGTAACAATTTGGAGAATATATGTGTATAATGACGTCTTGTGAAATATTCGCCAAAATCCTTTTTCTCTTTAGAAGAAGCGAACATTTCATATACAGCACCAAACAAGTCAAATCCAGTTCCGTGCAAGGGCTTCATAGAATCAATTATGCTATAAATTTGTTTTACATCATCTACGCCAATCAGTGGTTTGTTTTTTCCATCACCGCTAATTGCAATCCTAACTACTTCCATAACATTTTTAAATTCTTTGAAAGTTGTTTCATCTTCTAAACGGCTAATGTAACCGCTCAAATTATTCTTTACTTTTTCTGCTACATCATCGTTGCAAGTTGACCAGTACACTTTAGACGAATCTTTCGTGCCGTCAATTTCCTCTTTTTCCTCGAAATATTCAAGGGCAACAAAACCTACTGTAAAGTCAATCTTTTGAACATTGTCTTTGAAGTTTATGCCACGATATACACCTGCAAGTTCCCAAAGTTTCTTATTAAATATTGCTTCTGAAATGGTGGATATAGAGTCAACATTAGTGTTGATTGAATCCAAGTCAGGATTTGCGGTTAATTTGTTCTTGATAAGTCTATAAATATCAATAGTTTGAAATTCACGGATAGGATTACCGTTAAGTGTTAATTGCTTTAAGGTTTTCGCATTATAAAAATATGTGGTTTTGCAGTTTGTAACAATGAAATAAGGTAAACCCAATTTAGGTGCCTTGATTTTGCCTTGCTTCAAAGCATCTTTCCAATCTTTATCTTCAACCTTGCAATCGTCTTTTGCTTCTGCATATGCGACAAGGTTTTTGATGTATTGTTCGTCATTGGTGCCATCGTATTCAAATTCAGAAATAAGGATGTCGGGACGTTTTGAGCCAGTATATTTTGAGAAAGTGGTATCATTGACAATTTGGCGAAAAGGTATACTTAATTGTGCCACCAAAACTTCATTTATAAGTCTACTAACCGACAAAGCTTCTTGTTTCTTTTGTTTTTTAGCCATTATAGCTTCCTCCAATTATCCATTCATTTTGATTTGCGGACCATCGACCAGAAAAACCTATATTATCTATTTCCGCTGTAAACGGTTTTGTTAAAAATGCCCTTATTGTTTTCAGCACGATGCTGTAATCATCGGTTTTCGTATCAATTTTACGGGTAAAGGCTTTCCACTTTTTCTGCATTGCATCGTTTTCGGCAAAAGCCATAACCTGCTCAAATTGTTCTATCGTAAAGGCGTGTCCACGATTTTCAAAAGTCTTTTTAAGTGCTTTTGTCAGCGTTCCGCCGTCAAAATCGAACTTATTGGCAAGATAATAAATATCATAATAATCTTTCATTCGGCTTGAAAATTCCATTAAATCGAGAATTGCATCAAGCTTTTCGGCAATGGTCGTTTCAAGGGAATATGTATTTACCGTCGGAGAAGTGAAATCGTCAAGCTGTGTTGGAATTTTTCGTTTTTCTTGCTTTGGGACAATTACATCGCCAACGCCGAAATCAATGCTGAAAGGTGTTCTTGTATTCTTGATGTGTGCAACAAGAGATGCACCGATACCGGCATATTTCTTTGCAACAGCAATGGGAGCAACATCTGTTATCTCAAATGTAACAAATCCATTTTCAGTAGGTGCTGCGATAATTTCTTCAAGCACAACTCGCAGTTGCTCTGGAGTGTTTGGCATTTGTCGAAGCAAAAAATCAATATCGACTGTAACTCTGCTGTCAAATTCGGTAAGCGAATAAATAAACAATCCGCCTTTGAGAACAAAATTTTCTGCGTATTTTGATTTTTCAAGTCTGCGCAAAAATTCTTCCTGACAAAAGAGTTGTAAACAAAGTTGATAACTTCTTCCACTTGCCTGCGCCTTATTCTTTAATCGAGCAAGCACAGACGCTGCAATATCAGCCATTCAGCAACACCTCCATCAGTTCGGTAACTTTTTTATACACACGCAATTTTTGGGAATAAGCAGAAAGATTGTTCAGATTCTTTTTGTCGTCTTTTACATAAGCGTTAATTGCCTTGTTGAAAATTTCGTTATCTAATCTTGAACGATATTTGAAACAATCACATATTGTTCGCTCACGGTCATATACAGGCAGCTCAACCCCGTTGAAGCTGTCGGTGATTTTCCCAAGTTCATACAACTCAGGTTGCATATAATAAGGTTGAATAGCAAGCGAATCAACTTTTAGCTTTGTTCTTGACATTGAACGAGGCACAGCTATTGACCATTTTCGTGGTGCAAAGTCACTGTAGCCATAGTGAAACAACGCAGATTCAACACAAACTATTCCTTTTGGGATGAGTGTTGCAAGCAATTGTTCTTCTGAAAAAACACTTTGTTCGGCAAGCTGATAGTATCCGTGTCGTACACGGTTAAGAAAGCCTGCGTTACACAGGTTTACGACATCGACAGCTCTGATTCCGGCAGCAACAAAGTCGGCAGATTTTGCAATGCCATTATTGTCTACAACCACTTCTTTTGCTCGCTCTTGAAGATTCACTCATTCACCCTCTTCCTTAAATAAAATTCACGCACAGCGAATACGTAATTGTGTGCTAATTTTATTATACCTGAGACAACTAAAAAAATCAATTAAATTTTAAGCACATTTTTTGAAATGTGTGCGTAAAATTAAAATACATCTTGCAAAACAAAAAGAAATCAAGTATAATATGAATTGTAAAACCAATCCGGTTGCGATTATTCTTTTCTTGCAACCATCGGTTTTATCGCACCTGATAAGAAAATGATAAATTCTCGTCATACAGGTATGATAATATGGATTATCAAAATACTGCGAAGACTACACGATACATTTTATAAATAAAATGCGTTAAGTTTAGCCTTTCGGCAACGAGTGGGAATAGTTCCCTTTGGTTTAGATGTGCCGAAAAACCCAGTATTTATGCGGGTTTCGGGACTTGGCACTTTTTGAACAACCGCTTTTGCAACACTTTTTTCAAAAACGTGTTTTCGGGCAGATGAAATAGTGATGCTTGGCTTATTAGCGAAAGGAGTATAATATGACCGTTTTAGAAGCTACTATACAAACATTAAAAAACTTGGGCGGTAAAGCACATTACTCAAAAATATACGAAGAATATGAAAACGTTATAGGTTATAAAATAACAAAAAACCAGCAAGCTGGAATACGAAAGTGCATTGAAACGCACTCCTCTGACTCTGATGCATTTAACGGTAAAGATGACATATTCTATTCAGTGTATGGAAAAGGCAATGGTGTATGGGGATTACGATGATTGTTTCGTACTGTGTTTTGCAACAGATGAAATAGTGACACTTGGCTTGCAACTAAACCTAAAAATCGCATAATTTTTAAGGCTTTTGCCCTGTTTTGGGCAGAAGCCTTTTTTATGAGACTATTTTGATTACCGGCAGGCACGGTTTTTAGGTTTTTGGGGTGATGTTCTCTTTGCATTTATCATAATTCTCGCTTTGTGTCCTTTACATTTGTGGAGGCCCGTGCTATATTCTCATTGAAAGGGGTGACAGCTATGGATCAAGAAAAAATCGGTAGCTTCCTTGCAGAAAACCGCAAGGCGAAAGGCTTTACACAAATTGAATTTGCGGAGAAATTAGGTGTTTCAAACAAATCGGTATCTCGGTGGGAAACCGGAAAAAATATGCCGGATGTGTCTCTGTTTTTGCCCATATGCGATACGTTGGATATTTCCGTTAACGAGTTCCTTATCGGCGAACGCATCATAACGCAAGAAAACAAAAGAGCTGATGAAATTCTTGTTGAAACAATAAAAGCCTCCAACAAAAAGCTCAAATCCGCACAAATAGTGATTTATATATTGGCTGTTTTGGTCAACGCATTATTTATGATTGGTGTGCCTCTGACCGCAACACCCTCTGACGCAATGGCGGTGCCACTTGCCGCACTTTTAGGCGGTGCAGTTTCTGCCCTGTTGTTGTCCTGCCTCAACATCAAGCCTATATGGTTGTTTATATTCATTCCGATTTCGGTAATTGAATTATTGGTAGGAAGTATAATCTATTGCGGTGAGTTGTATGACTACGGCTTACCCTATGCAACAATATTGGCTTTTGTTCAGCTTACATTATTTCTGTTGGCGATGGGTATTCGAAAAATTATAAGAAAACTTATAAAAACCAAACGCAAAAATAAATCTTCATAGCATTAGCAACAAGAGCTATCAGACATCAAGTCTGATAGCTCTTGTTATATTTAATATATAATTAAATTAGAAATCGCCAATTGAAAAAAATAATCTTTCTAACTTTAAATTGCTATTTCAATAATAAATTCCAACTAAAAAACTCATTAAGTAACAAATAATATTCATATCAAATTTATCTAAAACATTTATATAAACTTAATAATCAATTATTTGTTTGTTTTTTGGAAGTGTTACAAGCATTACTGTTCCATTTTTGTCGCTCTTTTCAGCTTTTACCGTACCGTTGTGCAAAAGTACAATTTCCCATACAAGTGATAGTCCAAGACCTACACCGCCGTATGCTCTGCTACGAGATTTATCGACACGGAAAAATGGTTGAAAGATACTTTCTCTGTACTGTTCGGGTATACCATAACCGTTATCTTTAACTCGTATATAAAGCTGATTATTCTTTTCGTCAACAGTTATAATTACAGAAGCGTTTTCTCTGTTGTAGCGTATTGCGTTTTCAGTTAAATTAAATAATAAACGATAAATTAAGGTGTCGCTGCCTATCATCATACCATTGCCGTTGTATTCAAGGCGAATATTCTTTTTTTCTGCAAGGGGAGCAAGGTCGGTAAATATTTCTTCAATCATAGGGGCAATTTCTATTGTATCTTTGCACTCAACTGTACGAAGCTCACTCATTTCAAGCAGAGTTTTTGTCATTTGTGACATTCTTTCGTTTTGCTCTTGTAGCAGTGCAAGAAATTCTGCTGTATCGTTGCTCATATTTGGGTGCTCAACAGAAAAAAGTTCAATTTGTGCTTGAGTTAAGGCAAGTGGTGTTCTTAACTCGTGCGCTGCATTTCCTGTGAATTGCCGTTGAGCAGTAAAACCGTTGTCGAGTCGGTCAAGCATATTGTTAAATGATTGACAAAACTGTTTAAATTCCGGCAAAACATCATCGCTTATTTTCATATCTGCCAAATTGTTGGGCTGTACATTTTCTACTTGAGAAGCAAAACTTTTTAGCGACTTTAAGGCACGACCACTGACAAAATATGCAAGTATACCACCAAGTACGCTTACGGCAATTGTTATGTACCAATTAGTAGTATTGAATGAAGCTTGTGCACCACTGATAATAATGGTAAGCTCACGGTCGAGATTTTCATTTTCCGGATTAAATGAACTCGGTTTTCCTTTATCAATTTTACTATATGCCGATATTCCGTTGCCTATTGAATCCATATATCGTTTGCCTGAAAAACCGATTAAACAATTCATTAGCACACAAGTTATGCAAATTAAAACTGTGGTCATTAAGGTTATTCGCCATTGCAAAGAAAGTTTTTTCATTTTTTCTCCTCCATTACATAACCCTCGCTTATACGGTTGTGAATAGGGTCATAGCCTAATGCATTACGAAGCTTTTTTCTTAATGATGAAATGTGCACTCTTATTGAGTTGCTGAAATTGTCAACACTGCTGTCCCATACGTGTTCAATCAACTCCTCTTGACTTACAGGTCTGCCTTGATTTAACATTAGATATTCAAGTATTCCTGTTTCCTTGCGAGTTAAAGATAATTCTTCATCATTTACATTTGCTTTGCGTGTTTTTGTGTTAAATGAAAGATTTGAACATTTTAAAACAATATCGTTTTGAGTGAACTTTCTAAGGGTAAGGTTTCGTATTCTTGCCGAAAGCTCATCTAAGTGAAATGGTTTTGTTAAATAATCATTTGCACCTTCATCTAATCCTAAAACCTTGTCTGCAACCTCACAACGGGCCGATAAAATTAAAACCTTTGTGTCAATGTCTGTTTGCCTCAGAGTTTTCAATACTGTCATTCCGTCAACATAAGGTAGGTTTAAATCGAGCACAACAAGGTCGAAACTTTCAACACTAAGCATATCTAATGCCTTTTGACCGTCATAGCAATAATCAACACTGTAAGCAAGACGCTTAAGACTTCTTACGATTGTGTCACAAAGAGCAACCTCGTCTTCAACAACTAAAATATGCATAAATATCTCCTATCACTTGTATTGGTAAAATATCTTTGTTATAGATTATAACACAAAAAAATAAAATCTTTGTTAAATTTTTTTCTTAACAAGGATTTTATATCGTTCGTGATATAATAAGGCGAAAAATGAAGGGAGTGGTTAAATTGTTCAAAGTAAAAAAAGCAATATCTCAAATCGGTTTCCTTGTTGCCGGAGTGGTTATGCTGTGCTATGGAGCAATGCGTGGTGAGGCAGACACTGTGCTTAGCAAAGCAATAAGATTATGCTTGGAGTGTATTGGAATTGGATAAAAGAAAAAAGAATGTTTCAAAGCTTGTAAGCCGTTTTCGTACTTGTATTCAGGCAGGTGCAACGCTTTTGACAAATATTCATTTACCTAATTTTTTTAAAGGCGGAATATATCAGGGCAATGGCAAGGCTGTGTGCGTACCGGGGCTAAATTGCTACTCTTGTCCTGCTGCATCGGGTGCGTGTCCAATCGGCTCGTTTCAGGCTGTTGTAGGCTCATCAAAATTTAAGTTTTCCTATTATGTAACAGGATTTTTAATTTTGCTTGGCGTGTTGCTTGGTCGATTTATTTGTGGCTTTTTGTGTCCGTTTGGTTGGCTTCAAGATTTGCTTAATAAAATACCGTGTAAAAAGCTTTCAACAAAAAAACTAAAGCCTTTAACATATTTAAAATATATCATCTTGCTGTTGACGGTTGTATTGCTACCTATACTTGTGGTTAATGATGTTGGAATGGGCGACCCGTTCTTTTGTAAATATATATGCCCACAGGGTGTGCTTGAGGGTGCAATTCCATTGTCTGCTATTGATGAGGGTATACGCTCGGCTTTAGGAAATAAATTTATTCAAAAGCTTATTATTTTGATTATTGTAGTTGTACTGAGTGTGGTTTTCTATCGTCCGTTTTGCAAGTGGATTTGTCCACTCGGCGCTTTTTATGCATTGATGAACAAGGTGTCGTTGCTTGGAATAAAGGTTGATGAGCATAAATGCGTGTCTTGTGGCAAATGTGCAAGAGCGTGTAAAATGGATGTTGATGTAATAAAAACACCAAACAGCACTGAGTGTATTCGTTGTGGTAAGTGTATAACTGCTTGTCCTACTGACGCACTAAGCTTTCACTACGGATTTGGTATGCCTGAAAAAAATCTTTGCAACACTGTAAAAGAAAATAATAAAACAGATATTAAAATAAATAACAAAAAAGATATAACACCGGAGGAATAAAAATTATGAAAAAATCAAGAATATTAACTATACTTATGGTTTTAGTGCTTATGTTTAGCCTTGTTGCTTGTTCAACAGCTAAAAATAACGACAAATCTCAGTCAAATAATACTGCTGATATTTCAAATTTAATGGAAAGTGAACCAAGCAATTTAGATGACGCAACTGCACTTTATCAAAAGCTTATGCAAAAAGAAAATGAAATTCTTTCAAGTAATTCACAACTTTGGGAAAAAGTGTTTATGTCAGCAAATAAGGACACTTCTATGATTAAAGACGGAACAAATTATGGCGACTTTTTGCTCAATACTATTGAAAGCGGTAAAGATAACTTTACTGCAGATGAGTTGAAAATTCTTAAAGACGGTGCAAATCAAATTAAAAAAATTGAGGATAAACTCACAACTTTAGAACAAAAATATCCGGGCTGTGGCAGTAAGCCGAGCGAGGGTGAAAGTGTTGACGCTGAAAGTGCAGGTATGGTAAGTGACAAAAGCAAACTTACTAAATTTCCAAGCTTTAAGGGTAAGGACCTTGACGGAAATGATGTTAATAGTGATGACATCTTCTCATCTAACAATGTAACTGTTATTAATTTTTGGTTTACTACTTGTAATCCTTGTGTAGGTGAACTTGGCGATTTGGAAAAGCTTAATAAAGAACTTGCAGAAAAAGGTGGTACCGTTATAGGTATTAACTCATTTACTCTTGACGGTGACAAGACTACTATATCTGATGCTAAGGATGTTTTGTCTAAAAAAGGTATTACCTACAAAAATATTTGGTTTGATTCAAAGAGTGAGGCCGGTAAATTTACTTCAGGTCTTTATTCATATCCAACAACATATGTAGTTGATAAAAACGGAAATATTGTAGGTCAACCAATTGTTGGTGCAATAACTTCATCATCACAAGAAAAGCAACTTAATAAACTTATTGATGAAGCAATTAAAAACAGTAAAAAATAAAGATTTTAAATATCTCTGTACTCTACAGGGCTCATATATCCCAGAGATTGTTTAATACGTTTGGTGTTATACCGAATGATATAATTATTAATTTCATCTATAAAATTATTGTAAAAGTAAAGAGTTATCAGATTTTGAAAGTCTGATAGCTCTTTTATTATTTTGTTTTATTTCACAATTAATGTAAAAAATGTCGAAAATGGGTGAAAACAGGAAGAAAACATTGAAAGGAATAATAATCGGTCGTAAAAACGTGAAAAAAAATCACAAAAAGTGGAGAAAAACTATTGAAATTGGATTTGTTTTGTGATAAAATGTGGAAGAAATAAAAAAAGGGAGTTTTTTATTATGGAAAAGAAATTAAAAGTGCTCATTGCAGATAATTCAAGTCAATTTGCCACACAGTGTCAAAAAGAGTTGGAAACGCAGGGCTACGAAGTTTCAACGATGGAAAATGACGGTGCTAAGGTGTTTGATGCTATAGCAAAGCAGAAGTTTGACGTTATTTTGATGGATGTTTTTATGACTAATGAAGACGCAGTCGATGTGCTTGAGTACTATCAAACCCATACTGTTGAAAAGCCGATAATTGCTGTTTTGTCAACAATCAGTAGTGAAGAACTTGAAAAACAGACAATGTCTTTGGGAGCAGATTATTTCTTTATAAAGCCGATTTCGCCTGCTCAGGTTGCGAAAAGAATTACTCGTTTAACTGCATGGAAGAATGAGCATAAGGCTGAAATTCAAAAGGGCAGAGCGATGTTTGAACAGGATATGGATGTTGTGATTTCAGATATTATGAGGCAAATCGGCGTGCCGGCACATATCAAAGGCTATCATTATTTGAGAACGGCTATAAAATATTGCCTTGACGACAGCGAAATGCTTTCATCTGTTACTAAAATACTTTATCCAAGCGTAGCAAAGAAATATAAAACAACTTCCTCACGTGTTGAAAGAGCAATTCGCCATGCAATTGAGGTTGCTTGGGACAGAGGCGATGTTGATGTTTTGTCATCATACTTCGGTTATACAATTCAGTCGGAACGTGGCAAGCCGACAAATTCGGAATTTATAGCAATGATTACCGATAAAATAAATCTTTCAATGCGTAATTCAATGTAAAATAAAATCGACTTGTGTATATTATGTGTTTATTATTCGTTTACAAAATGTTCAAAAATATACAAACGAGGACTTTTATAAAAGTTGCTATTTGTTCAAGTTGACAAAATTAACGTAAAGCATTTGACAAATTAAAATTTTGGTATTACCATTAGTTCATAAATTAAACAGTCAAATGCAATGAACAGGAAATGACTTTGCGTACACCGTTTACAGAAAGCTGTCGGTTGTGCAAGACAGCAACAAGGAACGTTTTGCCCTCACCTGCAAGCAGTTTCAGCGAAAGAAAACGAGTAACTGAAACCGGTTCTCACCGTTATATGAGTCGCTGTTAATATCTTTGATATTTGACGACGGTTGAGCGGTCGACTTTTTGTCGGCAAGCAAAGTGGTAACACGAAAGCGCAAGAAAATAAGAAGTTTATGCCTTCGCCTTTGCAAAAAATCGGAAACGGTTTTTGCTTGGCGGAGGTTTATTTTTTGTTGGGCATCTTGACTGCTAATATAATAAAGAAAGAAGATGTATTTATGAACACGCTTGTAATTGTTTTAATTGCTGTTGTTGTTCTCGGTTTAGGCTATGTCTTGTACGGCAGACATATTGCTAAAAAATGGGGTATTGACCTAAAGCCGAAACTCCTGCCGTAAAGTATAATGACGGAAAGGACTATGTTCCGACTAACGGTTGGACGGTATTTTCACATCAGTTTTCGTCTATTGCCGGTGCCGGCCCTGTAACAGGTGCTATTCAGGCGGCTGTGTTCGGTTGGCTTCCTGTTTTGCTTTGGATTCTTATCGGCGGCGTATTCTTCGGTGCTGTAACAGATTTCGGTGCACTTTACGCATCAGTTAAAAATCAGGGTAAATCAATGGGTATGCTTATTGAAAAGTATATCGGTAAGCTTGGCAGAAAACTATTCCTTCTTTTCTGTTGGCTTTTCTCACTTTTGATTATCGCAGTATTTGCCGATATGGTTTCGGGCACATTCACTTCATTTGACGCTGTCTCGGGCGCAAAGCTTGCAACCGCTTCAACAAACGGCTCGGCAGGTATGGTATCGATTATGTTTATGCTTTTTGCAGTTGTTTTCGGTCTTATTCAAAAGAAGTTTAATTTCTCAGGCTGGAAAGAATTTGTATTAGGCGTTGTATTTATTGTAGTTTCGTTTGCAATAGGAATGAAAGTGCCTATCATTCTTGGCAAAGACGGCTGGAGTTATATTGTATTTGCATATATTTTTATTGCTGCAATTATGCCGATTTGGCTTATGAAACAGCCTCGTGACTATATGACAACTATTATGTTTGTTTGTATGATTGCAGGTGCTGCGTTAGGTCTTATCATCGGTCATCCGACAATGAATTTACCTGTATTTACAGGCTTTAAAAATGAGCAACTCGGCACAATGTTTCCTATTTTGTTTGTAACAGTTGCCTGCGGTGCCGTATCAGGATTTCATTCACTTGTTTCATCCGGTACTTCGTCTAAAACAATTGCTAATGAAAAGGATATGCTTAAGGTCGGCTACGGCGCAATGATTCTTGAAAGTGTGCTTGCTGTTCTTGCACTTTGCGTTGCAGGCGCTGCCGCTAAAAATGGTATCCCTGCCGAGGGTACTCCTTTCCAAATCTTTTCAAGAGGTGTTGCAGGTTTCTTTGAAAAGATGGGACTTTCGGTTCATTTCTCAACAGTATTTATGACAATGTGTGTTTCTGCTCTTGCACTTACAACTCTTGATGCGGTTGCACGTATAGGCAGAATGAGTTTCCAGGAATTGTTTAGCGTTGACGATATGAAAAACGCAAAGCCTTGGAGAAAACTTTTGTGCAACACATATTTTTCAACAATCTTTACTCTTGCTTGCGGCTTTGTTCTTACAAAGATTGGTTATCAAACAATTTGGCCGCTTTTCGGTTCGGCTAACCAGCTTTTGAGTGCACTTGTTCTTATCACTCTTTGCGTATTCCTTAAGGTAACAGGCAGAAGCAATAAAATGCTTTTCCCGCCTATGATTATTATGCTTTGCGTAACATTTACCGCTCTTATTCAGCGTGTAGTAGGCCTTGTTAAATCACTTGTTGCTGGACAGGAAATTTTTGCAAGTGTAATTCAGCTTGTGGTTGCAGTATTGCTTATAACACTTGCTCTTATTATTGCCGTTAATTCGTTTAAGAGTTATGTAAGAAGCAAAAAGGGCAGTGAGGTTGAAGAAACTGAAAAACTATCGTTAATGAATAAATCTTAATATTTCAATAAAAATTAAGGATTAGATATTCGTATTGTTTTACGAATGTCTAATCCTTTTTTTGATGCTTAAGAGCTAAAGCTGTTTTTTTACGTCTTATTATATTTCGTACCACTTGATTTCGTTTGAATTTAAATGAAGGTCAATGATGAGCCGTCGCCGATATAAACTGTTGTATCCTGCGGCTCGTAAGTGTTGTTTACTACGCAATATTTGCCGTTTTTAACATAAGCGTGAACCTCAACATTGTAGTTTGTTGAATACCACTTGTGAAGCTCGTTTTCAGAATTTGCACTCCAAAGAACCGCCCTGTAAAGCACACGGCTGTTTTCAAAGCTGTAAGGAAGACCACTAATGTAAACGCCTCTGCCTTTGCCGAATTGCTTAACTGCCATTTGAACCTCTTCTGCGTGACGAACTGCAAACGGAAGCTCTGTGGCATTTTGAACAAGAACTGTTGTTCCTTCAAGAGCAACAATATTTTTCTTACCCTCGCCGAAATCGACGTTGCCGCCGTTTGTATCCTCAAGAATAAAGTGGTTGCGGTGTTCCTCAGTGTTGTAGCGACGGGTGTTGAGAGTAAGTCCGTTTTCTCTTTCAACGCCCAAAATATCGTCAAGCTGGAAGAACTTGCCCTGCCATTGATGAGCAGCCGGCTCGCCTACACCGATAAAGCCGCCGCCATTATAAACAAATTTTTTGACTGCGGTGATGATTTCCTCGTCTGCCCAATATTCTCCTCCGCCTTGCGCTGTATCTGCATCGCCGACATTGATGATAACGTCGAAATTATCAAGCAAATTTTTGTCTTTTTTAATATCGTCAAAGCTGATGAATGAAACGTCAAACGGAGCACCGCTCAATGCCTCAATGACACCAAAGTATGAATAGTTTTGCCTGTAATAAAGACCGTGGTGCACCATATGGTTAGACCAAGCACGCATTTTGCCCCAGCAGTTGAGGACTGCAACTTTCTTTACACAATAAGGAGTAACGCCCTGAATGTTGTCATAAAGAGTTCTGAATTCATCACAAACAGATTTGATATATTCAACGAAATCGGGGAACTGAAGCGCAAGTTTAAGATATCCGCCGTATCCGATACGCTGAATAGGGCTTCTTAAAATAGCACGTCTTGCAGTTACCCAATTGACCTTTGCCTCCTTGATAGGGTCGCCGCCTTCGCAGAAAACGTCAGGGAAGAAGTAAGGTAAAAATCTGCCTTCTGTGTATTTAACATTTTTAATATCGCTGAAAAGACGAAGCGTTGCGCCGTTGCCGACACTGCCTACAACAGCATCAAGTCCGATTGAGGCAAACTCGTCCATAAACGGCTCCATTCCAATCCAATGGTCGCCCATAAACATCATAGCTTCCTTGCCGTATTCGTGAACAATGTCAACCATTTCCTTGGCAAGTGCGGCAACTTCTCTTCTTTGGAAAGCCTGAAAATCTTTAAATTCCTTTGAAGGAATTCTGTATGTATTGTTCATATATCCTTGGTCGATGATAAACTCGGGACGGAATTTATAGCCGACCTCTTTCTCAAACTGTTCAAGAATATATGGGCTTACCGATGCGCTGTAGCCGAACCAATCAACAAACTTCTCCCTTGCAAGCTCATCAAAAATCAATGTGACTGATGGAAAAATGTTGTAAATCTTACAACGTCAACATACTCATGGGTGTCAAGGAATTTGCGCAGCCTTTCAAGTGAATGCGCTCTTGTTTTCGGCTGACGAACGTCAAATGTTATCTGCGGCTCAACGTTCCATTTATTTACCACCGCATTATACATATGTACCGGGTCCCACATAATGTAAGCAAGAAAACTAACCGTATATTCATGGAAAGGAGTACAGTTATTAATAGTAACGTTGCCGCTTTTCTCGTCATAATCCCAAGAAGTCGGTGCAACTACCTCACCCGTAGTTCTGTCAATAACCTCCCACCATCTTGTGATATCGTCACGGTTATTTACTTTAAGCATATCAGGATAAAGATTATCCATAAGATGAATTGAAAGGGTGTCGCTTGTGGCAGTGTGAAATTTAGTCATAATATACATCTGCTGAATTTCATCGGGATTTGCCTTTGCCCAAGCGTTGTCCTTTCTTGTTGTGTAATAGGTTGCATAAACCTTTGCTCCTGTGTCACGAAGTTCTTGCGGAAATTCGGTTCCGTCGCAGTCGCGTATTGCGTCTGCACCCCATTCGTTCATTATTTCAAGAGTTTCTTTGACAACGTCCATATCTGTCGGAATTGTTACTCTGCCTTTGCTTTTTGCCATATTTTACCTCCGAATTGTTATTTTTTGATTTTGATTATTTTATTGTTTTTAAGTGTCATTTTGCCGTGCATTCTCTTTCTTACAAAAGGAACGCCCTCTCTTACATAAAATGTATTGTTTGCAACATAAGCGTCGGGATTGCTTGCCGGTGTCATTGTTCCGCTTAAGTCATCGAAGCTTAAATTGTTTTCAAATGTGTTGTGTACTGCCTCCTGCAAGCAAAACATCATACAGCCGCCTTCGTTAAGCCTTGAGTAGTTGTATTCATATTTTGTGCCGTCACCTGAGTCTGCATCATAAGCCATACCGTCTTGATTAAGCTTTGTATCAACAACGTCATTATATCTTAAAAGTGCATTCTTGCATTTCCACGGCCAAATCGCTGCGGCAACCTTGCCAGCACGCTTTTTTGGATATTTATAATATCTGTCGTTCATTTCAGTTGCACAGGAGTCCGCAACATTATGCTCAACTAAAGGATTTAAAGCGTACATAGGAGTTATAGCGTCACCGCCGGCAAATTTAACATAGTTGTTTTTAAGTGTAATGTTTTCATTGCCGTATTTCTTGAATGTTTCCTCACTAAGCTCTTTGGTTGCAAAATCCTTGTGACGGTATGAATAGCCGACTGCGATGCCCCAACGGCTGACATTTTTAACAAAGCAGTTTTCGACTGTTACTCCGTCATATCTTGCAACGCCTGTTTTTTCTTCATCATCAGGCTTAAAGCAGGTCATATAAATACCGCCGTTGTTCATATGCTTGTTGTAAACATTGCCGTTTATATCGTGGATAAAAAGGTTATCGAGTGTGATTGAATGAAGCGTGCCTCTGTTTTTTGCAACTGCGGCAACGCCTGTTCTGTCCATCTTGTCTGCGGCACAGTAGCTTTCCATATCCTTGAATTTTTCTTTATTTGTTATTTCAATATCTTTAATAAGTATATTTTCAACGTCATAAAGAAGAATTGCGGACGAAACGTTGCCTTTATATACGTGACCGCCAAAGTCGAGTTCATTGCCGTAGTCCTGATACCAAACACCTTTGCCGTTAGTGTTGATTTTCGGCAAATCGCCGTTATCGCCGTATGACGTAATTTCAATCATATCAGCGTTTATGTCGCCGCAGTTTTTCAAATGTAAAAATTCATTTTCAAAAACAGAACCTTTTAAAAGGAATACCTTGTCACCGGGTGCAAGCTCAATCTCGTTAATTTTATTAAGGCTTTTAAACGCAGTGCTTTCGCTTAAACCGTCATTTTCGTCATTGCCGTTAAGCGAGCTTACAAAGTATGTTGTTGATTTCTTCATCGTACTGCGCCTCCCTTATCTTTTTATAAATAACCGTTTTAACTTCAAAAAAGAAAAATCGGTCGTTGTTGTACCTTGTGAAAAGGTCCTTGTTTTCCTTATAATAAGCTTTCATTTGCTTTCTTGTGATTTCAGTAAAATTATATGCTTTTTTTACCTTTTCGCTTTCGCCTACAAAGTCAAGCTTTAATCTTGTAAGCTCAAAATTAAGAAAAGCCGGATATGAAAAATGAGTAAGACCGTATACGGTTTCACCGTTTTCAAGCTGTGCTTTTCTTTTTTCGTTTTCAGCGTCGCATCTCTTTTTTACTCCCTCAAGGCTGTCGTCATCAATCAGATTGAGTGATTTAGAAAATGCAAGGCAGGCAAGAGCATACTTTTTTTCTTCTTCATTTTCAAAAAGAAATGTATTCATAGCCATTCTCCTTTAAAAAAGTGAATTTTGTGTCATTTGTTATATAATACTTATTTTTATATATTATTGCAAGCGTATTTACATTTTTTATTATTTTGTACTATAAAAAGTGAATATCGTCGGTTTAAAAATTATGTTCGACTTTTATATTGATTTGATATATAATTAAATTATCAATTTAAACGGGGTGATGATATGAAATTTATTCATCTTTCGGATTTGCATATCGGCAAGCGAGTAAACGAGTTTTCAATGCTTGAGGAGCAAAGATATATTTTACTTAAAATTCTTGAAATAATCGAGCAGGAAAAGCCTGACGCAGTGCTTATCGCAGGCGATGTTTACGATAAATCTCAACCGTCCGGCGAGGCGGTCAAAATGCTTGATGAGTTTATTTTCAGGCTTTCCGATATGCCCCTTTCTGCCTTTATTATAAGTGGCAATCACGACAGCGCCGAGCGACTTTCATTCGGCTCAAGAATTATGGAAAGGGCAAATATTTTTATCTCTCCCGTTTATGACGGCACTATTCAAAAGCATACGCTTAAAGACGAGTGGGGAGAAGTGAATATATTTATGCTTCCGTTTATTAAACCTGTTAATGTCAGGCAGGCATTCCCGGATGAGGAAATAAACGGATATACCGATGCAATTGCTACGGCAATTTCTAAAATGGACGTTGACGAAAGCAAGAGAAATATTATTATCTCCCATCAATTTGTTACGGGTGCAATCAAGTGCGACAGCGAAGAAATCAGTTTAGGCGGTACGGATAATGTTGATGTCGCAGTTTATGATAAATTCGATTATGTCGCACTCGGACATATTCATTCGCCGCAAAAGCTTATAAGAGATACTGTCAGATATTCGGGTACTCCGCTTAAATATTCATTTTCGGAATGCAGGCATAAGAAAAGCGTTACAGTTGTTGAAATGGGCGAAAAGGGAAATGTTCAAATAAAGCTTATTCCGCTTATTCCAAGTGTGATTTGGTTGAAATTGAAGGCAGCTATGACGAACTTATGAGTAAAGATTATTATGAAAAATTAAATCACAAAGAGGACTATTATCATATCACTTTGACTGACGAAAACGATGTTGTTGACGCACTTTCAAAGCTTAGGTGCGTTTATACAAATATTATGAAGCTTGATTATAACAACACCCGAACGAGAAGTGCGCTTAAAGTTGAAAGTGTTGAAAATGTTAAGGAAAAATCACCGACGGAAATTTTCGGCGAACTTTATTTTAAGCAAAACGGCAGTGATATGAGCAAAGGAACAAAGCGAGTTTTTGCAAGGCGTTATAGCAAATGTTTGGGAGGCAGAGCAATGAGACCCTTAAAAATTACAATGTCGGCATTTGGTCCGTATGCAGGTGAAGTCACCCTTGATATGCAAAAACTCGGAAAGAGCGGAATATATCTTATCACGGGCGATACGGGCGCAGGTAAAACGACTGTTTTTGATGCGATTTCTTATGCGCTTTACGGCGAGGCAAGCGGGAATTACAGGGAAAATACTACTCTTCGCTCAAAATATGCAAGTGCAGATACACCAACCTTTGTAGAACTTGAATTTGAATATAATAACGAAATTTATAAAATTAACCGCAATCCGGAATATCCCAGACCGAATAAAAGGGGAGAGGGCTTTACCAAGCAAAGCGCCAATGCCGAGCTTGTTATGCCGGACGGCTCAGTTATAACGAAAATCAAAGAGGTTAGTGCTAAGGTTGAGGAAATAATCGGCATTAATAAAAATCAATTTTCGCAAATTGCAATGATTGCGCAAGGTGATTTCAGAAAACTTCTCAATTGTGAAACAAACGAGCGAAGCAAAATTTTCAGAAAGATTTTTAAAACCGAGCCTTATCATAATATTGAAATTAAGCTTTCGAGCCTTTTTAATGAACTTAAACGTAACCGTGAAAAAGAAAAAAGCGGCATTGAGCAGTATATCAATCAGCTTAAGTGCAATGAAAACGACACGCTTTCTCTTGAACTTGAAAGGGCAAAGAGCGGTGACGTGCTTATTGAGGACGTTATAAAACTTGCAGGCGAGATTATCAATAAGGATACGCTTGAATATACAAAAACTCAAAAAAACATTGAAAGTATTAATGAAGAAATCGAAAAAATAAATTCAAATATTAAACTTTACGAAAAACAAGAGGCAACAAAGAAAGCATACGCAAAAGCGTCTGCCCAGCTTGAAGAACTTAAAACAAAGCGCAATGACTGCGAAAAAGCTTATAAATCAGCCGAAGCACAAAGAGAAAGGCTTGACGATTTAACGAGAAAAATCAATCTGATTAATTCTAAAATGCCTAAGTATGACGAACTTAAAAGCCTTGAAGACAGCATAAATGAAAGGGCACAAAGTTTTGAAAAAAGCAATAATTTACTTAAGCTAAAGCAGCAGGAAATAACGCTGCTTGAAAAAGAATTTGATGAAAAATCAAAGGCTTTGGAAGAAGTCAAGGGTGCAGATTTGCTTGTGCAAAAGCTGAAATGTCCAAAAAGAAGAAATCAAGAAAAAAGCAGAAGCGCTAAAAGAACTTAAAATCGAAATTGACAGGTGCAAAACCGAACAAAAAAATCTTAAAAACGCACAGTCTTTTGCAAAATCCGCTTTAGATGAATACGGCGCATTGGAAAATGAATATAATCAAATATATATCGCCTTTTTCAACGAGCAGGCGGGTATAATCGCAGATGAATTAAAAGACGGCGAGCCTTGTCCTGTTTGCGGTTCAACTTCGCACCCGAATTTGGCAAGAAAAAGTGAAAATGCACCGAGCCAAGCAGACGTTGAATCGGCGCAAAACCTTGTTAAAAAAGCGCAGGAAAAAGCCGATAAAGCAAGGGATACTGCGTCTGCGCTTAAGTCAAGATTTGATGAAATTGCCGCTAATGTAAAGTCTGCAGCTAAAAAGCTTTTCGGCACAGACGACAATGTTTTTGACGATTATAACAGCAATATTAATGCTTTAAAGAAAGAGTATGACGACACTTTAGCTTTGCTTAAAACAGCAAACGAAAAGCTTAATCTTTATCAAAAATTAGATAAGGAAATTCCAAAAATTCAGGAAAAACAAAAATCTCTTTCAGATGAAATATCAACGCTCAATACCCAAAAGGCAAGTGATGAAGCTTTTATTTCGGAAAATACAAAGCGTGTAACCTCTATTAAAAGCGAACTTGATTTTGAAAGTGCCGACCTTGCTAAAGATAAGCTGAAGGAATATACCAACCTTTCAAGTGATATCAAAAATGCCATTGAAAAAAGCAAAAATGATTTTGACGATATTAAATCAAAATATGACACGCAAAAGGGTAAAAAAGCAAGCCTTGAAAATGCACTTAAAGAATTTAAGGAAATTGATTTAGCCTCTCTTAATGAAAAGTCTTTAAAACTTAATGAGCATAAAAATGATATTGATGAAACGGCAAAATCGCTTTATTCCCGCATTGACAGCAACAAATCGCTTGTAGATAATATTTCTGAAAAAAGAGATATCCTAAAAGAATATGATGATAAATATGTTTGGCTTAAAAGCGCTTAGCGAAACGGCTAACGGCGATATATCGGGCAAGGAGAAAATTACACTTGAAACCTTTGTTCAAATGACGTATTTTGACTCGATTATAAGAAAAGCAAATATCAGGCTTTTGACTATGAGTGACGGTCAATATGAATTGGTGCGCAGGAGCGATGCCGAAACACTTAAGAAAAATGAAGGTTGGCACTTGATGTTATTGACCATTTTAATGCCTCGTCAAGAAGTGTCAGCACCTTGTCGGGCGGCGAATCGTTTATGGCTTCTCTCTGCCTTGCACTCGGTCTTTCTGATGAAATTCAATCATCGAACGGCGGTATCAAACTTGATACGATGTTTGTTGATGAGGGCTTCGGCTCTCTTGACGGTGAAGCACTTGACCGTGCTCTTTCTGCGCTTACCTCTCTTTCTCAGGGCAATCGCCTTGTCGGCATAATTTCACACGTTGATGTGCTGCGTGACAGGATAGATAATAAAATAGTTATCACTAAGGACAGAACAACCGGAAGCAATGCTCAAATTATTTGCGATTAAAAAGACGGGCTGATTTTGAAAATCAGCCCGTCTTTTTTATATATGTGCTTCTATGTTTCTGAGTGTTGTGTGGGTTGTATAAATACCGTTTTCGCTGCTCGCTTTGTAATTGCCGCCGTGCTTTTCGGCAATTTCTTTAATGATTTTTGTTCCGTTTCCGTGGCCTTCTTGAATTACTTTTTTTCTGTTTATAAACGGATTTTTTGTGTCGATTTTAATATTCTTATCAGTTGCAGTTATTGAAAAATAAATTTCTTTTTTATTACATTCCTTTGTAGCATTAATCGCATTGTCGCAAAGGTTTAAAAGTATTCTTGCAAGGTCGATATTTTTAATTTTTACGTTATTTTGAATGTCAACTTCAACATTAAGCTCAATATTTTCAGCCTTGGCTTCCTTTGATTTTATGTAAAAAACAGTGTTTATAATATCATTGCCGCAAAGCCTTAAGCCGTCAACTTCAGTAAGTTCGTCATTTGACTGATTTAAAATGTCAAGTGCTTGCTCGTTATTACCGGACAAAATAAGCTCTTTAACAGTTAGGTGAATGTTTTTAATGTCGTGCTTGATGTGTCTGAGTCCTTCTCTTTCGGCTTTGATTAATTCAAGGCTTTGATATTCAATTTCATTTTTAGTCGATAATATTAAAAGTTCCTCATTTTTATCGTCTGTTTTTCTTATTGAGTCAACAACAAATATAGTCGCAAAATCGATTATAGCGACAACTATAAAGGTGATGCAAATTATAATGTTTTGATAAAGTAAATCGCCGTTGCTTTCTTCCCAAAACGCCTTTATTGACGCACAAATGATTAGCGGTAAAATGTTGGTTACAGGAAAAATATAAAAATAAAGATATTTTGCTTTAAAATCACTTGCTTTGATTTTGGAAAGCCTTAGGAAAAACGATACAATATATCCGCCGAAAAGATATGTCAGCGCATTTGAAAGGGTGAGCGCTATTGTTGATTTGTAGGTCGGAAGATTATCAAATTAAATCCTGATATCCGACTTTGCTCCAAATAAAACTCAAAATTGCACTGCTGCCAATCCAAATAAAATATACAAACCAAATATCAAAAGTGAGCCTGTGATTTTTGTTTTTTG
>ENA-OQIO01000337-OQIO01000337.1-human-gut-metagenome-genome-assembly--contig:-NODE-337-length-25524-cov-1.791590_pt1 | contig 25524 bp, 40 predicted proteins | sample MGYA00242573_ERZ504737 | MGnify/ENA primary metagenome ERZ504737 (study PRJEB26092, sample SAMD00036203) | human gut metagenome | host: Homo sapiens | study: EMG produced TPA metagenomics assembly of...
GTTACTGCGATATATTTTGCCCGGTATCCCAGGCCGCATCCTCTTAACTCCTCTTCCGTTGCCTGACTCAGCGCCTCTACAGTCGGAAAAGCGTAGTATTCCACACCTGCAGATGAAATTTTTCGCTCTCCGTATTTCCGGCAGATTAGTTTCGATACATTTGCGGATACGCTTGATATTGTTCTGCTGAGATATCAGAAACGTAACGATCATTTCCCAGAGATCCTGTCTTAATATCCGTATCCCGTCTCCTGCTTTTATTGCGGCGCCCAGATATTTATCCCGTGGATTAGCCGCATTCATGTAAGCTTCATAATCCGTATCCAGATCAAAATAAAGCACCCAGTAACAGATAAACTCCTCCTGAGAGCAGCAAAAATCCACCACTCCGTCTTTCTGATGCATTTCCAGATACTGGTCTCCCGCCACCATGGAAAAATGTCCGTCTCCAAGCTTTTTCATCCGGAAGCACTGTCCGGAATCGCATATTTTATCAAGGCTGAAATGTTCCAGTTCTACTGTGATCATGTCTGTTCCTCTCGTAAATATTTTTCCTTATATAATGTCCTGTATTCTCTTGGTGTCATCCGGTACCGTTCCCGGAATACCCGGTTAAAAGTCCTCTGACTTTCAAATCCCGGGATCTGCACATACGCCTGTTCCACTGCAAGATTATCATCCTTCTCCTTACGGTTTGCCCTGAGACACCGTACCGCATTTACAATATCCGGATGCACCTGCTCCTTTTTTATAACCGGGTCTTCCGGACAGCTGTTCTGAATGATATCCGCAAACTTACCAATCAATACCGGCTTTGCCCAGAGATAGACTGCTTTGTTTTCTCCCGGAGAGAACACCTGATAGTGATGGATCACATCCGGAAAGATCACTGCAAAATCTCCCTCTTCCATATGATAAAGCTCCTGTCCCATACCAAGCTCCAGAGTTCCCTCTGTGATATAGATAAACTCTATGGAGTTATGAAGATGGGGTGAAGCATGGGCTGAGGTCCGCAGATGAATATGGAGATTCTTCTTTTTTTCTTCGTATACTGGAAACATGGATTTTTCTCTCGCAATATTTGACTACTTTTTCTGTGTTTTTGGCACGTAATATTTCCGAGAGTTTATTATAATGCATTTGTAAGTTAAAGAAAAGAGGAGGAAAACAAAATGAAAAAAATCATAGAATTTATCAAATATGTGATCAAATGCTACATGGAGATCAATGCAAGAAATCCATACTTCCGCTAAGAAGATCCACAATAATATCTGAGGTCACGGATATTTTGTGTGGACCATGCGCATGAAAAAACTGAATAAAGGTCAATAAATGACTTGTGCGAAAATAATATCACCTGGCATCATGAAGTATCTCCAAAGCCCGTTTATATCTTCCATGCAGCCGTGATATCTGTTCAGCAGACATATTTTCGCAGTCAGAAAGACGTGTTACATCAGAATTGTGGAGCAGATCAGCCTGCTTCACTTTTTTTGCGATCGGATTTTTCCGAAGATTCCGGATATAATCGAAATAATTCATATTCTTATCTCTTGTAAGACAACGTAAGGCCTCCACAACCTCTTCCGGAAATTCTCCGGTAAGATCCTCAAATGTGATCTCTGTATCTTCTATCACATCGTGCAGAAGTGCCGTACATACACTGAGTTCATCATCCATCTGCTCCGCTACATAAAATGGATGAAAGATATAAGGTGTCCCGCTTCGATCTGTCTGTCCATGATGTGCCTCGTATGCCACCTTCATAGCTTTTTTCGTCAAAGCTGTATAAATCATAGCTGTGCCCCCCGTCAGGTCTTTCGAACCCCCGTTCATACTCTGTATTACACAGTATAGCATCTATATTTCCTACATACAAGGATAAAAAGTTTTATATATCTATCATTTTTACTTATATACGACAATTTTCTGATTATAGCATTCCCAAAACTCTGCTGTTCTTATTTAGATCTTTCATTGGATCATGAACTCGCTTGCCCTCATTCTGAAATTGGTATATACTTACCTTGGTCAGGTAAAACTATCCATATTCATGGTATTACACGAATCACTTCATTTTAAAAAAGAAAGGAATCTTACCTATGAAATTTATATATCCCGCAGTTTTCCGTCCCACAGAGGACAAAAAATACAATGCTTTTTTTCCGGATCTTGCCTGCTGTGAAGCCAACGGTGACACGCTGATGATGCCATCGAAAATGCCAATGCAGCTGCATACGACTGGATCTACACAGAGCTTATGGAATTTGAGGGAAAGCTTCCTCCGGTTTCCGATGAGAGCGATCTGGAGCTTCAGGAGGGAGACGTTGTCCGCAATATCTCTGTAAATATCCGCTTCCAGGATGGCTGGGACGAATAAACTCTCGTACCACAAAAACAAAGGCGACATTTAATATTATTTTCAATAAATGTCCGTGTCGAAAATGCCTGTTATGCCAAAAGCATCCGGATCGGTAATTGTCCTTTATTACGATCCGGATGCTTTTATTATACGTTTCTTTATTGTTCATGGTACTGTCTGAAAAATTTACGCAATCCGTCCAGTGCTTTTACCAGCACTTCTGTCTCATTCTCATTCAGCTCTGCGATCACCGCTTCTGTCATCTGCCTGTGAAACTCCGCATGATGATGATATGCCATACGTCCCTTATTTGTAAGCTGAATAAATACCACACGCCGGTCCTTCTCACTTCGTTCTCTCTTCACATAGCCTTTTTTTACAAGACTGTTCATAGATGTTGTGAGGGAGCCTACGGTGATCTTAAGCTTGGCTGCAATGGAGGACATGTTCCCCCCTCCAAGACCTACAGCCTCGATAATGTGCATATCATTGTTGGAAATATCTTTATATTTATCTGTGATGATGGCTTCCTCCTCCAGTCGGAGGATCTCATTGAACAGATTCACCAGCACGTCATTTATAACTTCCCGATTGTCCACTCTACCCGCTCCTGTTCCTCCGGAGTAAAAAGGCTTCTCCGGTTCTCTGTTTATGAAGCCATCGTAACATAAATTATGGCATTTTTTCCACTGGATTTTTACTTTGCGGGATACAAAATCACTGCACTTATTGCTTCTACATTTTCCGGAACGTTCATAGCGATGTTCCAGAAGCTTCTCCGACTCTTCTTCGCCATATTTCTCAAGAAAATCCGCAATTCCGTTTTCCAGATAACCTGCAATATCATTTATGTTCTCACGGCTTACAGGCTCTGCTTCCGGGATCACATGCTCGATCATCCCCATCTGGTAAAGGTCTGCAGCTGTGAGCTTCATCACTGCTGCTGCTTCCTTCGCCTTTTTGCTGTCTTTCCAGAGAATGGAGGCAAAGCCCTCCGGGGACAGGATGGAATAAACGGAATGCTCCAGCATCCATACCTCATCTGCCACAGCCAGGGCAAGGGCACCTCCGCTTCCACCTTCACCGATCACAACGGAAAGCACCGGCACTGTGAGACCTGCCAGTGTATAGAGATTTTTTGCAATGGCTTCACCCTGTCCACGTTCCTCTGCTTCCAGCCCGCAGAATGCGCCTGGTGTATCTACAAGGCAGATCACCGGACGGTGAAATTTCTCTGCCTGCTGCATCAGGCGCAGGGATTTCCAGTACCCCTCCGGAGATACCATTCCGAAATTCCGGGTAATGTTTTCCTTTGTACCCTCTCCTTTTTCCTGTGCAAGGACAGTTACCGGCTGTCCGTGGAAAAAATGCCACACCACCGATCACTGCCGGATCATCCCCGCAGTGACGGTCTCCGTGAAATTCCATGAAATCGTCAAAAAGCGCTTCGATGTAGTCCTTTCCTGTAGGACGTGTTTTGGCTCTGGCAAGCTGAACATGTTCCCAGGGAGTGAAATCTCCGGATGGAACGAAGTCCGGCCAGATCCTATTATCTTCCTCAACAGTTTTCATCGATTCCTGATTGTCAGACTTGAACCCATTTTTAATGTCCGTATTATTGGACTGTACATTATTCAGGACTTTATCCTGATGTAATCTCAGAATATCGCCAATACGATCCTCTGCTCCTCACGCTTTACGATCTTGTCCACAAAGCCGTGTTCCAGAAGAAATTCAGCTCTCTGGAAGCCTTTGGGAAGCTTTTGCCCGATGGTCTGTTCGATCACTCTGGGACCAGCAAAACCGATCAGCGCTTTCGGCTCTGCCAGGATAATATCTCCCAGCATGGCAAAGCTTGCCGTCACGCCGCCTGTTGTCGGGTCTGTGAGGACCGGCACATAAAGAAGTCCAGCATCGCTGTGCTTCCGGATGGCCATACTGGTTTTTGCCATCTGCATCAGGGAAACCAGGCCCTCCTGCATTCTGGCACCGCCGGAACAGATATAGAGGATTACCGGCAGCTTCTCCTCTGTGGCACGTTCAAAAGCCCGCGTGATCTTTTCCCCCACGACTTCTCCCATACTGGACATCATGAAACGGCAGTCACAGACACCAAGTGCACAGGTGTCCCTTTTATAGTACACTTTCCGGTAACTACAGCCTCATCAAGCCCTGTCTTTTCACGAAGCCCCTGAAGCTTTTCTTCATAGCCTCTGTACTGAAGGGGATTCCGTTCTTCCATGTGAGCATCCCACTCCACAAAGCTCTTTCTGTCTGCGATCATTTTGATTCGACGGTAAGCGGGTACATGGAAATAATTTCCGCAGTGGGGACAGATGTATTGATTCTGCTTTACCTCGTCTACAAAAACCGCCGCTTTGCAGGCGTTGCATTTACGCATCAGGTTATTCGGCACCTCCGGAGTGTTTTCCTGTTCCTCACCCCGGATATCCCTGACTGTTTTTTTGAACATGTGCTTAATTCTCATTGATCTTCACTCCCGCAATGATATGGCTGGCAAGAAAGCCAGTGTCAAAGTTTCCGGACTGATAATCCTCATCTTTCAGGATTTCGTACTGATAGTCAATATTTGTATCGATTCCGTCAATGATCACCTCACCAAGAGCGCTCTGCATTTTTGCAATGGCTTCTTTCCGGTTACCTGCATGAACGATCAACTTCGCAAGCATGGAATCATAATAAGGCGGGATCTTACAGCCGTTATACACACAGGTATCCACACGGATCCCGTTTCCTCCCGGAAAATGCGCTCCCTGGATAGTTCCCGGCGAAGGACGAAAATTTTTCTGAGGATTTTCAGCATTGATCCTGCACTCAATGGCATGTCCCTGGATCCGGACATCCTCCTGAGCAATCTCAAGAGGCATTCCGGAAGCGATCTTCAGCTGCTCCTTTACAAGATCGATCCCTGTCACCCACTCTGTCACCGGATGCTCCACCTGAATCCTTGTATTCATTTCCATAAACCAGAATTTTCCATCCGGTTCCAGAAGAAATTCGATCGTTCCCGCATTTACATAACCGGCTGCTTTCGCCGCCGTCACCGCCGCATGGCCCATTTTTTCTCTTAATTCCGGAGAAACTGCAGCACTTGGAGATTCCTCGATCATCTTCTGATGATTCCTCTGGATGGAGCAGTCACGCTCTCCCAGATGGATCACATTTCCGAAGCTGTCTGCAAGGATCTGAAACTCAATATGTCTCGGATTTACCACAAAATGTTCAATATACATAGTACCGTCGCCAAAAGCATCTCAGACTCTTTTCTGGCAGTTGCATAGGCTTCTGGAAATTCCTCCGGTGTATTTGCCACACGCATGCCTTTTCCGCCGCCACCAAGAGCTGCCTTGATGATCACCGGATAACCGATCCTCTCGGCTTCCTTAAGACCGGTTTCAATATCCTCCACATCCCCTTCGCTGCCCGGAACTACCGGAACACCAGCTGCGATCATAGTGCTTCTTGCAATTTTTTTGTTGCCAAGCATGCGGATGACCTTTGATGGCGGACCCACAAATGTGATCCCGCATTTTTCACAGAGCTCCGCAAATCTGGCATTTTCAGAAAGAAAGCCAAATCCCGGATGAATGGCATCCGCACCGGAAACCATGGTTGCGCTGATGATCTGTTCCATATTCAGATAGCTCTGTGCAGATGGCCCCGGTCCGATACAGATTGCTTCGTCCGCCAGCTGTGTGTGAAGGCTTTCCTCATCTGCCTCAGAATAAACCGCCACTGTGGCAATTCCCATTTCTCTGCAGGCACGGATAATACGCACCGCGATCTCGCCTCTGTTGGCGATCAGTAACTTTCGAATCATACAATCACCTTACCCGATCATAAATGTAAGCTCTGCCTCTACGGCAACCTCTCCATCCACAGATGCCACTGCAGAACCAATGCCTACAGGACCCTTTCTGCGGATGATCTTTGTTTCAAGACGGAGCTTGTCTCCCGGAGCTACCTTTCTGCGGAATTTACACTTGTTGATGCCTCCGAAATAAGCGGTTTTTCCCTTCATGTCCTCCAGGGAAAGAATGGCTACCGCACCCACCTGTGCCAGCGCTTCTACCATCAGAACACCCGGCATTACCGGCTCCTGGGGAAAATGTCCCCGAAAAAAATCCTCGCGGAAGGTCACACATTTATATCCGACAGCAAATTCACCCGGCTCATAATCTTCAATATAGTCCACAAGCAGAAACGGATGTCTGTGTGGAATGATCTCCTCGATCTGTTTTACATCAAGATGCTTCATTCTCTGTCCTCCTGTAAAATCCCGGAGAAAACCACCGATTACATAATCTGCATTCTTTTTCCCCGGAATACTCTCTCTTATTCTCTGATTCTGATCTGAAGGTACTTATCGGATACGGAAAAGCTTCTGACCGTATTCTACCGGCTGTCCGTTCTCCACATAGATCTCTGCGATCTCGCCGTCAAAATCGCTTTCGATCTCATTCATCAGCTTCATAGCTTCCACAATTGCAAGAACCTGGCCTTTTTTTACCTTGTCTCCCACCTGAACGTAAGGCGGAAGATCCTGGGACGGTGCAGCATAGAAGGTTCCTACCAGCGGAGATGTTACCAGGCTGCCTGTCTGATCTTCCCCGCTCTGTGGTACGGTTTCCGACTGCTCAGTACCTTTCACTCCCTGTGCTTCTGCACAGTTTTTCCTGTCACTGTCACTGCCATTTCATCTGTTGAAGCCGGTACCACAGGATCTTTGCCTGCCACCGGTGCTGTATTCACTGCCCTGCGGACTTTTCCACCGGTCATTCCTACTGCCGGAATGTTTTCCACAGTTTCTCCCATAACCCCCTGGATGATCTGTGGCTTTCCATGCTCCATACTTAAGGTCAGATCTGCTGTCTCATATGTAAAGGCAGTAAGCTCTGATGCAGATACGTGATCGATCAGTTCAAGGATCTGGTTAAATTCCATAGGTTCAGTCCTCCTCATACTTCTTTACAAGCAATGTTCCGTTGTGTCCTCCAAAACCAAGGGAATTGCTCATTGCATAACGAACTTCCTGTTTTGCCGGAGCGCCGATCATATAGTTCAGATCAAGCTCCTCCTCTGTTTCTGTTGTTCCCACTGTCTGATGGATAAATCCGTCCAAAATGGATTTTACGCATACGATAAACTCAACAGCTCCTGCTGCGCCAAGAAGATGGCCCACCATGGATTTTGTGGAATTGATCTTTACATCCTTGGCAGCGTCCTTAAACGCAAGCTTGATAGCTCTTGTTTCAAACAGGTCATTGTGATGTGTTCCGGTTCCGTGTGCATTGATATAATCTACCTGCGCCGGTGCAACACCTGCTTCCTTCATGGCATTTTCCATAGCACGTGCGGCGCCGCTTCCGTCCTCGGCCGGAGATGTGATATGGAATGCGTCTGCAGTTGCACCGTATCCCACAACCTCTGCCAGGATATTGGCATTTCTCTTTTTGGCATGCTCAAGCTCTTCCAGAACAACCACACCTGCACCCTCGCCCATAACAAAACCGCCTCTGTCTTTATCAAACGGAATGGATGCACGCAGCGGATCCTCACTTGTGCTCAGTGCAGTAAGGCTTGCAAAGCCTGCGATACCGATAGGGCAAACAGCTCCCTCTGTACCACCGGCAAGCATTACATCTGCATCACCATACTGAATGGCACGGAAAGCATCTCCGATACAATGTGTTCCTGTCGCACATGCCGTTACCACGTTGGTGCATTTTCCTTTTGCGCCGGTAGCGATAGAAACATTTCCGGCTGCCATATTTGTGATCATCTTCGGAACAAGAAGCGGATCCACTCTTGAAGGACCTTTTTCCATAAGCTTCTTCTCATTGGTCTCGGTAGCCTGAAGACTTCCCACACCGGAGCCGATGATAACGCCTACCATGTACGGATCTTCCTCTTCCATCTTAAGCCCGGAATTTTCCACTGCTTCCAGTGCAGCTGCTACCGCATACTGGGAAAAAGGCTCCATTCTTCTTGCAGTTCTCGGATCCATGCGATCCTTTGCCACAAAATCTTTAAGCTCTGCTGCCAGTGTTGCCTTGTATCCGGTCGTATCAAAACGGGTGATCGGTCTGATCCCCACCTTTCCTTCTTTTACTCCGTTCCAGAAACTTTCCACATCATTTCCGATCGGTGTTACTGCTCCAAGTCCTGTTACTACTACTCGTCTTTTCATCAATCTATCCTCCTGACTCCGGGGAGCCTTCTTTACATTGCCATTCCGCCGTCTACGCGAAGTACCTGTCCTGTGATGTAACGTGCACCGTCTGATGCCAGAAATGCGGCTGCCTTTGCCACGTCTTCTGCTGTTCCCATGCTTCCCATGGGGATAGATGCCGCAATATTTTCTTTTACTTTGTCAGAAAGCACGTCTGTCATGTCTGTTTTGATAAATCCCGGTGCAATGGCGTTGACCGTGATTCCTCTGGATGCCAGCTCCTTTGCCGCGGATTTTGTAAGACCGATGATCCCGGCTTTGGATGCCGCATAATTGGCCTGTCCTGCATTTCCACGAAGTCCTACCACCGATGAAAGCTGATGATCCGTCCGCTTCTCTGCTTCAGCATCATTCTGGACACATGACGGATGCAGTTGAAGGTTCCTTTCAGATTGATGTCAACAACTCTGGAAAAATCTTCCTCACTCATTTTCATGAGAAGTCCGTCCTTCGTAACTCCGGCATTATTTACCAGAATATCAACACGTCCGTATTTCTCTGCAACGGCTTTAAAAAAAGCTTCACATGCATCAAAATCTGCCACATTGCACTGCAGGATATCTGCCTGGCCACCGGCTGTCTCGATATCTGCTTTTGTTTCCCGGGCTTTTTCTTCTGAGCCGTTATAATTGATCACTACAAGATTTCCTGCTTTTGCAAGTTCCAGGGCGATGGCTTTCCCGATTCCACGTGCACCGCCTGTTACGACTGCGATTTTTTTCTCTGACATATGAATTCCTTTCTGATGTTATGCGGTCGTCCGTGATCCGCATTTGTTACCTGGCATTTCTGTCTGCTGCCCTATGCCAACTTTACTTTTGATTCTTTATCTGTTTTTCCAATATTTATACCAGTTCCCGGCAGACCTTCTCTGCATCTTCTACGGTCTGGATGTTATATACTTTTACATTTCTGTCGATCTTTCTCATAAATCCGGCAAGGGTTCTTCCCGGTCCGATCTCAATAAATGTATCTACTCCCTGACGGATCATATTTTCCACACTCTGCTGCCAACGCACGGAAGAAGAAATCTGTTTTTCCAGAAGTGCTTTTGTTTCCGCCGGATCTTCCACATACTCTGCGGTCACGTTTGTCACATACGGGATTTTAAGTTCATGAAGTGTGACACCCTCCAGAACCTTTCCCAGTTCTTTTCCTGCAGTGGCAAGCATTGCGGAGTGGAACGGTCCGCTGACATTTAACGGGATCACTCTTCTTCCTCCGGCTGCCTTCAGCTTTTCAGAGGCTTCCGCAACTGCCTCCGCAAGGCCTGTGATCACGATCTGGCCGGGACAGTTGTAGTTTGCAATACTTACATCTGCAATGTCTGCAAGCACTTCCTCGATCTTCTCTGTCTCCATTCCCATAACTGCTGCCATGCTTCCCTTACCTGCCGGAACTGCCTGCTCCATAAGGATTCCTCTTTTTCTCACGGTAGTAACAGCATCCTTCAGTTCCATGCCGCCGGCAGCTTCAATAGCGCAGTACTCGCCAAGGCTTAATCCTGCAGTTACATCTGGATGAAGTCCCATCTCCTCTACCACCTTCTCCATGGCAAGACAGGTAGTGACCAGTGCAGCTGTGTATATTCAGTCAGGTCAAGCCTGTCATTTTCTTCAAAGCAAAGTGCTTTCATATCCAGATCCAGCCACTCACCGGCAGAGGCGAAAACATCCTTTGCTGTATCGTATTTCTCATAAAAATCTTTTCCCATTCCGGCCTTCTGTGCACCCTGGCCCGGAAAGATGAATGCTGTTTTTCCCATTTATTATTCCTCCACAAGAAAGCTGTTTTTCTTTACAGTCTCTTTTGTCTCTCTGATCAGTCTTGCCATCAGCTCCTTACAGGTCGGTACATCCTTTACCATACCTGCGATCTGTCCGGACATAACGCTTCCGGTTTTTACATCGCCGTCAACAACAGCCTTCCTGAGGCCACCAAGTGTCAGCATTTCCAGTTCTTCAAAGGATGCACCTGCAGCTTCTTTCTCCAGATATTCCTTTGTCATAGGGTTTCTTAAGGTACGGACTGGATGACCTGTGGTACGGCCGGTTACTCTTGTGTCGATATCCCTAGCTTTCAGAAGGAATTGTTTGTAATTCTCATGTACGTGACATTCCTCTGTTGCCACAAATCGGGTTCCCATCTGTACGGCTTCTGCACCCAGCATGAAGGCTGCCGCGATCCCACGACCGTCTGCAATTCCACCTGCTGCAATTACCGGGATCTTTACTGCATCCACGACCTGCGGTACCAGCGCCATAGTGGTTGTCTCACCGATATGTCCGCCAGACTCGGTTCCCTCTGCTACCACTGCATCTGCGCCACAGCGCTCCATTCTTCTTGCAAGAGCTACAGATGCAACAACCGGGATCACCTTTACTCCGGCAGCTTTCCATGCTTCCATGTATTTTTCCGGGCTTCCGGCACCGGTTGTTACTACCTTGATGCCTTCTTCTACTACGATCTTCGCAACCTCATCGGCACTCGGACTCATCAGCATGATGTTTACACCAAAAGGCTTATCTGTCAGTTTTTTCGCCTCACGGATCTGCTCACGTACCCACTCTGCCGGTGCATTTGCAGCTGCGATCAGTCCCAGGCCGCCTGCCTCGGATACTGCTGCTGCAATGTGATGATCTGCCACCCAGGCCATACCGCCCTGATGATGGGATATTCAATACCAAGTAATTCTGTAACTCTTGTTTTCATCTTTTACCTCCGGAAAATTAAATCAAGCGGATAAAAGCATCCGCGGTTTATTTGGTTCCACTCTTATTTTCAACATTCCATTAACAGGGGCTTTAATACTCGATCAGGCTTGCTCCATACGTCAGTCCGCCGCCGAAGCCTGCAAGGACCAGTCTGTCACCCCGCTGCAGTTTTCCGCTTTTTTTCACCTCATCCAGGAGGATAAGAAGACTTGCGGAAGAAGTATTGCCGTATCTGTCCATATTCATAGGGAACTTGGAAATGTCTTCGCCCAGCCGCCTTGCTGCGGAACGGATGATCCGCTCATTTGCCTGGTGGAGAAGATAATAACTGATATCTTCACAGGAAACCTGCTCTCGGGAAAGAAGCTCCTTCACAGCCTCCGGTACCTTGCTCACGGCAAAGCTGAACACTTCCTTTCCGTTCATCTGTATGTAGGTTTCCTTTGCCTTCGGATCATTTTCATAGCGGATCTGATTTCTGCTCTGTAAGGTAAGTGCACCGCCTTTTTTTCCAATGGAATGGGTTACCTGTGCATAGCTTCCACCCTCTTCTGCTCTCAGCACGACTGCTCCCGCACCATCCCCGAAAAGAATGCAGGTGCCACGATCTGTCCAGTCCGTTAAACCGGATAGTTTTTCCGCTCCGATCACAAGGGCATTCCTATATATTCCCTGGGCCAGGTATGCCTGCGCAGTGTTCAGTGCCAGAAGAGATCCTGTGCAGGCGCCGTTCAGATCAAAGCAGGTAGCCTTTTCCGCTCCGAGCCGCTCCTGCACCCCACATGCCACACAGGGCATGATCTCTGTTGGAGAAATGGTTGCCACAAGGATCAGATCGATTTCTTCTGCCTTCATTTCTGCGTCTTCCAGAGCTTTTAATGCTGCCCCCGCTGCCATCGTCACAGTATCTTCGTCCTCTTTTGCAATATGTCTCTGTACCACACCGGTTCTTTCCCGAATCCACTGATCACTGGTTTCCACCATCTTTGCCAGATCGTTGTTATCCCACACTCTGTCCGGTGCCCACGAACCGGTTCCACATATTTTACCTGTCATATTTTTCTCCATGATATCTGTCTTAAATCAGTCTGTATAAATCTGTACTGCTGTTCTCTGAATTATCTTTTATCTTAAAATATTTTGATTATCAAATTATATCATCATAAAAGTATTTGTCAAGAAGGAATTTTTGAGCATCCTTTTATGAAAAAAATAACAGCTGCCCAGGCGTAGAGTATTGGTCTCTCCTCTGTCCTGTGACAGCTGTCTTGTTTTTTTCAGACAAGTATTGTATTTATGGTTATTGCATTTATAGTTATTGCCTTCATAATTTTACTTCATCGCCCACTGTACTAGGCACACCACACCAATCTGCACCAGCAGTATCACCGGTACACCAATTGCAAATCTGGCTTTTCGGGTTTTGTGGTGAAAAAATCTCATGCCAAGGATCGCCCCGACGCTGCCACCGATGACAGCACTTAAGATCAGGTCTTCTCCGGGATCCGCCATTTATTACGACGTGCTTTCTGCTTGTCAACCCCGAAAAGCACAAAGGCCAGGATATTGACTGCAAGCAGATAATAATATATGTAATCATTCATGATAGCTCCCTCCGGCTCTGTGTCCTGTATTTCGGACAGTAACCGATTTATGTATTCATTGCAGTTTGATGATCAGCACCGGTATGGGCGGATCATTAGGCCGGTTTGCATATTCCGACAGGATCACCAGATATTTATGAGGATCCAGCTGACGGATAAACGCAAGCATCTCATCCCGTTCCTGATATCCCGTATCCCCGCCACTGTAAATGCAAAGTGTCATAAGTCCGCCTTTTTTCAGAAGCTTAAGTCCGCTTTCTACCGCTCTTTTGCTGCTGTCTGCTCTGGTCGCCACCGAATGGTCTCCGCCGGGAAGATATCCCAGATTAAAGGTGATGCAGGACACGGTTTCTTCTTCTGCATAAACATCCATATTCTCATGAGACTCCAGAAGAAGCTGATAATTTTCCGGACAGTTATCTCTTTTCAGTCGCTCCTTCGTATGTTCCAGTGCCTGCTTCTGAATGTCAAAAGCCAGAACCCGTCCCCTTTTTCCTGCAAGCTGGCTTAACAGAGCCGTGTCATTGCCATTTCCCATTGTTGCATCGATACAGATGTCTCCCGGCATGACCTGCTGCCGTATAAAATGCTGCATGTATGCAGTGATCTGAAGATTTTTCATTTAAAAATCCTTTCAAAATTCTCTTACAGTTCATGATAATACGGACAGATATCCTCATAATGTCCATCCTTCATACGGAACCCTTCGGGATCACGCCAAGCTGGGTAAATCCAAGTCTCTCATAAAGATGTCTTGCAGGAACATTGCAGGCCACAACCGCATTAAACTGCAGGACACCAAAACCATGCTCTTTTCCCCGGGTCAGACAGTCGGATACCAGCTTTTCTCCTATGTGAAGTCCTCTGGAATCTCTGCTTACCGCATAGCTGGCGTTACAGATATGACCGCATCTTCCGATATTATTCGGATGAAGAATGTAAAGTCCGTAAACTTTTCCGCTTTCCGCATCTACTGCTGCAGCTGTATAGGTCTGTTCTGAAAAAAAAGCTTTTCCTGTCTCTTCGTTAAGGCATTCTTCCTGTGGAAAAGCCACACCGTCTTCTACAACCTCATTCCATATCCGGATCAGATCCGAAGATCTTTTTTCTTCGTATTTTCTTACTGTAACATTCATGATGATCTTCTCCTCTATTTAAGCAGCTCCACATTCCGTCCATTTCTTTGGATCACACCCTCATCCGAAAGATTTTTGATCTCCCGCATCATGGCACTACGGTCCACACTTAAGTACTGGGCCAGTGCAGTATAGGACATGGGCAGCTTGAATTTCCCGGCATTTTTTTCCGCAGCCAGAGAATGCAGATAGGCTATCAGCTTCTTCCTGGTGGAGATCGTGAAAGCATGTATATCCGATCTGTCTGCTGTCCGGAACGAAGGGCCGTCATCTGCAGCAGATTACTGACCATCTGGCTGTGATGATGACAGGCATTTTCACAGCGCTTGATCACATGCTCATAATCAATAAACAGCACTTTCGTCACGGTAGTGGCACATACATAATAATGCTGGGAATCTGACGAAAGCAGAAACGGTTCGCCAAATACACTGTCCTTATTCAATTCATCGATGACATACTCATTTCCATCCTCGTCACAGCAGTAGAGAACTGCTCTTCCCTCCTGGATCAGACCGATCTTTTTCATGGAGCTGGAATATTCCATGATGGTTTCTCCATTCTGAAAAACTTTCTCCCGGACTTTAAAGCAGACACGCATTCTTTCCTGTTCTTCGGGCAAAATATCCGTAAATAAAGTGATATGCTCCATAAATTTTCCTCCCACCGGCAAAATACTCTTCCGCATATCTGTACTTTCCTCTTTGTATACAAGACTATGTAAGAGGACTCTCAAAGCAACTATCCGCATTTTATTTTGCTGCATGTTTCTGATTTTATACCAGCACGAAAAAAATGTAAAGTCTGGAAATTTTTCCTGTTTTGTTGTATTTGCAACAGTTTTTGCCATCAATTTCTGTTATATTTTTATCAAAGTTAAGAAACAAACAAATCACTGAAGCATATAAATAAATCCACCATAGAAAGAAAAGAGGAATCGCTCATGAAAATCACAGATACCATCAAATATGTAGGCGTTAATGATCATCAGGTTGACCTTTTTTGAGGGCCAGTACAAAGTTCCGAACGGCATGTCCTACAACTCCTATGTGATCCTGGACGAAAAAATTGCGGTTATGGATACGGTAGATGCAAATTTACTCACGAATGGCTTGATAATATCCAGAAAGTTCTGGGTGACCGGAAACCGGATTATCTGATCGTACAGCATATGGAACCGGATCACGCAGCCAACATCGCAAACTTCCTGAAGGCTTATCCGGACACCATCGTTGTTTCCAACAAAAAAGCCTTCGCCATGATGCAGAACTTCTTTGACCTGGATCTGGAAGGTCATCAGATCATCGTAGATAACGGCGGAACCCTTTCCCTTGGAAAACACGATCTGACTTTTGTATTTGCACCGATGGTTCACTGGCCGGAGGTTATGGTCACTTATGACAGCACAGAAAAGGTTCTTTTTTCCGCAGACGGCTTCGGAATTCGGCGCCCTGGATGCAGAGGAACCATGGGACGATGAGGCAAGAAGATACTATATCGGCATCGTTGGAAAATATGGTGTGCAGGTGCAGAATCTTCTGAAAGTAGCCGCAACTCTGGATATCCAGACCATCTGCCCGCTCCACGGACCGGTTCTTACTGAAGATCTTGGACATTATATCAGTCTCTATGATACCTGGTCTTCCTATACACCGGAGGATGACGGAATCGTGATCGCCTACACTTCCGTTTACGGCCACACAAGAACAGCAGTCGCACAGCTTGCCGATAAATTCCGTGCCAAAGGATGTCCGCGTGTTCTGATCTATGACCTTGCAAGAGATGATATGTCCCAGGCACTGAGCGATGCTTTCCGTTACTCCAAGCTGGTTCTCGCAACCACCACATATAATGCAGGTATCTATCCGTTTATGAACGACTTTATTACCCGTCTGGCAGAGCACAACTTCCAGAACCGCACTGTAGGACTGATTGAAAACGGAAGCTGGGCACCGCTGGCAGCGAAGGTCATGAAAGAAATGCTTTCCAAATGCAAAAAGATCAACTGGCTGAATACCACAGTTAAGATCATGTCTGCAGTAAACGAAGAAAACCGCAGGCAGATGGAAGCTATGGCTGATGAGCTCTGCCAGGAATACATTGCAAAAAGCGATGATCTTGCCAACAAGAATGATATGACTGCTCTGTTCCGCATCGGTTACGGCCTCTATGTGGTAACCTCCAACGATGGCAAAAAGGACAACGGTCTGATCGTCAATACCGTTACACAGCTTACCGACAACCCATATCGCGTGGCTGTCAACATCAACAAGGCAAACTACTCTCACCACGTGATTCAGCAGACCGGTATCATGAACGTAAACTGCCTGTCCACAGATGCTCCGTTCTCTGTTTTTGAGCAGTTCGGCTTCCAGTCCGGCAGAAGCACCGATAAATTTGCCGGCCAGAAAGTAAACCACTCCGACAACGGCCTGGTATTCCTGGACAAATATATCAATGCTTTCATGTCCCTGAAGGTAGAAAACTATGTGGATCTCGGCACTCACGGAATGTTCATCTGCAGCGTCACAGAGGCCCGTGTCATGAGCGATCAGGATACCATGACTTACACCTACTACCAGAAACATGTAAAGCCAAAGCCACAGACCGAGGGCAAAAAAGGCTGGGTATGTAAAGTCTGCGGATACATCTATGAAGGCGATGAACTTCCTGAAGATATCATCTGCCCGCTGTGCAAGCATGGCGCTGTGGATTTTGAGCCGATCGAAGGATAAGGCAAAAATCTGGATCAGCTGATCTTATCCGGTTACAACTCCCTTGTTTTTACAAATTATAAACCTTATAAACTGCAAAAGACAGGTCTTTGAATGGCCTGTCTTTTTGCGGTATCGTTCTCTTCAATATCTTTTATTTCATCAGTCTGATAACCTGCTCTGCAGTATCTGCCAGATTCTGCTTTGCATTCTCATTTTTCATGGCCTCCTCCAGAGTTACCACTCCACGGAGGATCGGGAAAAAGGCATCGATTCCTGCATCGTTGCAGGCTCTTGCGTCACGCTGTACGGCACCTGCAAAGGCGATCACTTTTTTGCCATATTTCTTTGCAAGCTTTGCAACACCTACCGGCGCTTTTCCCATGGCTGTCTGTCCATCCATGCGTCCCTCACCTGTGATCACAAGATCCGCGTCTTTGATGTAGTCCTCAAGTTTTGTCTCATCCAGCACGATATTGATCCCGGATTCCAGAACTGCATCGGTAAAGGTCAGGAATGCAAATCCCATTCCGCCGGCAGCACCTGTTCCCGGATACTTTGCATCTGCTTTCGGAAAACGCTCCTTTGCAAGCTCTGCGTAAGCACCCAGCCACTGATCCATGTCCTGGATCATCTCCGGCGTAGCACCCTTCTGCGGTCCGTAGATGGCACTGCATCCAAGCTCTCCGCAAAGAGGATTTGTGACATCACAGGCAACACGGAATTTACATTCTGCAAGCTCCGGGATCACATAGGCATCTGTGATCTCTGTGATGTCTTTCAAGCCTCTTGCTCCCGGAAGGACCTGCTTTCCGTCTTTATCCAGAAATGCATAGCCAAGTGCCTGAAGCATTCCCACACCACCGTCATTGGTGGCGCTTCCGCCGATACCCACAATAAATCTGCGGCAGCCTTTTTCGATGGCGTCCTGATCACCTCACCGACACCGTAGGTTGTGGTATAAAGAGGATTTCTTTTTTCGTCCGGTACCTGCGTGATCCCTGCTGCACCGGCCATTTCGATCACTGCAGTCTTTGTGCTTTCGATGATGCCATACTCACAGATCACCGGCTCGCAAGAGGCCCCGTAACCTTTACGTGCTCTGTTTTTCCGTTCATTCCTGCGACAAGGGCTTCCACGGTTCCCTCTCCACCGTCTGCCAGTGGTCTTACCTGAACTTCTGCGTCCGCATCCACACGATGGATACCTTCAGCAGCTGCAAAGCCTGCCTCCATGGATGTCATACTGCCCTTAAAAGAATCGATCGCTGTTACTACCTTCATTTTATTTTCCTCCTGTATGATTTTTATGTAAAGCTGATATCCGTACTCTCCGTTCTATCATTCCGTGTACCGGAACGTGAAATGTTCATTTACGTGTCAGGCGGATATTTTCTGCGCAGCTCTGCAGCCAAATAACTGTTCTGCTGTTTGGTTATCAGCTGTCCCCGGATGAAAAGAACCTTCTGTGAACTTATTTTTCCCTGGAAATGTCTCTGGCTGATGCCGCAGAGAAGCTTTTTCTCCACAAAAATACTCTTCAATATAAATTAAACCACATTTATAAAAAATGTGGTCTCAATCCCCGAAAATTCCGGGACGCTGTTCTGTTGTATCTGGCACTGGAGCTGGAATGAACCAGCCATTTCACTATCCTTTCACATGAAATCCAACTCCTCCTCCAGTGGAATCTCCCTCGCTTCAATCCCCTCGATCTCCACAAAGCTCTGCTGAGAAAGGCGTTCTACCATCTCCCGGATTTCTTCTCTGGTTCCCTGTACTTCCATTTCCACACGATCATCCCAGAGATTCCGTACCCAGCCGGTCAGTCCCATGGACTGTGCAATATAATAGGAGCGGTAACGAAAGCCTACTCCCTGTACTCTTCCTGAAAAATAAAAATGTTTCCGAATCTTTTCCATCTGGCACCTCATATTTTCTGTCTTAACTATTCTGTCTCTGTATCTCCACCCGAAATTCTCCCGCATCCGCCGCAGGAATATCATAACCAGATTATATAATATTTCTTTATAAATTGTAAAGTTATATCCTTCTATCTATTGGAAACTATAATCATCTGCGTTATAATGGTTTTTATCAGAATAAAAAGAAATTTACTTTCTTTTGCAGAAAATATTTTCAACAAAATTTAACATCAGGAGGTAATGATCATGAATGAAAGCATCAAAAACCTGTTAGAACGCAGAAGCATCCGCGCCTACAAAAAAGAGCTTGTTCCGAAAGAAACTCTGGATACGATCCTGGAGGCGGGAGAATATTCCCCCAGCGGCATGGGACAGCAGAGCACTCTTATGGTAGTGACACAGGATCCGGAGCTGGTTGCAAGGCTTTCCAAAATGAACGCAGCTGTTATGGGCAGCACCTCAGATCCGTTCTACGGCGCCCCAACTGTGATCATTGTCTTTTCCGACAGCAAAATGGGCACCTGTGTGGAAAACGGAAGTCTTGTGATGGGAAATCTCATGAATGCCGCACATGCTCTCGGCGTGGACTCCTGCTGGATTCACCGTGCAAGAGAAGTTTTTGACTCCGAGGAGGGAAAAGAGCTGAAGAAGCAGTGGGGTGTTCCAGAGGAATATATCGGCGTGGGCCACTGTGTTCTTGGATACCGTGACTGTGAGTATCCAACAGCCAAACCGCGTAAAGATGGTTTTGTGATCCGTGTGTGATCGGCTTGCAGAATAAAATTTCCACTGCCAAAAACTTTTAATGTAAATAAAGATCTGACAGATTCCTGCATGATACGCATCGCTACGTATCTGAGAATACACAGGGAAACAACCCTCCGGTATCATAAATACCAGAAGCTTTTCCCGTCTTCTCCGGCAGTGATCTGTCAGATTTTATTTTCTCTTATTTCAGTGCTTTATCCTTATATCTGGAAATCTCCTCCAGATATTTTTTCCCAAGGGCACTGATGTTAACACCCTTTCTGGCAACATAACCGATTGTCATGATCTCATCGGAATCCAGCTTCACAGCACAGTAATCGGAACCATTAAGATCCTCACAGATAATACCGGAGCATAAGGTATATCCATTCAGTCCTACCATCAGGTTCAGCATAGTAGCCCTGTCATCGGCTTTGATCAGCCGTTTGTATTCATAGGTGCTCAAAACCTCCTCCGCAAAATAAAAGGAGTTATTTTCTCCCTGTTCAAAAGACAGACACGGATATTCCTTCAGTTCTTCCAGCGTGATCTTCTCACGCTTCGCCAGAGGATGCCCCTTCCACATGTAAACGTAGATCCGACAATTAAGAAGTTCGTGAAACTCCAGACCATACTCGTGAAACATTTTTGCAAGTACATTATGGTTAAACTCATTTACGTAGAGGATTCCGATCTCACTCTTGAAATTACGGACATCTTCGATGACCTGATGCGTCTTGGTTTCGTGGACCGCAAATTCATACTCATCCATACCAAACTGCTTTACCAGCTCCACGAAGGCATTGACTGCAAAGGTATAATGCTGCATGGAAACACTGAATTTTTTGCGTGACTGTTCCTTGGAAATATATTTGGCTTCCATCAGTTCGTACTGTTCCACCACCTGCCTTGCATACCCCAGAAATTCTTCGCCTGCAGGCGTTACGGCGATTCCGCGGTTCGTTCTTCGGAATATCTCAACACCGGTTTCTGCTTCCAGCTCCCGGATTGCCGTGGAAAGACTGGGCTGAGAAATATAAAGGCTTTTTGCTGCCTCGTTCATAGATCCGGCTTTTGCAATTGCTATGGTATATCTGAGCTGTGCCAGAGTCATCTTTCTGCCTCCCCGTTTCTTGTTCCGGCTCTCTGTTCCTCTTCAGACAGATCCGGCAACAAGCATCCTTTATCTTTTTATTTAAGGTAGTTCTTATCTACATATCCTTCTTTTCCAAGCTTCGGAACATATACATACCAGTAAGTACTGTCTTTCTTCTCAATGACTTCCACCGTATCTCCGTTATTCAGCTGGGCGATCTCATTGTCCTTGTCATACGCCTTTGCACTGCGCAGAGCCAGATATCCGCTTTCCACTTTAACAGTCATGGATGGAGTTGTCGTACCTGAGCCTCCGGTAAGATAGTTCCTGTCAACATAACCGGTCTTATCCAGCTGCGGAACATATACATACCAGTACTGATCGTTGCTGGTGTCCTTCACCTGAACCGTGTCACCGGTATTCAGCTGTCCGATCTCATTGCTTTCATTATAGGCTGCCTTATTGCGAAGGGCAAGATAACCAGTTTCTACTTTAACTGTCCACAGACCACTGTTGTAAATATACCGGTTATCCACATATCCGGATTTATCAAGCCCCGGAGCATATACGTACCAGTAAGTAGAATCACTGCTGTCCTTTACAAGAACGACATCTCCGGTATTCAGACGTCCGATCTCGTTACTGTCATTGTAAGCTGCGGTACTTCGAAGAGCCAGATAGCCTTTTTTTACCTTTACTGTCCAGGAATCGTTGGAAGCTGTGGCGTTCTCTGCTATCTGGATATAGTTTTTGTCCAGATATCCGGATTTATCCAGTCTTGGCACGTATGCATACCAGTAGGTAGCGTCCTTCCGATTTGTAACTTCCACAAGATCTCCTGTATTCAGCTGTCCGATCTCATTGCCTTTGTCAAAAGCCTTCTCACTTCGAAGAGCCAGGTATCCATCTGTGACTTTGACTTTAAAAGTGGTTCCTGCTGCTGCCTTTGCCTCCCGGATCGTCGCCGGAAAAGCTGCTGCCAGTATAAGTGTCAGAAGTACCAGCCTTTTTACTGCCTTTATATGGGACAGAAGAGTTCTTTTTCTCATATTATACGCCTCCTTTTCTTTTTTGGATCTTTCTCTGATCTGCGGCTCTCTCTGTTTTTTATTTACTGAGCAGACCGCACCGGAATTTATGGTAGTATTATATCATATTTTCAGCTGATAGCTGTAAGAATCACATCTCTTATTGCAGTCCAAAATGTTCTTTTCCACAATGCAGGTATTGACACTTTTAATTAGTAGTGTTATATTACATGTAGAACAAGATAAAAGTAATGCCCCGGGATTTTTCCCGGGGAATTTTATACGCATACGTTCAATATATGACAGTCCGGGAGATCTGTCCTCTGAGAGGACAGATCAATCATCCGGGACGCTGCAGACTATAATATAAGGGAAGGTGAATACCATGGCAGTAAAAAAAAGATTATTACGATGTTCTGGGCATTGACCGGAACGCAGATGAAAAAACAATAAAAAAAGCCTACCGTAAGCTGGCCAAAAAATATCATCCGGATACAAACGCAGGTAATGCAGATGCCGCAGATAAGTTTAAAGAAGTAAACGAAGCCTACGATGTCTTAAGTGATCCAAAGAAGAAAAAAATGTATGATCAGTTTGGTCATGCCGCATTTGAAGCAGGAGCTGATCCTGGAGCCGGCGCAGGTGCCGGTGGATTCGGCGGATTCCAGGGTGGCGGCAATGGCAGCTATCAAGAATTTCATTTTAACGGTGAAAATATGGACGATATTTTTGGTGATATCTTCGGAAATATGTTCCACGGCAGTCACGGCGAAAGCCGCGGTTTCGGCAGCAATGGCACATATGAGCATTTCACCGGTAACGGTGGCGGCTTTCACAGTGGATTTGGCGGAAGTGGCTTTCACAGTGGCAACGGCTTCGGCGGATTCCATCAACAGGATTTTCCGCAAAAAGGCTCTGATGTGAAGGCCAGCATCAACGTTACCTTTGATGAGGCAGCTTTTGGTGCAGATAAAAGGATCTCTCTGTCCGGTCCGGACGGAAGCTCCGGTGCACCGCAGACACTTCAGATTCATATTCCGGCAGGTATTGATACCGGCAAGAGTATCCGTCTGAAAGGAAAAGGCATGCCCGGAACCGGCGGCGGTGAGCCTGGTGACCTTCTTCTGAAGGTTACCGTAGGAACACGTCCTGGCTATGAACGAAAGGGATCGGATGTTTATACCACCATTTCTATTCCTTACACAACCGCTGTTTTCGGCGGTGAAGCCACCGTTCCCACCCTTTACGGAAATGTTATCTGTAAGATCAGGGAAGGTATGCAGTCCGGTTCCAAGATCCGCCTGAGAGGAAAAGGCATTGTTTCCATGAAGAACCCTTCCGTCCGCGGTGATCAGTATGTAACCATTCAGATCCAAGTTCCTCAGAATCTGAATTATTCCGCAAAAGAGAAACTCCATGAATATGCAAAGGCCTGTGGACTGGAACGGAGTAATGCCACCGGATCACATGTAGCATAAAAGTTAAAATAAAAGAGTATCACAAAGCTCATCACTATCAATGAGTTCCTGTGATACTCTTTTTTGATTTTAAAGTAAGATCTGATATAGCTTATGACAGCGTCATATCTCCATCTTTCACCCATCCGAGCTTACGTACAAACATATTGATCAACGGGCAGAGAACTGCCGGGAGAATAAAAGAGATCAGGAAAAGTCCTGCCCAGTCCATAGCTGTAACAGCTGTCTTGGTTCCTTCTGCAATATCATTCATCCATCCTGTATACACACCGATCTGACCTACAAAACCGCAAGTACCCATTCCTGAGGATACAGCAGTTCCGTTCATCTGAAGCCTGAACAAGCAGGTTGCAATAGGTCCTGTGATAGCAGATGTTACGATCGGAGCGATCCAGATCCTTGGATTTCTGACAATATTACCCATCTGGAGCATGGAAGTTCCAATTCCCTGAGAGACAAGACCACCCCATTTGTTTTCCCTGAAGGACATGACCGCAAAACCTACCATCTGCGCACAGCAACCCGCTACTGCAGCGCCGCCTGCCAGTCCGGTAAGTCCCAGAGCTGCGCAGATCGCAGCAGAAGAGATCGGCAGCGTCAGTGCGATTCCAACAAATACAGAAACCAGGATTCCCATAAAGAATGGCTGCAGATCTGTTGCCCACATGATCACGCTTCCTACCTTCATGGCAGCTTTTCCAAGAGCCGGTGCCCACCATGCGGAAAGACCTACGCCCACACCGATGGTTACAAGAGGCGTTACAAGGATATCGATCTTTGTTTCCTTTGAAACTGCCTTACCGATCTCAGCTGCAACAATGGCAACAAACAGTACAGCCAGAGGACCGCCTGCTCCGCCAAGTGCGTTGGAGGCAAATCCAACGGTGATCAGCGAAAACAATACCAGCGGCGGGCAATGCAAGGCGTAACCGATGCTACTGCCATGCAGGGCCACTCATGCAGATGCCAGAGAACCTACTGTGTACTGGGTATCATTGACTGTGGCAACTGCCATAGTCAGAAACGGAATGTGAAACTGTGTGCCAATGGTATTGATGATCGTGCCGATCAGCAGGGAACAGAAAAGTCCCTGTGCCATGGTCCCAGTGCATCGATACCATATCTCTTCAGAGATATCTCAATATCCTTCCGTTTCAGAAATGCTTTGAATTTTTCCATTTTTAAACTCTCTCCTTACCCTGATCCGCTTCCTGCCGGATCAGTTCCTTTATTTGCAAAAGGTCTCGCTTACTTTCTCAAGTTCCTCGCGGATGGAAATATGCTGAGGACATACTTCCTCACACTGTCCGCATTTTACACATTCATCTGCACGCTTTCTGCCATGACTGACTACCAGCCAGTCTTCCTGATGCGCTGCGGCGGCTTTATTTCCGTACAATGTCAGATAATTCATTGCTGTAAAAGAACCGGAAATTCCGATTTCCATCGGACAGACCTTGCACAGTAGTTACAGGTTGTACATGGGATCAGAGGAATTTTGCTCATAGCCTCTCTTGCCTTATCAAGAGTCTCCTTCTCACTGTCAGTAAGGCCATTGAAATCCTTCATAAAGGAAAGGTTATCCTCCATCTGTGCAACATTGCTCATTCCGGAAAGTACGGTGATCACGCCTTCCAGATTTGCCGCAAAACGGATCGCCCAGGATGCTGTGGATGCTTCCGGCTCTGCTTCCTTCAGAAGCTTTTCCACTGCTTCCGGCGGAGTTGCAAGCATGCCGCCTTTTACAGGTTCCATGATAATGACCGGTTTTCCATGTTTTCTGGCTACCTCGTAGCAGGCTCTTGACTGGATCACCGGATTTTCCCAGTCTGCGTAATTGATCTGCAGCTGTACAAATTCCATTTCCGGATGTGCAGTGAGAAGTACATCCAGTTCCTCCGGTGTGGAATGGAACGAAAATCCTGCATGTCTGATCAGACCGGCTTCCTTCTGTTCATGGATCCAGTCCCATAAACCGTACTCATCAAAATATTTTGTTCTGTGCTCTCCAAGATTGTGGAGAAGATAAAAGTCGAAATATCCTGCCTTTGTTCTCTCCAGAGATGTTTTAAACTGTGCAAGAGCTTCATCTCTTGTCTTGCAGTTGATCCAGGCTGCCATCTTGGTGGCTAACTGATATTTTTCTCTCGGATAACGCTCTACCAGCGCTTCGCGGATAGCATCTTCGCTTCCTGCATAAGCCCATGCTGTATCAAAATATGTAAATCCGGCTTCCATAAATTTGTCCACCATGACTTTGGTCTGCTCCACATCAATCACACCTTCTGATTTCTGCGGAAGTCTCATAAGGCCAAAACCAAGTTTTTTGATCTCTTCGCCTAAATTATGCCATATTTTTTTCTCCCCTTCTTATTCCCATTCCGGAAAATTTCCCATACTTACTATATCATCTGCTATCTCGGTAACAATATTCCAGACATTGATATTTCCCGGACAGTTATATTTTA
>ENA-OQIO01000338-OQIO01000338.1-human-gut-metagenome-genome-assembly--contig:-NODE-338-length-25405-cov-3.305641_pt1 | contig 25405 bp, 30 predicted proteins | sample MGYA00242573_ERZ504737 | MGnify/ENA primary metagenome ERZ504737 (study PRJEB26092, sample SAMD00036203) | human gut metagenome | host: Homo sapiens | study: EMG produced TPA metagenomics assembly of...
CTGGTTGCTATGTAGCGATTATGGCTCTTGGATATATGGGGGTGTCCTATTATTTCTCCAGCCATTTTCTGAAAGGAACTACGATCAGTGGTATCGACTGCAGCAGCAAGACAGCCACGCAGGTGAAAAAGAAGATTCAGAAACAGCTTGGGCAGTATAAACTGCGGATCGCGGAACTGGATGGAAAGACAGAGACAATTCAGGCAACCCAGATCGATCTTACTTACGTGGATGATAATAAAGTAGATGAACTGTTAAAAGAACAGGAACAGTGGAAATGGATCACAGCATTCTCATCAAAAAAGACATACGAACTGGCAGTAACGACCACCTATGATGAGAAAAAACTGAAGGAAGCTCTGGATGATATGAGCTGTTTTCAGGAAGAAAATGTGGTCGCACCCAAGGATGCCTGTCTGAAGGAGCAAAATGGCGAGTATGTGATCGTGCCGGAGGAAGAAGGAAATACACTGGATCGCACAAAGGTGGAAAAGGCAGTAAAGGATGCAATCGAAAGCGGAAAGACAGAAATTAATCTGGAAGAACTTGGCTGCTATGAAAAACCATCGGTATGGAAGGATGATCCTGATCTGATTGCCGAGAGGGATGCGAAAAATCAGCTTTTGAAAGTCGATATTACGTATGACTTCGGAGATCGGAGTGAGACGGTAGATGGTTCCGTAGTAAAAGACTGGTTGATCCGGGACAGTGATGGAAACTGGACGGTGGATGAGAGCAAAGCGGCTGATTATGTACAGCAGCTTGCTTATAAATATGATACATTTGGTCTGACCCATGAATTTACCACACATGCAGGAAAGAAGATCACTTTGAAGGGCGGCGATTATGGATGGGTCATCAAGAAAAAAGAAACCACCGCAGCCTTGTGGAATACATAAAAGAAGGAAAAACCGGAACGGTAGAGCCGGTTTATCTGTATGAAGGAAAGAGCCGGGATACCAACGATATCGGTGGTACCTACGTAGAGATCAGTATCCAGGATCAGGAAATGTGGTGTTACAAGGATGGTGTGGTCGTGGTGGATACGCCCGTAGTAACGGGTAATGTGTCAAAAGGATATGATACACCGTCAGGAAGTGTCTGGGCAATTGATGCGAAAAAACATGATGCAGTCTTAAAAGGCGAAGGTTATACACAGCCTGTAACCTATTGGATGCCGTTTAATGGTAATGTGGGAATTCACGATGCGGATACCTGGCGTTCCGAATACGGTGGTGAGATCTACAAAACCAGCGGTTCCCACGGATGTGTGAACACACCTACAGCAAACGCGGAGAAAATCTTTAATACGGTAGAGATTGGAACACCGGTAATCGTGTATTAAAAAGAAGAAAGCAGTGGCTGAAACAGAAACTGCGAAAATAATTTTGGAAAGAAAGAGTAGGAGAAGAAAAATGAAAATTGTAGTATTGGCAGCTGGAACCAGCACGGAACGTGAGGTTTCTATTGTATCGGGAACAGAAGTGTGTAAGGCACTTCGTTCCAGGGGACATCAGGCGATTCTTGTGGATGTATTTTTCGGCAAGGAAGGTGCAGATCCTGCCACTGCTTTTGACGGAGATTATGATGTAGATGCAGAAGCTGCATATATCAGCAGTTTTAATGCACAGGTAAAAGATGCGGTGGCAAGCGGAAGAGAATTCTTCGGTCCGGGTGTGATTGAGCTGTGTAAGGCAGCGGATGTGGTCTTTATGGCACTTCACGGAGCGAATGGTGAAGATGGAAGAGTACAGGCCTACTTCGATCTGTGCGGTATCCCGTATACCGGAACCGGTTATCTGAGCAGTGCGATGGCGATGGACAAAGGAATCACAAAAAAAATCTTTCGGACTTCCGGTGTTCCGACACCACGCGGTGTGGAACTGAAAAAGGGGAAAGACAGCATGAATCTGGCTGACTATAATATGGAACTTCCGGTTGTGGTTAAGACCTGCTGTGGAGGCTCAAGCGTTGGAGTGTATATCACAAAGACACCGGAAGAATACGAAGAGGCACTGAAAGGTGCATTTTCCTACGAGGATGAAGTGGTAGTAGAGGAGTATATCGAGGGAAGAGAATTTTCTGTTGGTGTGGTAGACGGTAAAGCCTATCCGATCATCGAGATCGCTCCGGTAGAAGGTTTCTACGATTATAAGAATAAATATTCCGCAGGCGCGACCATCGACACCTGTCCTGCAGTTCTGACCGAGGAGCAGACCAGGCAGATGCAGACATATGCAGAAGCAGGATGCAAGGCACTGGCAGTTGAGGGATATGCAAGACTAGATTTCCTGATGAAAGAGGATGGTTCCATGTACTGCCTCGAAGCAAATACACTTCCGGGTATGACTCCGACCAGTCTGCTTCGCAGGAGGCGGCAGTTCTGGGCATTGATTATGCTCAGCTGTGTGAAAAGCTGATTGAAATTTCTATGAGAAAATATCAGAAGTAAATGATGGTTTGAAAAAAGAAAAGTAACTGTAAGGATATGAAACAGTTACGGAAAAAGAGGAAATTGTAATGATGAAGAATCTTACACTGGAACATATCGCGGCTGCCTGCCACGGTACCTATTACGGCTCGGAAGAAAAAAAAGAGTCAGTGCATTGAAGCAGTAACAATAGACAGTCGGAAAGTAGAAAGGGGTTGCCTGTTTGTTCCGATTGTGGGTGCAAGGGCAGATGGTCATAAATTTATTGATCAGGTAATGAAACAGGGGGCGTTGGCTACTCTGAGCGAACGCCCGTTAGGAGAAGTGGATTTCCCTTATATTCAGGTTGAGTCTTCGTTGCAGGCAGTAAAAGATCTGGCAGCATATTATCTGGAACAGTTGCAGATTCCGGTTGTAGGTATCACCGGAAGTGTGGGAAAGACCAGCACGAAAGAGATGATTGCAGCAGTACTGGAACAGAAATTTCAGGTACTGAAAACTCTGGGTAATTTTAATAACGAACTGGGACTTCCACTGACGGTGTTCCGACTTCGCGAGGAAGATGAAATTGCAGTTTTGGAGATGGGAATCAGCGATTTTGGTGAGATGCATCGTCTGGCATCTATTGCACAGCCAAATACCTGTGTGATCACCAACATTGGTACCTGTCATCTGGAAAATCTGGGAGATCGTGATGGTGTACTGAAAGCTAAGACAGAGGTATTTGACCATCTGAAACCGGATGCTACAGTGATCTTAAACGGAGATGACGATAAACTGGTCACTGTAAAAGAAGTGCAGGGAAGGAGACCGATATATTTCGGACTGAATGAGGAATTTCCGTTATATGCTGACGAGATCGAGAGCAAAGGACTGAAGGGGATTGCCTGTCGGATTCATACGCCGAAAGGAACATTTTCTGTGGTCGTACCGATTCCGGGACATCATATGGTTTACAATGCACTTGCGGGAACAGCGGTCGGACTGGCATACGGTATGGAACTTTCTGAGATTCAGAAAGGAATTGAAAGTCTGCAGTCATTAAGTGGTCGGTTCCATATCATTGAGAACGAAAAGTACACGATCGTGGATGACTGTTACAACGCAAACCCGATGTCCATGAAGGCTTCTCTTAGTATCCTGAAAGATGCGATGGGAAGAAAAGTGGCCATTCTGGGAGACATGGGAGAATTGGGAGAGAATGAAAAAGAGCTGCACAGGGAAGTCGGAACTTTTGCGGGAAATTGTGGCATTGATCTTCTGATCTGTGTGGGAACCCTGGCAAAAGAAATTGCCGAAGCGGCAAAGGAAAGCAGCATACAGGCGAAAAAACAGCTGGAAGCCGTATCCTTCGATACACTGGAAGAACTTCTGATGCATCTGGGAGAACAGGTGAAACAGGGAGATACGATCCTTGTGAAAGCATCTCATTTTATGAATTTTGGAAAAATAGTGGAAGCATTACAAAAATAAAATATAGTATGCAACAAAAAAGAACGGGTCACCGGTATTAAACCAGTGGCTCGTTCTTTTTCAGTGTTTCGAGAATCAGTGTTCTCGTATACTCGCCGATATGTTTTTGGTCCTCTTTGGAAAGTTCAGATGGACGGAATGGTTTGCAGTATTCCAGAACTACATGGTTTTTTCGAATCTTCGGAAATTGTTTTTCAAAGATCGATACGGTGTTGTTCATAGCAATCGGGACAATCAGACAGTCAGTTTTAGTTGCCAGACGAAAGCTTCCTTCATGGAATTCCAGAAGTTCCAGATCGCTCTCATTCCTGTTTCTGGTGCCTTCCGGGAAGATGCAGACAGAGATACCGGACTTGATCAGCTCGATACCAGACAGGATGGTTTTCAGTCCTTTTTTTATATCTTTCCGGTCAAGGAAGAGACAGTGGAGATAATGCATCCAGTTTGAAAGCAGAGGTATCTTCTCCATCTCAGCTTTGGCAATATAGCCGGTCAGCCGAGGGCAGCGGGTGTAGGTGAGAAGAATATCAAAAAAACTTCGGTGGTTGCCTATATACAGAACGCTTCATCCGTCGGAACCAGTTCTTCGCCAATAACAGTAACTTCTACACCGGTCAGCCACAGGATAAAACGGAAAACCGACTGGATCAGATGCAGAGAGCTGATATCCTTTTTGTAGGGGTTGAATTTACCGATGATCCATTCAACGATAAGGATAGGAATTGAGAGGATCAGAAACCCGATAACAGTAATGCATACTAAAAGAAATCTTATCATATGTGCCTCCATATACATGAATTCTCAGATGGATGTTTCGCGTATGAAGATACGAAACATCACTGCAGTACACTTATTATATAGGAATTTATGGAAAAAATCCACATAAAATAATAAAGATCAATCGTGGGGGGGATGCGGATGAACAGGAGTATGGTATTGTTGCTTCTGATTGTTGTGCTGGCAGGAAGTATCTGGGGATGTGGAAGGATGCGGCAGAAGAAGGAAAAAGAACATGGAGTAGAATATACGGTGTTAGGGGAAGACCAGATACCTGACGAGATCCGGAAAGTAGTGGATGTAAAAAAGCAGGAAGAATTTCAGATGACATATCAGGAAGAGGATATGCTGTATCTGTTACAGGGGTATGGGATTCAGAGCAGTGGAGGGTACAGTATCCGTGTGGAAAAAGTCAGCGAAAATGATACGGAACTTCATGTAAAGACAAAACTGATCGGTCCGAAGGGGAAAGATGGAGGAACGGAGGGGATATCTTGTCCGTATCTTGTGATCAAAGTGGAAAACCGTCACAAAAAAGTAGTGTTTGATTAGGAGGGAGTATATGGAACTGCGAAAAAAAATTGCATATGAATGCAAAAGAAAAGCGAAGCTCAGAATCAGATTACTTTTGATGAGGATTATAATGTACCGGATCAAAAAGCGGATATCGGTCAGATTATCCAGAAGAAAGGCGAGGTGGAGATTGAACAGGTCCAGGTGAGCGAAGGAAAAGCTGTGATTCAGGGACAGTTGATCTTCCGGCTTTTGTATGTGGCAGACAATCCGGGAAAAACAGTTTCCAGTCTGGAAGGAAAGCTTCCGATCGAAGAAACATTGCATCTGGATAAGGTACAAAGCGGGGACAAAGTTTGCTTAAAGTGGGAGATTGAAGATCTGACGATTCATCTGATTAATTCCAGAAAGCTGAATGTGAAGGCAATCGTGGAATTCCTGGCAGTTGTGGATGAGGAAAAGCAGATATCGATACCGGTGGAACTGAAAGGAGAAGAAGAGATTTCCGCAAAGAAAAAGACGATCAGGTTCTGACACTTGCTGTACATAAAAAAGACACTCTGCGAAAGAAAGAGGAAATTACGATTGCTTCGAACAAGCCGAATATTCACCAGATTCTGTGGAAGGATATTCAGGTACGGGGGCTTGAGATGCGGGCCCAGGAAGGAAAGGTGACAGCGAGGGGGGGAATTGTCAGTATTTGTGCTGTATGTGTCCGATGATGAGGCCAACCCGCTGCAGTGGCTGGAACAGACTATGACATTTTCCGGTGAGCTTTCCTGTACAGGATGTACGATGGATATGATTCCATATATTGATACCACGATGCTACAGTCCAGTCTGGAGATCAAACCGGATGCGGACGGAGAGGAACGGGTATTTCTTGTGGATGTGGTGTTGGAACTGGATATCAGGCTTTATCAGGAAGAAACGGAAACGATACTTCTGGATATCTATACGCCGAAACTGGAATGTATTCCGCGGCGAGAAACACAGATGCTGGAACAGCTGGTAGTAAGAAATGCTGCCAAATGTCGTGTCAGTGACCGGATATCTGTGGAAGAAGCCCAGGGTAAGATTCTTCAGATCTGTCATGGAGAGGGCAGCGTGAAGGTGGATAGTGTGCACCAGGCAGAGCATGGGATTCAGGTGGAAGGAATTGTGCAGGTAAGGATTCTTTACAGTATCAGTGACGATGAGATGCCGTTTTATTCGATGGAAACTGTGATACCTTTCTCTCAGATGATCGAGGGAGAACAGGTCAATGGACAATATGGTTATCAGCTGCAGGCTGATCTGGAACAGCTGTCGATGATGATGTTAGACAGCAGTGAGATTGAGGTGAAGGTGGTACTGAATCTGAATGCCTTGCTGGTAATGCAGTGGGAGGAAGACCTCATACAGGAGATCCAGACGCGGGAGCCGGATCAGAAAAAACTGGAAGAACTGCCTGGAATCGTATGCTATGTGGTACAGCCCAGGGATACTCTGTGGGATATTGCAAAAATGTTTTATACTACAATGGAGGCTATCCGGAAATTGAATGATCTTGGAGAAGGGGAAGTCAAACCGCGCCAGACACTTCTGGTGGTGAAAAACAGCGGGTGTAACTGAGAAAAAAACTCCAAAAGTGCTGCTTGAATTTTTGGAGAAAACAGTGTAATATATTTTTACATGAATATTGTATACAAAGTACATAGTTGCACGACTTGTGATCTGCTTATCTGATGTTACGGAACAACATCGGAAAACAGAAAGAAAAAGACAGGTGCAGAAGAAAAGGAGCAGAAAGGATGCGTTTACAGGCTTTTGCGAAGATCAACCTTGGGTTGGATGTGTTAGGAAAACGGGAAGACGGATACCATGAGGTCCGCATGATCATGCAGACAATCCGTATGTATGATCAGCTGGATATGCGAAAGAGTGTGGAGCCGGGGATTCATCTGACAACCAATAAAAAATATATCCCGGTGGATGAAAATAACCTGGTATGGCGGGCGGCGAAACTGATGATGGATACCTGTGGAATCATGGAAGGTGTAAGTATCCATCTGCATAAAGTGATTCCGGTGGCAGCAGGTATGGCAGGGGGAAGTTCTGATGCGGCAGCGACGCTGGTAGGCATGAATCGCTGTTTCACTGTGGACTATCCAAAGAAAAACTGATGGAACTTGGTGTACAGATCGGTGCGGATGTTCCGTACTGTGTGCTTCGAGGAACTGCACTGGCAGAGGGAATCGGAGAAAAACTGACGGTACTTCCGCCGATGCCGGATTGCTGGATACTGATCGGAAAACCAGGGATCAGTGTATCTACAAAATATGTATATACAACACTTGATCTGAATACGGATACGGTACATCCGGATATCGACGGGATGAAAAAGGCACTGGAAGACGGAAATCTGTATGGCATTACGGAACGGATGGGAAATGTCTTGCAGGATGTGACGATTCCCGCCTACCCGGAAGTGGAAAGAATCAAGGAACAGATGAAGACCTTGGGAGCGGTGAATGCGATGATGAGCGGAAGCGGTCCTACGGTATTTGGAATTTTTGACAATGAAGAAAAAGCACAGGAGCGTGTCAGAAGCTGCGGGAGAGCGGATCATGCCAGCAGGTATTTCTGACGGTACCATTTAACAACTATGGAGGAAAAACAATCGATGGCGAGTGATTTGCACCTGGAGATGAATGAATATCTGCACTGCGGATGTGGTTTTTAATACGCTTCGTCAGGCAATTCTCCGAGGCGAACTGAAGCCCGGAGAACGTCTGATGGAAATCGCACTTTCTCAGCGACTGGGGGTCAGCCGTACGCCTGTACGGGAGGCTATCCGAATGCTGGAACAGGAAGGTCTGGTGATCATGATTCCCAGAAAAGGTGCACAGGTGGCTGAGATTTCCGAGAAGGATCTGAAAGATGTGCTGGAAGTCCGTCTGGGGCTGGAAGAACTGGCGGTACGGATCGCGTGCCAGAGGATCACAGAAGAAGAACTGGAAGAACTGGAACAGGCTGTGAAGGAATTTGAGGAAGCAATGAAAGAAGACAATCTGGGGGTGCTTGCGGCAGCGGATGTAAAGGTACATGAAGTGATCTATGGAAGTACCCATAACAAGCGACTGGTACAGATCATCAGCAACATCCGGGAACAGATGTATCGCTATCGTGTGGAATATCTGAAAGATGTGGAGAGCCGTAAGACCCTGGTGGAAGAACACTATGCTGTATACAGGGCACTCAAAGCCAGAAATCAGCAGCAGGCAGTGAAAGATATCTGCATTCATATTGTCAATCAGCAGAATGCGATTCTGCGAAGTCTGGAGCAGATGAATAAAGAAGAACAGGAAAAGTAAAATAAGGAAATAAAATAAGGAAACAGATAAGCAGAAAGATGGGAAGATCATTAGAGTCTTCCTGTTTTTCTGTTTTTTTGCTTATTTTACATGTTCGGGTTTTACGGGTATAGAACCGGAAGAACCGGGGAGAATAAGGAGAGTGAAAGAAGGAAGGAAAAGGATGACAGATGGAACACCGGTAACAAAAAATCTGGAAGAAAACGAGGTCTGGTTTCGAAGCCGCTGCGAAGGGTGTTCGGATATTAAACTCCAGCCCATGAGACTCGGGAAAGACGCAGCGTCTCTGCGCTTGCCATCTATGTGGAAAATACCGTACCGAATCTGATCCTGGAAGAATCAGTGCTTGGACGGATGTTTATCGACATGGCGAGGAAAGATCCGAAAGAAGTGTATCAGGCAGTGGAAGCAAACAGCCTGGGGCTTTCGGAAGCACAGCCACTGCAGACCCGGGAAGAAGGGATGAATGCAATGCTGGCAGGGAATCTGCTTCTTCTGGTAGAGGGATATGATAAAGGGCTGAAAATCGGAAGTAAGGGATATCCCGCACGCTCTGTAGATAATACAGATACAGAAAAGGTGCTGAGGGGATCCAACGAAGGATTTACCGAGTCGGTAAAAACCAATACAGCACTGATCCGAAAAAGAATCCGGAGTACAGATATGAAAGTAGAAGAGCTGACCGCAGGTGTGCGGTCAAATACAAGGCTGGTACTGGTATATATGAAAGAGCTGGTATATCCGGAAGTGCTGGAACAGATCCGGCGGGGCATTGATCAATTTGTAATTGATGGGGTTCTTGACAGTGGAATCATTGAGCAGCTGACAGAGGAGGACTGGGTGTCACCGTTTCCACAGTTTCAGACTACCGAACGACCGGATCTTGCTGCGATGGAAGTACTGGATGGAAGAGTTGTTCTGTTGTGTGACAATTCACCGGTAGCATTGTTGCTCCCCAGTGTATTTCAGGATTTTATGAATGTGACGGAGGATCGTTATAACCGGTTTGAGATTGCCTCTTTTGAACGGGTGATCCGATATGCGGCGATGATCTTTTCTTTTTTGTTATCCGGAACATATCTGGCAGTGATTGGGTTCCATACGATGATCCTGCCGACCAATCTGATCCTGTCCTTTGCAGAGTCCCGGCAGGGGGTTCCGTTTCCAAGTCTTCTGGAAGTATTGTTTATGGAACTGGCATTTGAACTGATCCGTGAGGCGGGGATTCGGATGCCAGGAGCTTTAAGTGGAACGATTGGTATTGTAGGAGGCTGATCATCGGTGATGCGGCGGTGAGTGCCAATCTGGTGAGTCCGATGGCGGTGGTGATCGTGGCGTTAAGTGCATTGAGTTCTTTTGCTATACCGAATGAAGAATGTACTTCGGCATTCAGGCTGATCAAATATGGTTTTATTCTGCTTGGAGGACTGTTGGGCATGTATGGAATCGTACTGGGGCTGTATCTGCTTCTGGGACATCTGGCCCGGCTGACCAGTTTTAAGATTCCATATCTGATGCCATTTATCGGAAAAGATATTGCCGGATATCAGGACGAACGGGATCTTCTGGTGCGGGCACCGATGAGGAAAATGCGGTATCGTCCGATCTATACGCGAAGATTCCAGAGAGTTCGCTTAAGGGAAAAATAGAAAAATGAGGAGTGACGGAGGCAATGTTTGCAGAGAATAATAGAATCTCATGGTCGCAGATGCACTGTCAGTGCTTGCTTGCGGCACTGGGCATGGGATTGATATGGGGAATTCCGGAATTTACCGGAAGAGAAGGAGCAGTAGGAATCCTGATCGGCGGTGTACTTCTCGTCCTGTGGAGCGGGATCCTTCGAAGCAGATGACAGTATTCCGGGATCCGATCCGGTATCTGGGAAAAGTTCCCGCCTGGCTGATAGCTGGAATCTGGGAGAGCTATCTGGTGCTTACCGGTGGATGGCTGGTGGGAAAAGTCGGGCATCTGGCAGGAGAATATCTGGTTTCCGGAGTGCCGGAGACATTACTTTCTCTTATTTTTGTTCTTGCGGCACTGGGAGGATCCCATCATGTACAGGCACGGGGGCGGCTGGCGCAAATCTCATGGGGGGTTGCAGCATGGCTGGGAGGGATCTTGCTGTTGCTGGCTGCAGTTCAAAACAGTACTTCTCTGGAGATGGTGTGGGGCGATCAACATCTGGAAACAACAGGGTTTGACTGGAAACGGAGTGTGAAAAGCATCGGAAAATATGTGGCATACGGATCTGGCATCGGTCTGATGACCTGGCTGACGGTACAGGTTCGTGACAGTAAAGAAAAAAGAAGAAAAGAAGGACTTGCGCCGGCCATTGGTCAGTTGTCCCTCTGGTTTCTGACGGGAGCGGTGCTTCTCACTGTCAATTTTAGAACAGATGCAACAACTATGAATACTTGTCCGATTCTGGAAGTGATGGCGGGCGTGGAGCTCCCCGGTGGCTTTTTAAGACGGGTAGATTTGATTTTTTTAAGCATACTATTGTTTTCGCTGGCCTTTTTGCTAGGCAGTATCTTCTTTTACAGCAGCTATGTGGCGGACAGGATTCATATTTCCATTGGCCGTCTTCCGTCAGCGATTCTTTGTTTTTTACTGGGAACAACAGCACAGGAGCAGTGGAACTGGAGTCGTCAGTACCCGAGGATGTTAAGTCGAATCTATCTGCCCGTATGTTTGATGATGACGGTCTGTGCAGCATGGGCGAGGAGAAAATCTTATGGAAAAAGATAAAGAAAGGCAGAGCATCCGGACTGGAGTGAAACTTCTGTTTTGCCTGCTTGTATCTGGATTTGTTTTTCTTATTGCCTGTCAGGCGGTGGAACCGGAAAAACGGGCGTATCCGCAGGTGATCGGCATCGACTGGCAGAAAGAAGAACAAAGGTATACAGTGTGGATGCATATGGCATCGCTTGCCGAAGACACCGGGCAGAGGAAACAAAGCGCAGAGACGCAGCCGGGAAACGAACTGTATTTTACCGGTTCGGATGGGGCGCAGATCCATACTGCTTACGAAGCGACCAGGGAACAGTATCTGGATATCGGACATGTAAAAGCAGTAATTTTTGGTACCTCTCTCCGGGAAAACAGGGAGAGATTAAGAGAAGTGCTTACGGGAATGGAGTCGGAGAGCAGCCTCGGAAACAGTCTCTGTATTTTCACAACAGACAGTCTTTCGGAACTGTCGCAGGCCGTGGAAGAGCAGGGGATCTCACTGGGAGATTTTCTTACCGGGTTGTATGAAAATCGTACCGATTCATCGGCACAGACACCGGTGAGACTTGCGGATCTTTACCGCTCCTGTCATACAGATACCGCCCTGCCTCAGATACCAGGTATTACAGTAAAAGATCGGGTATTGATGGTAGAAAAAAAATAGCACCGGGAGACATAAATGTTTGCAGAAAACAGTTATCCTGTATATGAAGCAGAAACTTGCAGTATATCCATTGTGAAAATCTCTGGGAGATAGTATAATCAATTGTGAAAGTATAACAAAAATGAGAAAAAATTAAAAAAATATAGATAAAATGCTAATGGAACTAAATTAGATGATTCGGACCATGGCAATGTTAGGGAAAAAACGGGAAGATAAGAGGAAGAAAAATGAGAGAACAACGCAGTCAGGAATTGTGGCAGCAGATTGGAGAAGTATGGCATTTGAGCCTGCCAGCTATTCTGACACAAATTACAACAATAGCCATGCAATATATAGATTCTGCGATGGTGGGAGCACTGGGAGCAAATGCTTCTGCTGCGATCGGTCTGGTAGCAACAACTACCTGGTTGTTTGGCGGAATTACTTATGCGATAGCAGCGGGATTTTCCGTACAGGTCGCACATCATATTGGAGGGAAAAAAGAGAAAGAAGCCAGACAGGTGGTATGCCATGGTCTGCTGGTTGCACTTCTGGTATCAGGAATTTTGTGTCTGATCGGACTTTCCATCAGCGGAAGACTGCCGGTGTGGCTGGGCGGTAATCCGGAGATCCGGAAAGATGCATCGGCGTATTTTATGGTCTATGCGCTGATGGTACCGTTTTCACAGATCAATTCCCTGAATTCGTCTTTCCTGCAGTGCAGCGGAGACATGGTGACACCAAGTATCCTGAATGCAATCATGTGTGTGTTGGATGTGATTTTCAATGCACTTCTGATACCAAGATTCGGAGTTATGGGTGCCGGGATGGGAACAGCGCTTGCCTGTGCATGCGTCAGCCTGACCATGACGGCGCGGTGCTGTGTCCACAATGAAAAACTGCATCTCAGGAGAACGGAAGGGTTTCACTATGATCCGGAGATATTAAAGAGAGCATTCCGGATCGGAACGCCGGTGGCAGTGCAGGAAATAGCCATAAACAGTGCGATGGTGGCAGCTACAATGATCATCGCCCCATTGGGCGCTGTTTCTATTGCGGCAAATTCTTTTGCAGTGACAGCGGAGAGTCTGTGCTATATGCCGGGATATGGTATTGGGTCGGCGGCAACAACACTGGTTGGGAGAAGCGTGGGTGCAGGTGAGGCGAAACAGGCAAAAAGGTATGGGAATATCTGTACAGCGATGGGTGCATGCTTCATGGCTGCAACCGGAGCGATCATGATGCTGATCTGTCCGATTGTATTCCGGGTATTGACACCGGATCCATCCGTACGGACACTGGCGGCACAGGTACTTCGTATCGAACTTCTGGCGGAACCATTGTTTGGAGCATCTATCGTGGCAGCAGGAGCACTTCGTGGCGCAGGTGATACTTTTGTTCCAAGCCTTATGAATCTTGGAAGTATCTGGATCGTCCGGCTGGGTCTGGCAATGATTCTTGTAAAAAGTCTGGGGCTTTACGGTATGTGGATGCTATGGCGGTGGAACTTTGTGTTCGTGGCTGTCTGATGTTATATCGGCAGAGAACCTCAAAATATTATGATCTCTATAAAAAGAAAACTGCCACAGAAAATGTGTAAAGAGATAAAAGAAGCCATATCATCCTGTGAAAGATGATATGGCTTCTTTTTACAGAGGACAACGTTCAGGAATCCATGAATACAAGGAAATCTGATATCGTTGCACAAACAGTTTTGCTTAGATATTCAGCATATCACTGAAGACTTTCAGTGCACCGTCGGTATCATGAGCCAGAACACGTTTTGCAAGAATCTTACCAAGCTGTACGCCTTCCTGGTCAAAGCTGTTCAGATTCCATACAAAGCCCTGGAACATGATTTTGTTTTCAAAGTGAGCTAACAGGCACCTAAAGATGCCGGTGTCAGTTTGTCTCCTACAATGATGCTGGAAGGACGTTTTCCTTTGAAATTTTTGTTCAGATTTTCGTCTTCTTTACCGCAGGCAAATGCCACGATCTGGGCAGCTACGTTTGCACACAGCTTCTGCTGGCTGGTGCTGCTTTCGATATCCACATCTACACCCAGCTGGCTGTTTTTGAAGCCGATGAACTGCAGTGGAACGATGTCAGTTCCCTGATGCAGTAACTGGTAGAAAGAGTGCTGTCCGTTGGTTCCCGGTTCTCCGAAGATGACCGGTCCGGTTACATAATCTACCGGTTCACCGAAACGGTTGACAGATTTTCCGTTGGATTCCATATCACACTGCTGCAGGTGTGCCGGGAAACGGCTCAGTGCCTGAGAGTATGGAAGAACTGCTGTGGAAGGATATCCCTGTACATTTCTTTCATATACGCCGATCAGAGCATCCAGCATATCCGGATTTTTCAACAGATCACGGTTGGTAGCCAGTTTGTCTTCGGCTGCTGCACCATCCAGAAGTTCTGCGAAAACTTCCGGTCCGAAAGCCAGAGAAAGGATCGCTCCACCTACACCGGATACGGAAGAGTAACGTCCTCCGATATAGTCATCCATGAAGATCGCAGTCAGATATTCATCACTCTTAGCCAGTGGAGAAGTCTCACTGGTAACTGCCAGCATGTGCTTGGAAGGATTCAGACCTGCTTTTGTCAGCGCATCTTTTACGAATGCTTCATTGGTCAGGGTCTCCAGAGTTGTACCCGATTTGGATACTACGATAAACAGTGCGTGTGCCAGATCTACAGATGCCAGAACAGCAGCTGCATCATCCGGATCTACATTGCTGATGAATTTTGCTTCCATTTTGAAGGTATTGTTGGCTTTTGCCCAGTTTTCCAGAGCGATATATAAAGCGCGGGGACCCAGGTCACTTCCGCCGATACCGATCTGTACAACAGTTGTGAATTTCTCGCCGGCTTCGTTTACGATTTCACCGGCATGTACTTTATTAGCAAAATCAGCAGCTTTTTTCTGCTGTGCCACATAGAATTCACGTTTGTCAACGCCGTCAACAACGACAGGATTACCCAGCTGTGTACGTGCCAGGTGATGCAGAACCATACGTTTTTCGCCGGTGTTGATTACGGCGCCGTTGTACAGCTCCTCAAATTTATCAATTAACTGTGCTTCGTCTGCCAGTTCAGCCAGAGCTGTCAGGACAGTTTCATCTACTTCTTTTGCTGCGTAATTGTACTGTAAACCTGCAGCCATTGGAGTGCTGTAGTTCTTTACACGTTCGCCACCCTGTTCTCCGGACATTGCAGTGGCAATATCCACATGATTTTTCAGTCCGGAAAGCTTATCATAAGATGAGAGGGTGTCCAGATTTTTCCATGTTGCCATAATATATTCCTCCTTATCAATAGGTGTATAATCACTATCACCATTAGTCATTATACTGAAAAAAAAACAGCGATTTCAATGGATTGATGTATTTAATTCAAAAATGTCGAATTTGCAAAAAGTCAGTGGTTATTTTGCATAATTATAAAAGAAAGAGATGTTGATTTTATAGGGGAAATAGTTCAGAATATAAAGAAAAGAAACAGATCGTCTGGCGTAGGTAAGGGAGAACACACTATGAAAAATAATAAATATGAGATCGATATGTGCAACGGGTCGATCATGGATAAACTGATATCTTTTGCATTGCCGCTGATGCTTTCCGGTATTCTGCAGCTGATGTTCAATGCTGTGGATATCGTGGTAGTGGGAAGGTTCAGCGGCAGCCAGTCACTGGCGGCCGTAGGATCTACAACAGCACTCATCAATGTTTTTACCAACCTGTTTATCGGAATTTCTCTGGGAACCAATGTACTGGCGGCCAGGTTCTACGGAGCAGGAAAAACAAAAGAAATGTCAGAAACGGTTCATACGTCTATTGCACTGGCACTGATCAGCGGTGTGGCAATGGCAGTGATCGGACTGATCTTTTCCCGCTGGTCTCTGGAAGTGATGGGAACGCCGGAGGATGTGATTGCCCAGGCAACATTATACATGCAGATCTATTTCCTGGGTATGCCATTTTTCATGGTGTATAACTATGGTGCTGCCATTTTGCGGGCGGTAGGAGATACGAAGCGCCCGCTATTCTATCTGATTATTTCGGGTGTGATCAATGCTGTGTTAAATATGATTCTGGTCATTTTCTTTCATATGGCGGTGGAAGGTGTTGCCATTGCAACGGTCATTTCGCAGCTGATTTCATGTATTCTGGTACTGCGGTGTCTGTATCGGTCAGAGGGAAGCTATCAGTTGCGATTCTCAAAACTGACCATGAAAAAAGCTTATCTGATGCAGATCTTTCAGGTAGGTGTTCCGGCGGGTATCCAGAGTACGGTTATTAACTTTTCCAATGCCCTGCTGCAATCCTCGGTCAATTCCTTCGGTTCGGTAGCTATGGCAGGGTACACGGCAGCCAACAATATCCTCGGATTCCTCTACGTATCCATCAATGCCGTAACACAGGCATGCATGAGTTTTACCAGTCAGAACTACGGTGTGGGAAAATACAAACGAATGGACAAAGTTCTGATCGATTGCCTGATTCTTTCGGTGATCGTAGGAGGTGTTCTCGGCTGTGGAGCCTATTTCGGCGGCTCCCCGGTCCTCTCCATCTACACAGAGGATCCTGAAGTTATCAAAGCAGGCCTTGAGATCCTGTCTATTACCACCGTCCCCTACTTCCTCTGCGGAATCATGGATCTTTTTCCGGGAGCTGAGGGGCATGGGATCATCCACCGTCCCCATGATCCTGTCCGTCATAGGAACTGTAGGCACAAGAATTCTGTGGATCTTTGGAATATTCCCATCCCACAGAAGTCTCTACATCCTCTTTATTTCCTATCCGGGTTCCTGGATCATTACTATCATCATGCAGGTGATCTGCTATTACTTTGTTAGAAAAAAGACTTACGGACAGGCAGCTGAAAAAACGGCATAACACCAGAAGGGATATAGAAGATAAAAAGAAAATAGAAAGAGAAACCACGAAAGACATACCATAAGAGAAATAAAAGACAGCTCAGCACTGTATTCTAAATGAAGCTGAACTGTCTTTTGCACTCGTCGATCCGGTTCATCTGTGCAGCGAAATCATTTATGTAGCGACAATAGCATTTTATAATTCCCGGGACAGGATCTCTTCTTTCCGTTCCAATAACGAATCATCCTCAAAAGCGCTTCCTCAACCGTTTCAAACCCAATCCGATCAATCATAACCGCAAACCTTTCTCCTGCGAGTCCTCTCTCACGGAACAGTAAAATCGCCTTCTCAATCACATCCATTGCCTCATCCTTAGTAGTAAACACCTTACTCAGTGCACGACCATGAGAAATCTTCTTCCCCCAGCGCCCGCCAACAAAAATTTTAAACCCATACGTTCCGTCTGTAATCGAATCGAATCTGCAGTTTCCCACACATCGACCACAGTGAATACAGACATTCTCATCAATATGTAATTTCTTATCCGATACTTTGGCAGCTCCCATCGGGCAAACTGCCTCAACACTACATTTCTTACATCCTTTACAAAGCTCTGCTTTAAAATGAGGAATTCGTTGCCCGATAATACCCAGATCGTTCAGATTCGGTTTTACACAGTTATTCGGACAACCGCCTACTGCAATTTTAAACTTATGAGGCAGCTTTACATCGTGATACCCCTCATAAAAACGTTTATGAATCTCCTCTGAAATCGCAAACGAATCCAGAAGTCCATACTGACAGGTGGTTCCTTTACAGGAAACTACGGGACGAACTTTAGCGCCCGTACCACCGATAGCCATACCGGCATTCTCGACAAACTCCTGAAACTCTTCCAGTTTTTCATAAGGAATACCCTGTACTTCAACGGTCTGTCTCGTGGTAAAGGTCAGAATTCCGTTTCCAAACGTTTCTGCTGCGTCTGCCATCGCCCGGTGCTGGGCAGCGGTAACTTTTCCATTTACTGTTAAAATACGGGCAGAAAAATTATCTGTCCCCTTATTATTCAAAAAACCAAGCCCTTTCAGTCTTTTTTCTTCCTCTTTTGAAAGTGTTAATGATGACATATTCTGAGTTCTCCTTTTTATAGAAATGTGGCAACTACTCAGTAGGTAGCATTCCGCGAGGCGTTGGCATGTTTATTGCCAAAATCCCGAGACATACAAGTCAAAGTGCCATCACCGAAGGTGATTAGAAATGCATTTCGACTCGTAACTGTGAGGCTACTGAACAGTTACGAAATATGTAAATACAGCACGATATTAATTCAGTACAGCACGACCGGTCTTTGCAAAACGTACGATCATTTCCCGTGTCAGGCTGAAGTCTTCGTCTTCAATGATGATATCTTTCCTGTCCATCCAGAGTCCGGTGGAAAGTTCGTTGCGGTCAAGAGTGATGGAAGGATCACCGTCCAACTCTGCGTAATAGCCGATCAGGAGATCCGACGCCATTCCCCAGGGTTGGGTTTTGTAATACCGCAGATTTTTCACTCTTACTCCTACTTCTTCATAAACCTCCCGCATTACTGTTTCCTCGGCGGTCTCCCCGATTTCAGTAAAACCGGCAATCAGCGCATAATTAGGATTATTCCGTCCGGCATATTTTGTCAGCAGAATTCTTTCCCCGTCGATTACTCCGACAATAATAGCCGGACAGATTTTCGGATAAATGGTATTTCCACATTGTGGGCAGGAGAGCATCCGTTCTTTATGGGAAGGATCCGGAACAACAGGAGTTCCGCAACGTCCGCAGAAACGATTGTTCCGATACCAGTCATACAGATGAAAAGCCGTCATTGCAGCAAAAATATGATGCTTGGGCTCTCGACCGCGGATTTCCTGAAGAGAGTGGAAAGTATAAGTTTCCGGAAAGTCCAGATCCGCATCCATCACAAGAAAACAGGAGGTTTGATCCAGAGTAAACAGCCAGATCAGAGAAGTAGTGGTGGGAAACTGTGAAGAAACATTTTCCCATAGTGGAAACCGGCAGGTATTTGCTGAGAGATCTGCCAAAAGTTTTCGGTCACGGAAAGCAAAAATCAGATCTCCGTTCTGCGGAGATCTCGGAGTAAATTCATTATAAAGATGATGTGGGGTAATATCCTGAATCATAAAAATCCTTTCTGAATCTGTAAAAGTATCTGTAAAAAGACGGTATATTAGGTACATGACTATCTTCTGATACACGGACGAAAACACACCTTATTATTTCACCAGGGGATAAAATCTGTTGTTTAAAATGAGTATACATGACTTGAAAGGAAAATACAACGTGAACTTGCAGTGAGTTGTGGGGTGGGTTATACTAGTGTTACTGAGAATGGAGTGAACAGTAACATACTAGAGTTAGTGATGAATGACGGAAATGAAAAAGCAGTATTATGTGGAAATGACTGTAAAGGAGATAAGTATAATGGGAAGAAGCAATATGTGTAATATTCATACAGCAAAGAAAACAGAACGAACGCAGGAAGAAATCACCATTTCCGGAAATCCGGCAAAACCACAGGGTGAGGATGGAGCAACAATGCTGAAACGAATGAATGAGAGTCATTCACCGGTGACATGTTGGGCGCTGGAGCACTGGCAGATTGCACCGGAAGAGGAGCTTCTGGACATTGGCTGCGGTGGTGGTGCTACGTTAAAACGGATGGGTGAGAAGATAACGACAGGTCATCTGACGGGCGTAGATTATTCACCGGTGTCTGTGAAAACCTCGCTGAAAACGAATCGACAGGATGTGGAAAGCGGAAAGATGAAAGTTCTGGAAGGCTCCGTGGAAGCACTGCCTTTTGCAGATGATGGATTTGACAAGATCATCACGGTAGAAAGCTTTTATTTCTGGCCGGATCCACAGGAAAACCTGAAAGAAGTACGGCGGGTACTGAAAAATGGTGGTACGTTCCTGTTGGTGGCGGATACCTATAACAAAGATGGTCTGGATCCGAAGACACTGGAAAATATTTGCCGTTTTCACCTATTTACTCCGACCGCTGAAGAATTCAGGAAACTGTTTGAAAAAGCAGGTTTCACAGACATTCAGATCCACGTAAAAGAGGGTACGGACTGGATCTGTGTAGAAGGGAAAAAGTGATAAGGTTTATATAAAGTCATATAAAAAGCAGAACTTTGCATAAGGATTTTATGCGGGTTCTGTTTTTTAATTTACGCGAGCAACGAGTCAAAGTTTGTACTTGCACGAGACCTTGCGACTGTCGCGATAATCAAAATTGATCCACTGGATCAATTATTGATATGCAATGCAACGAGTAAAATTCGCGAGAGTGAGAAAGTATATTCCTTGTTTTGAATAAATGTGTAGATTCTGTGTTTTCTATGTTTCTTTAAACTTCATTTAAGGTTTCTCCGATACAATCACATCCATAAGGAGGAACGAGATGGCAAATCAGACAATTTTTAAACGATATGAATACAAATATCTGCTTACCGCAGATCAGAAAAAAGACCTGCAGGCTTATATGGAAACGTATATGAAACCGGATACATTCGGACGCAATACCATCTGTAACCTGTATTTTGATACGCCGGATTATCTTCTGATCCGAAGATCGATCGAAGGAAAGGTGTACAAAGAAAAGATCCGGCTGCGTACCTATGGACGGGCACAGGATGACAGCGAAGCCTTTATCGAGTTGAAAAAGAAATTAAAAGATGGAACCTTTACGATAGATTTCTGCGATGACAGTTTGCATACCAACGGCAATTTGTCCATCTGCGGAGGAACTTACACACTCAGCACCGGAGATGATGGTATGCATGCGGATGGGGCAGATCAGGTATATGGAGGAGAGATTACGATCAAAACATGTTACGAAGGAATCAAAGGACAGAATATGGAAATCTCCGGTGGAACCATCGATATCACAGCCAGCGATGACGGATTGAATGCAGCCGGTGGAAACGACCAGAGCGGTATGGGCGGATTTGGTGGGGATATGTTCTCGGCAGACGAGGATGCTGGATCACGATTTCCGGTGGAACTGTCACGATCGATGCCACCGGAGACGGCATTGACAGCAATGGGGATCTGACCGTCAGCGGAGGAAACATCTTTGTTTCGGCCCGAGCGATAACGGAAATGGTGCTCGGGATTACAATGGAACGGCGACGATCACCGGGGGAACGCTGGTAGCAGCCGGTATGAGCGGCATGGAACAGAATTTCGGTTCCGATTCCACACAGGCTCACTGATGATGAACCTGACGGATAACCAGAGCAGGAAGATCACACTGGAAGATGCGGATGGCAATACGTTGGTAAGTTATACACCGATGCGTGAATATAATTCCGTGGTCATCAGCTGCGCAGAATTAAGCGATGGAAGTACCTATACGATACACACAGGGAGAACAGCCGGGAAGTAACCATGGAAGGTCTGGTATACACCGACGGAGAAGTGACGAATGCGCCGGGACAGGGTGGAGGACAGAAACCACAGGGTGGTCCGATGGGAGATAATAGTGGCGATTCTGACAATTCGGATAACTCAGACCGTCCGACCCTGCCGCAGGGACAGGGAAATCCACCGGATACGCAAAACGGGGAACGCCCGCAGGGGGACGCGCCACAGGGCAATCCGGTGGATTCGTCAAATGAGCAGACGAAGGAGGAGTCTGACGGTCAGAAATAGCAGAATGGTTTACATAATTACAAGAATGAGGAATCCGTATAGCAGATCAGGATTCCTGCTTCGCCTGCAGATCTGCCAGCATCTGTGAAACGGTAAGTCCCAGTATCGGGTGGCGTTTCCACGGAGCAATCTGTGTCAGCGGGATCAGGACGAAGTCCCGCAGATGCATCTCCACATGTGGAATGATCAGATCCGGGGTGTCCAGTACCAGATCGTCATACAGTAAGATATCCAGATCCAGCGTCCGCGGTCCCCAGTGGATCAGGCGCTCCCGGTGCGCTTCCTGTTCGATCTCATGGAGCGTTCGAGCAGTTCCTGCGGTGTCAGCAGTGTTTTCAGTGCCAGTGCACCGTTTAAAAAGTCATCCTGCTCCACACCGCCGTAGGGTGCGGTCACCAGAAAATCAGACACTTTCAGCACCTGGCAGTCCGAAGTCTGCTGTAGTTTTTCAACTGCCTCGTTCAGGTATTTTTCCTTGTCCCCCATATTGGAGCCGAGCGCGATATAAGCGGTATGCCAGCCGCGACTGATCTCCACCGATACGGTATCCAGAGGCAGACCGATGGCGCCCACGGTTTTTTGATGGTAAGATCTACCTGAGAGACCATCGGGTAGGAGAGCAGAATCGCTTTTGCGGTCGCCTCCGCCACCGTCTCCAGCAGTTTCCAGGTATTTTCTTCGACTACTTTTTTGATCAGATGGCTGACTTCACCGTAATGTACCGAATAAGAAAGCTCATCGGTGAGCCCGGCTTTTCTGGTGTCGGTATGCAAAACGGCGGAGAGTACAAACTTTTGTCCTAAAAAATTCTCTTCCGGAAATACTCCATGCTTTGCAAAGATTTCCAGATTCTCAATTCTTATTTTATCCATAAATTTCCTCCTAGCAGGACAGGATCGCTTTCGTCATCTGAATGATCCGGTGGTTTTCTTTGATATCGTGTACCCGGACAAAGGAGCATCCGCGGAGCATGCCGATCACGGTGGTGGCAAGTGTTCCTTCCACGCGCTGATCTACCGGCAGATCCAGGGTGTTGCCGATGACAGATTTTCTGGAAGTGCCGAGAAGAATCGGGAGTCCGAGTTCCTGCAAGACATCTACATGATTGATGGCTTCCAGATTCTGCTCATACGTTTTTCCAAAGCCGACACCCGGATCCAGCATGATTTTATCGTCCGGAACACCTGCTTTGTGTGCAATAGCAACGCATTCTTTCATATCGGCGACCATGTCTTCCAGAAAATTCTGATATATGGCTTCGTTTCGGTTGTGCATCAGGCAGCAGGCAGCGTGGTAACGGGCGGTCACCTCGGCGGTTTTATAGTCGAACTTGAATCCCCAGATATCATTGACCAGATCCGCACCGGCCTGAAGAGCGGCCTCTGCGACATTTCCTTTGTAAGTGTCGATGGAAACCGGAACATCAAAATGTGATTTGACCGCCTCGATGACCGGCGTTACTCTTGCGATTTCTTCCTCGTCAGAGATCACGGTATGTCCCGGACGGGTGGATTCACCGCCGATATCGATAATGTCAGCGCCGTCCCGGATCATCTGCTCGGCGTGAGCGAGAGCAGCATCCATATGATTGAATTCCACCGTCGGAAAAAGAGTCGGGAGTCACATTCAGGATTCCCATAATATAAGTTTCATTCTTTGTATCAAATTCACGATTACCAATTCTCATACATGTTTTCTCCTCTTGAAGTTTACATAAGTTCAAAATTAATAACAAATCGTCAGATTCATCTTCTCCTCTGGCCAGTTGCATGCATTTCTTGCAGGACAGTACAAACAGTTTCGTGACTGTTTGTCCGCACGGTAGAGATAGCGGGAAAATAAGGGAGTTTCCGCAGTATCTTTTACCCGGTGGCTTCGGATCGCAGCAAGAATCGATTTCTGCTCAGTAAGAGAAAAATCACAGTCCGTAAGGATGCGTTCCGCCAGTCTTGCCCCTGCCAGATGGTGAGGAGTACCTTTTTCCATCTGTTCATAACGGCCGATATCGTGAAGAAGTCCGGCGGCGTAGATCATTTCCTTGGAAAAGCCAGCCTGATCTTCCAGATTATAAATATACATCAGCCGCGCCACATCCAGAAAATGCTCCATCGTGTGACGGCAGAAGATCCGGTCTTTTTCTGCTTCCTGTAACAGTGCAAACTGCTCTCGAAAGACAGGGTGGGATAAAATCTGATCGATGCGTTTCATAATAATTCGCTGTTCCATGACAGATTTAAGCCTTTACCATCTGTAAAAAGGTCTGCTGCAGGGAAAAATCTTCCGCAAAGGCTCCACGCACGATGGTGGTTACAGTTTTGCTGCCTGGTTTCTGAACACCGCGCATGGTCATACACATATGTTCTGCCTCGATCATGACCATCACACCCTTCGGCTGCAGATGTTCTTCGAGAGCGTCCGCAATCTGTGCGGTCATATTTTCCTGGATCTGCGGGCGTCTTGCATAGACTTCTACTGTGCGGGCCAGTTTGCTTAAACCTGCCACGCGCTGATCCGGGATATAAGCCACATGAGCTTTTCCGTAGAAGGGCAGCAGATGATGTTCGCAAGTGGAATAAAAGGTGATATCTTTTTCCAGAACGATATTGTTATTGGTAGCGTGAAATTGTTTGGACAGATGCACACCGGCATCTTCATAGAGCCCGCCGTAGATCTGCTCGCACATTCTGGCGATACGGTCGGGTGTTTCGAGTAAACCTTCTCGATTGACGTCTTCGCCGATACCTTCCAGCATCAGACGAACGCCTTCTTTGATTTTTTCGTGATCCATCATGGTACAAAACCTCCTGTGTAAATAATGCTGTATACTGAGAAACTTCCTGTAAAATCGGACATAGAAAGATTCTGAGCATACAAAAATATGCATCAGGATGTTCTGCATAGGTGTACAGAATAATATGTAAGAAAAAAACACCCTGATGTGAAGAAAATAAAGCTACTGAAAAATAACTATGAGTATATCCCTTCACAATCGGATGTTAATCATCTGGTTGTTGCAACGGGTGCGGTAACCATATCGTAAGTCCGGTCCGCAGGCGAACCGACTTTTCGTTTCTGTGGCAACTCCCCATCCACAAAACACTTGACGCATGGAAACCTATTTTGCATAGTATTTCAATCGAAACAGCAGACACATAGGGTTTCTCTGCTGTTTGAAAGGATTATAGCACTCATGGAAAGAGGGTGCAAGAGAATACCGGAAAATATATGAAATTGTTGCTGTTCATTCCGTGGCCGGTAACATTGAATTATCATCTCCCTGTTGGTTTGCATAAGAATAAAGCAGCGTAAGGAGAAAGTACCATGGCTATGCCTATGTATCCAGAAAATTTTTCACGTAAAACAGCGCCGCCCCAATTGCCGGTGTATACTGTCCGTGGGTGCCGGTAAGAAGCGAATCTTTCGCCAGAGGAAACGGTGTATGCTCATTGATCAGAGCAAGCAGCCGATCCAGATCCTCCGGGAAAAAATAAGGTGCAAGATATCCGCTCAGGATCACCGGACTGTCGATCAGCAGGTTGAGGTTACGGATGGCGAAAGCCAGATGCCGCAGATAGTCCTGCCAGATGTCCTGTAAATGTTCCCCTGAGCTATCCGGATCCCGCAATTTCAGGAAAAATTCTTTTACTGGAAGTCCGCTGCGCAGTTCCAGTGCACTGGCGGAACAGAAGGTTTCCAGGCAGCCGCGATTTCCGCAGTAACAGACTGGACCATCCGGTTCCACACAGATGTGTTCCAGAGAACCGCTGTGCATGGAAAACCCTGATGAACGCTGTGATTGGTGATTACTGCACCGCCGAGATTTCGATTTAATAAGAAGACAAGAGCGCTGTCCAGTTTCGGATGATTCCAGAGTTCCAGATCCGCG
>ENA-OQIO01000340-OQIO01000340.1-human-gut-metagenome-genome-assembly--contig:-NODE-340-length-25344-cov-1.792124_pt1 | contig 25344 bp, 30 predicted proteins | sample MGYA00242573_ERZ504737 | MGnify/ENA primary metagenome ERZ504737 (study PRJEB26092, sample SAMD00036203) | human gut metagenome | host: Homo sapiens | study: EMG produced TPA metagenomics assembly of...
AGCAAATTTCAGAGAAATTAGAACAAGAAATAGAAAAGGATAGCTGCCAAAAACCAAGGCATCTATCCTTTTTACAATCATAATAAATTACTGAATATGTTTCAACCCTTCACAAATGCTATCAAGTACAAAATCATCTCCAAGTGAAGTGTCCAGTGTCAGATGGTAGTTTCTGGATAATCCCCATGGTTGATGCGTATAATAATGATAGTTATCAGAACGCTTGCGGTTCATCTGGATTGCTTTCGTCAGTGCCGCATCATGAGATAAGTTTTCCGTTCTCATAATTCGTTTCACACGATACTCGGCAGGTGCATGTAAGAAGATTCGCATGCAATGAGGGCGGTTTCTTAAGATATAATCAGCACAACGACCGATCACAACACAATTTCCTTTTGAAGCAAGCTCATTGATTACTTTAGATTCTGCCGCAAAGATATTATCTTTTGGAGCTGGGTTCTGTGGTGCGTGAGAATATACCTGATTCATTAGATCATAAAGCAGAGAACTACGCATCTGCTCATCATTATTCTTAATAAATTCAGGATCATAACCAGTAGATCCGGCAGTCATCTGAATGATCTCATTGTCATAAAAATCAAATCCAAGGCGCTTTGCAAGTGCTTCTCCAAGGTCATGTCCACCGCTTCCATATTCACGAGCGATTGTAATGACAATAGGAGTGTCTGTTGAATCTGTGTCAGTGTCTAAATCTGTGTTAGTATCTGAATTTGGGAACAGCGTTGGCTCCACAAAAAGATAAGAAACGTCCAAATAAACGTGCAATAAATCCAACAAGTAAAGCGGCAATAACTGTACCTTCACGTACACCGTCTAACTTACCTGCGAATACAAAGGAAAGAACTCCGGCAATCACAGTCATAGATACGTCAAAACAGATTTTTGTGACACCAAATTCTGTATGCCATGTCATTACAATGGCACGTACAAAAGATTCCCCAGGAAGCATCGCAACGTTAGCAAGGACTTCTGTATACACACCAAATCCAAGGATCATACATCCGATCAGCAGATAAATGATCTTCATCAAATAAAAGGACGGATTTACAAATCCAAGAAGGATCATAGACCAGTCAATAAAATATCCGAATAAGATAGAGATTGGAATCTGTAACACGTGTTCCAGTTTAAAATTCTTTCGTAAGATCAACAGCTGTAAAAAGATCAGTAACAGGCTGAAGAAAATGGTGAAATTTCCAAGTGTAAATGGGAAATTAAGGCTTAGTACATAAGGAATGGAAGAAATCGGTGATGTACCAAGACTTGCTTTTGTAATCAGGGCAACTCCGAGAGAGTTAATATAAAGCCCAATAAAAAAGATGATATAACGTTTTAGTTTTTCCATGATGTGATTTACTCCTCTTTTGTAGTATTTTTATATAGTTTTTCAAAGATCTTTAGAAATTGTTCTTTTTCTGCATTAGAAATCCCAGAAAAAAACTTCTTGTTCAAGAGATAAGAAAGCTTTTTCAATCGATTCAGACAGTTCCATTCCATAATCTGTCAGGAAATATGAAAGGATCGGCGATTTCCGTTCAAATTCTTACGCTCGATCATATGCTGTTTTTCCATTCGATTTAAAATAGAAGTCAAAGAAGCAGGTTCGATATGACAAGCATGGGCAATGTCTTTTTGACTGGCACCATTATGATATCGAAGATGGTCTAAGACCTTTGGCTGGCCGGTTGAGAGACCAAGTGGCTTTAAGACAGCCATGATTTTCTTCTGAAGGCTTAAATGATTGGACATCAGAAGATAATGATAAGATGATTCATACATAGATGATGCTCCTTTTATGATTAGAAAGTTAATAGTTAGAATTCTAACTATTGGAACAGCCATTATTATAAGACGAAGCAAACCAATATGTCAAGAGCGTTTCTTTCAAAAATCATAAGACAAGCGGCGAAAAATCAAGTATAATAAACCACGGACAGAAAAGATAAGGAAGGGAAGAACCATGACATTAACACAATTAAGATATATTATAGCAATCGCAGATACAGGATCTATGAATGAGGCGGCAAAAAGCTGTTTATCTCACAGCCAAGTCTTTCTCTTGCAGTCAAAGAATTAGAAAAAGAGATTGGAACAAGACTCTTTAAGAGAAGCAATCGAGGAGTATCAGTCACACAAGAAGGGATGGAATTCTTAAGTTATGCAAGACAGGTCGTTGAACAGTATCAGCTTATGGAATCTCGCTATATTGAGAAGAAAAATATCAAGAAGAAATTCGGAGTTTCCATGCAGCATTATACATTTGCAGTGAATGCTTTTGTGGAGATGGTCAAACAGTTTGGTATGGATGAATACGAATTTGCAGTCAGAGAGACAAAGACATACGAAAGTGATCAAGGATGTCAAAGATTTTCACAGTGAGATCGGGATTCTTTATTTAAATGAATTTAATAAGAAGGTATTAAGCAAGATGCTGCAGGAATCAGGGCTTGAATTCCATCCATTATTGGAATGTGGAATTTACGTTTATATGTGGAAAGGGCATCCTCTGGCAGATAAAGAAGACATTACGATCGAAGAGTTGGAAGAATATCCATGCCTGTCATTTGAACAGGGGGAATATAACTCCTTTTATTTTGCAGAAGAAGTGTTAAGTACCTATGAATATAAACGTCTGATCAAAGCAAATGACAGAGCTACTATGTTAAATCTCATGGTTGGGTTAAATGGATATACATTATGTTCAGGAATTATCTGTGAAAGCTTAAATGGTGATGATTACTGTGCTGTGAAACTAAAATCGGATGAGCTCATGACGATTGGCTATATCAAGCGAAAGGAGTCGCAATCAGCCATTAGGAGAGAAGTACTTAGAGGAGATCAAAAAGTATAAAGCTATGGGTGACGACTCTGGTTATAGGGATATCCTATAACTAGATGTTGACTTTTCATATTGGACAAGTAGGAAATCTAATGGTAAGATAAGTTTGTAATCAAGAAAGACAACATACAAAATTCAAAATAAAAGTCAACAAAGGAGATAGAAATTATGAGTAAAGAAAGAAATTATAAGTTTGAAACATTACAGTTACACGTAGGACAGGAACAGCCAGATCCAGTGACAGATGCAAGAGCAGTACCTATTTACCAGACATCATCTTATGTATTTAGAAATTGTGATCATGCAGCAGCTCGTTTCGGACTTGCAGATGCAGGTAACATCTACGGAAGATTAACAAACCCAACAGAAGATGTTTTTGAACAGAGAATCGCAGCACTAGAAGGTGGAGTTGCAGCATTAGCAGTAGCATCTGGAGCAGCAGCGATCACATACGCAATTGAGAATATCACAAAAGCAGGAGATCACGTAGTTGCAGCGAAAAATATTTACGGTGGAACATACAATTTCTTAGAGCATACATTACCAGATTACGGAATCGAAAACAACATTCGTAGACATTTTCAATGAAGATGAAGTAAGAGGAGCAATTCAAGATAACACAAAATTATTATTCATCGAAACATTAGGAAATCCAAACTCAGACGTTGTAGACATTGAGAAAGCAGCAGCGATCGCTCATGAACACAACATTCCACTGATCGTAGATAATACATTTGCAACACCATACCTTGTAAGACCAATCGAATACGGAGCAGACATCGTAGTACATTCAGCAACAAAATTCATCGGTGGTCACGGAACAACAATCGGTGGTGTGATCATTGACGGTGGTAAATTCGACTGGGAAGCATCAGGAAAATTCCCATCATTAGTAGAACCAAACCCAAGCTACCATGGAGTAAGCTTTACAAAAGACGTTGGGGCAGCTGCATTTGTAACAAAGATCAGAGCATTATTACTTCGTGACACAGGAGCAACATTATCTCCAGTTCATGCATTCATCTTCTTACAGGGATTAGAAACATTATCCTTAAGAGTAGAGCGTCATGTACAGAATGCATTAAAAGTTGTAGAATACCTGAAAAACCATCCAGCAGTAGAAAAAGTAAACCATCCATCAGTATCTGACGATCCTGAGCAGCAGGAATTATACAAAAAATACTTCCCTAACGGTGTGGATCTATCTTCACATTCGAAATCAAAGGTGATGCACAGAAAGCAAAAGACTTTATCGATCACTTAGAGTTATTCTCACTGCTTGCAAACGTAGCAGACGTGAAATCCTTAGTCATCCATCCAGCATCTACAACACATTCTCAGATGACTGAAGAAGAATTATTAGGATCAGGAATCAAACCTAACACAATCCGTCTGTCAATCGGTACAGAAAATATTGATGATATCATCGAAGATTTAGAGGAAGCTTTTAAAGCAGTACAGTAAGATAAGTTTTTCTTGCGAAATGTAAATTAAATGTCAATTTTCCTAAAAAATAATATAATCTCGACCTTAAAACGAAAATGCCTGGATAAGTGTAGGATAAGCTTGTTCAGGCATTTTTTGTAAAATTTAATTTGATTGGCCAATTGTAGGCTATGAGTATATGATAAAACATATTGATAGCAGAGAGATGATGAAATATAATAGGTTCTAGAATATTAATTTAGTTCCAGACAAACAGAAATTTGTAAGGAAAAAACTGTTGTCGTATATTACTTAAATTGGAATCCTTTAACCTATAACAGGAAACAACCTACGGGAATTCCGATAGCCTTTATTTCCATCACATACATCAAAGACTAAATTCAAATTTAATTAGCGTGAAAAATTGCCAATAAAAATCCAGATACAGCCGCACTTCCAAAAGCAGCGCAGATGAATACAACAATTTCTGTCATACGTTCATTTCGACAGATCTTATTAAGCAGAGAATAAATCAAAAGTCCAACAATTCCCCCAACTGTATTCATGATTACATCCGTAATATCACTGCGTCCAATTGCCAAAACATACTGCAGAACCTCATAAATCAAGCTTACAGAGAAGAAAGACAACACTTTCTCAGACAAATTCCAACGTCGATACAAAACTCCAATATAAATTCCAAAAGGGCAGAAAACAAGAATATTATCGATCATCTCAGAAAAGTTGATTCGTCCATTTGTGATCATGGCACCTTTGAATGGGATCAGATTCAGGCTTCGTATCCCATGATCGATCGTGTCAAAAGAAACTGCCATCTTAAATAAGATGATCCAGGTTAGTGCCGCCAGATAAAATACAAATAATAAATGAAGTAAAAAAGTTCGTTTGTTTTTCATAAAGAAATCCTCCTTGATCGTTATGATATGATCTTAACAAAGAAAAGAAACGAATAAGCTGATGTTTTTCTTTCACTTTTCTTAAGATATAATGGAAAAATAGATAAAAATGGACAGATTTTTCATTTCCAATACGAAGTAATAAATAGACCGGTAAATAAAAGTACTGTATACAGTAAGATATGGAGGGTAAATATGTGAAGATCAAGGAACAAAATTTGATAAAACAATTAAAGAAGAAAAATCCACAGGCGATTGATTACATCATAGATCAATATGGAGGCCTGATCAAAACGGTACTTCTTAAAAATCTTTATGATCAGAAAGACCATTGGGAAGAGTGTTTCAATGATTGTCTGTTGGCGGTTTGGAATCATCCAGAAAGATTTGATACGAACAAAGGAGATTTCAAAGCTTTTCTGTGTGCCATTGCAAAATACAAAGCGATTGATCTTCTTCGAAAGGAATTAAAAAGAACATCAAAAGAGATTAGCATGTATGAAGAAGAATCGATCAAAGAAATCAAACAACTGTATCAGGAAGAGCGAGGATTTTTACAAGCAGAAGAAGATGCATCCGATGAAGAATTGGGAAAACTGCTAAAATGTCTTTCGGAAGAAGATAAGGATTTATTTTACCGAAGATATGTAAAAGAACAGTCAGTTGCACAGATTTCAGTAGAAACAGGGCTGCACAGAGACCGTATTTACTCAAGAATTTCCAAAGGAAAGAAAAAGATTCGGAAATTTTTCAAAGACAAAGATCACGGGGGTGAGGGTAATGAAACGAGAATATAGAGAAATCAATTTAGAAAAGTTTGTTCCAGAAGAGGAAGAAAAACTGACAAAAACAGAAAAAGAGCATATAAAGAAACAATTCTATGAAAGTACAGGAATTACAACAAAAGGACAACAAAAGAAGAAGCAGTTTAAGTGGTATTATATTCCTGCCGCATGTGTCGTATTTGGCTTGTGCGTGGCGATCACACCAATTAGGGATACCGCATTTGCAAAGGCATTAAAATCAATTGTCGGAATTGGCGAGCATCTTGGAAAAACAGAAGAAGATACTTATGTAACGCATGTAGATCAGGTAAAACAAGACAAAGACATAACGATAACATTAAAAGATGCCATCGCAAGTGACCAGCAATTAAGGTGTTCTGTTCTGGTAACAAACAAAGACAAAACAAAGACAAAATTAAAAGATGTTCAGATGGAAGATATGAAGATAAACGATCAGGAACCAGAAGAAAACAGAGGATATGCAGTTTTAGGAAAAGAAAATGTTAAAAAAGGAACGATACATTTCTTATCAGTCAACTATCAACGGCAGGATATACCAGTAAATCCTAAAATATCATTAAAAGTCCGGGTAAAAAACAAGTTGTATCATTTTAAATTTGTATTAAAGAATCAAAGGTTCAAAAAAGCAACAAAAACAGTGAGCATCGATCAAGAAATCAAAGTAAAAGGCCAGACAATTCAATTAGATGATCTGATCGTAACACCAATTGACCAGATCATTACAATAAAAGTGCTAAAGAAACAGCAGACTAAGATAAAGAATGAAGAAATATTGTTGTCTGGAACCAATCAGAGAGGTGATAAAGTCTATTTTGAAGCTTTCTTGGATGAATTTACAGGAAATGAATATCTGTATGGAACAAGAGAAAATGATGATCAGATGACATATGAATTGGATGAAAAAGATCTAACGTACACATTGAAAACAGAAGAAGGGCAGAAGGCTTAAGATCAAACCATGAAAACAAAAACCCCTGAAGAATTGATTTTCTTCAGGGGTTTTTGCAAACTTTTATATTTATTTTAAGGTAGGTAGGATAGCAAGTTAAAATTTAAACCGCTTTCTTTATTGTATGATTGTTATTATTATATGTTTTTGTTATATCTTACAGATATTCATGATCTGCAAGTACATTTAAGATGTTGTGTCCTTCCTGAACACCATCAATGATTCTTCTAGCACGTACGCTGTCACCGATATTGATGATTTCAACGTTAGTATCAGCGAATGCTTCACGGATTTCATCAAGAACAGGAGCGTTTGCTCTCATTCCTAAGCATACGAATCCATAATCGAAAGGAAGATCTTTTTCTTCTCCATTAGCTTTTACTGTAAACGCATCAGCTTTTACTTCGCAAAGAGCTGTTTCAGTCATCTGGTTTACATTGTGTTCTCTCATTAATGTGTTTGTTCCACATTTAGATACTGGATCTAAGTCTTTACCGATCTGAGGCATCATTTCTACGATGCTTACCTGCGCACCTTTTGGAGCGAAGTATTCAACAACGTCAAGACCTACAGCGCCACCACCAACGACAACAACTTCTTACCTGTGCAGTCTTCTGGATAATCAGCTAAATGGTTGATCATTCCTGTGATAGAAGCTACTTTAGATCCTTCTTTGTCGATGTGGTCATGTAATCCTTTGATTGGTGGAAGTAAAGGATTAGAACCTGTTGAGTTTACGATGATGTTTGGATGCAGTGCTTTAATTAATGGCAGAGTTGCTTCCTGTCCTTTGAAGATAAACAGGTTTGTTAATTTAGAAGCACGGTGTACAAGGTAGTCAGGGAAGTCTCTTAAACGTTTCTTATCTGGAATCTTAGAGATTTCAACAGCTAATCCACCAAGGTGATCATTCTTTTCGAATAAGAATGTAGTACATCCAACTTCAGCAGCTGTACAAGCAGCTTCAAGACCAGCAGTACCACCACCGATAACAACAACGTTACAAGGTTTATTTACTTTTTTCTTTTTATAATCAAATCCAGAGTTTACAGTAGGGTTTACTGTACAACGGATTGGACGGTTAACTCCGATACGGTTTCCAGCACATCCGATGTTACAAGAAATACATTTTCTGATGTCATCTTCATGTCCTGTAGCAACTTTTTTCACCCAGTGAGGATCAGCAATCAGTCCACGACCCATACCGATGATATCAGCATCACCACGCTCTAAGATATCGTCAGCGACACGAGGATCACGGATGTTACCCATAGTTACACAAGGTTTGTTGTATTTTCTCTGACAGCTTTTGCCATGTAAGATCTCCAACCATCTTTTAAGTAGTTGGCATCGATCTGGAACTGAAGAGAACCATTTAATCCAGCAGATACGTCAAATGCATCAACTTCTTCCTGGAAGTAAGAAAGTAACTCTAAAGTATCTTCTAATGTGTTTCCACCTTCCATCAGTCATCAGCACTGATACGAACGAAGATAGGGAACATAGGTCCAACCTGTTTACGAACTTCTTCAACAACTAATTTTGTGAAGCGGGCACGGTTTTCTGGACATCCACCGAATTCATCTGTACGTTTGTTTGTTGTAGGAGACATAAACTGACTTAATAAGTAAGAATGTCCTGCATGGATTTCAACGCAGTCAAATCCACAAGCCTGTGCACGAGCAGCAGCTTCTCCATATTTTTTAACGATTTCATAAATTTCTTCTACTTTCAGAGGACGAGGAATCTCTCCACCTGCTTTAGAAGGAATATCAGATGCAGATACTGGCTGCATATTTGTTCTCTTAGACTGAGCAGAAGCACCAGCGTGGTTTAACTGAACACCAACGCAAGCTCCGTGAGCGTGTAATGTTTCACATAATTTGAAGAAACGAGGCATATAGTTGTCATGATCGATACGGATCTGAGTTGTTCCGTTAGATCCAAGTGGTGAATCAACACTTGCGTTTTCAACCATGATCAGACCAACTCCACCTTTTGCTCTTTCTGTATAGTAATCAATGTGTAAGAAACTCATTTCTCCTGTCTGTTCACCGTAGTTAGTTCCCATTGGTGTCATCATGATGCGGTTTCTCATTGTCATGTTCTTAATTGTTAATGGTGTGAAAATGTTTTTATAGTTGCTTTTCATTAGAATTGAACCTCCAAAAAATTAAATCCAAAAAATCAAAAAATTAAATTCCATATAATCCGAGGTTGTTAGAATCATAAAAATTGGGTGAATGATTTATGATGGCTTTAGTATAACATACGGTTAATTATTTAACAAATAAATCTTTTTTGAAGAATCAATAAAAAATATCTATTGTTTCTTTTGTGAATTCAATAAATTTACGAACAGCAGGGATCATCGGCATATTTTTAAGATAAGCCATATAAACAGTGTGGTAAGGTTTTACATTACTAAGATGTAGGATTTCCACATCATATGCCTGTAATGATTCTACATGTGCAACAAACCAATCCCAAAATCTTCTGCAACAAGGGAAGCGATGGCATTTTCATCCGAAGATTCAAAAGCGATCGACGGTTTGATATGGTTTTGTTTGTAAATAGAATTAGTAAAACGTCCAAGACCAGAAGTCTTATCATAACCAATGACTGGATAATCCAGCAGATCCTCTAAAACGAGTTTCTTCTTATATTTTAAAGGATGCTCTGGCGGGGTAATGATCACCATTTCCTGATTAACAACCGGAACAAACTCAACTTCCGGTTCATCGGCAACGAGAGAACCAAAAACGACATCATATTTTTCATTTTTCAGATCCGCAATCAGATTTTTTGTGATTTCCTGACTTAGAGAAAACGTGATCTCATGATTTTCCTGCTGATTTAAGAAACTTCGTACAAGTCTTGGAATATAACTTTTGGCAAGTGGAAATACATATCCGATATCAATGTGCCCGCTAGAACTGCCAGCTAAGGATTTCATTTTATTTTCAGCAATTTTGATTTCATCTATAATACGATTGACATGTTCCAAAAAGATAGAGCCGTATTTGGTAAGTTCGATATTGCGTCCGTTTTTCTGAAATAAAGAAACACCTAATTCTTCTTCAAGATTAGCGATCGAACGGCTTAAACTAGGTTGAGAGATATTTAATTCTTTGGCTGCCTGGTGATAATGTTGTAATTGTGCGACCTTTTGAAAATAGTACAATTGATTTAAATTCATACATACCTTCCTTATTATAATAATTAATGGTTAAGTTCATTATAACACGATTGATAGCCAGAAGCTATCAAAAAACACTAAAAGATATATTGGAAGTATCAATCAATATGGAATATAATATAGCCATAAGGTTGTTAAAAAATTAACTTTTGGGTGAATGAAACTAATAACAAGCATATTATTTAAGGAGTAAAAATTATGGCAGAGAGAATCACAGGACATACTGAATTAATCGGATTAATGGCTTATCCAATCAGACATTCAAGCTCACCTGCAATGCATAATGAAGCATTCGCAACATTAGGACTTGACTATGCATACTTAGCATTCGAAGTTGACAACAGCACATTAGAGGATGCAGTCAAAGGACTTCGTGCTTTAAAGATGGTTGGATCTAACGTATCAATGCCGAACAAAACAGTTGTAGGACAGTACTTAGACGAGTTATCTCCAGCAGCTAAAATGGCAGGAGCTGTTAACACGATCGTAAACGACAACGGAAAACTGATCGGACATATCACAGACGGTATCGGATACATGCAGTCATTAAAAGACAACGATATTGATGTGATCGGTAAAAAAATGACAATCGCTGGTGCTGGTGGAGCTGCGACAGCAATCGAGATTCAGGCTGCATTAGACGGTGTCAAAGAAATGTCAATCTTCAACATCAAAGATAAATTCTGGGCTAATGCTGAAGAAACAGTAAAGAAGATCCGTGAAAACACAGATTGTATCGTAAATCTTTACGATCTTGATGACAAAGATAAATTAAGAGAAGAAATCGCAGACAGCTACTTATTCGCACAGGCAACTGGTGTAGGAATGAAACCATTAGAAGGACAGACAGTTGTTCCTGATGAAACATACTTCCGTCCAGACCTGATCGTAACAGATACAGTTTACGCTCCAAGAGAGACAGAAACATTAAGACTTGCTAAGAAAGCTGGATGTAAGACAATGAACGGTCTTGGAATGATGTTATTCCAGGGAGATGCTGCTTTCCACTTATGGACAGGAAAACATATGCCGATCGACCATATGAAAGAAGTATTAGATATCAAATATGACTAAGATCAGTCATAACCATATAGCAAACGAGAGGAATTATTAAAATGGATAAAAAATACATACCAAGTGCCTTAGTTCTTTATCTGAACTATTTCATTCATGGAATCGGATGTTCCATCTTAAGTCAGCAGGTAGTAAAAGAAATGCTCGCAAGTCAGTGGGGATTAAAAGATGTTATGGCAGTAACTTCCATTGCAGCAGCATTAGGATTGGGACGTTTGATCTCCCTTCCATTTGCAGGACCTTTATCTGACAAATTAGGACGTCGTTTATCAGTGATCATTGGATGTGTTTCATACGTTATTTTCTTAGTAGGGATCGCATTCTCACCAAATACAACAATTGCTTATATCGCAGCAGTTCTTGGTGGTATCGCGAACTCATTCTTAGATACAGCAACATACCCAGCTGTAACTGAAATTATTTACAAATATACAGGTATCGCAACAATGGGGATCAAATTCTTCATTTCTGTTGCACAGTTATTAATGCCTTTCTTCTTAGGTGTTGTAGCAGGAACAAGCATGTCATACTTAATGCTTCCAGTTATCGCTGGTGTATGTATCGGTATCATGGAATCTTAGCAATCTTTGCTCCATTCCCAGCAACATCTGAAGCAGGAAAATCTGAATCTTTCATCAGCAACTTAAAGAATGCACATTTCTCTATTGAGAGTATTGCATTGATCCTGATCGGATTCACAAGTACAGCTACATTCCAGTTATGGTTAAACTGTGCTCAGACATTTGGTACTGAAATTGCAAAAATCCCATCTCAGAACGTATCTGTGATGCAGACATACTATTCTGCAGGTACAATGGTAGCATTATTCGTAACAAGTGTATTGATCACAAAATTCAAACAGGTAAGATTCCTAGTGATCTACCAGCAATCTCTCTTGTAATGTTAGCATTAGTTTACATGATCAAGACACCTATGATCTGCTATGTTGGAGCATTCGTGATCGGATATGCTGCAGCAGGTGGAGTCCTTCAGATGGCTACAGCCGTTGTCAATGATCTGTTCCCTAAGATCAAAGGAACGATCACAAGTTTAGTTATGATCGCATCAAGCTTATGTAACTACACAATCCTAACAGCAGCTGCGAAGATGACATCTACAAGTGTAATCATGATGAACATCGTAATTACAGCAATCGGAATCTTATTAGCACTTTTCGTAAACGTACGTTATGGTGTATTATTAAAGAATGCAGAAGAAGCATCTAAAAATTAATTAGTATTGGTAACAGGAACTCCCGAGGTTTATGCTTCGGGAGAATGTTCAGACAATAGGAGGAAATTGTCAATGAATACAGTAAAAGTAAGAAATATTGAAATCGGAAGCGGAGTTCCTAAAATCTGTGTACCTATTGTGGGTGTTACAAAAGATGAGATCATGCAGAAGCGAAAACATTTGACAGCATCCCAGTAGACGTTGTTGAATGGCGTGTTGACTGGTTCGAAGGAGTATTCGAATTCGATAAAGTAGAAGACGTATTAAAAGACTTAAGAGAAGCTTTAGGTGAAACACCAATTCTTTTCACATTCCGTACATCAAAAGAAGGTGGAGAAAAAGCAATCGAAGCCGAACCTTATAAAGAATTAAATATCGCTGCTGCGAAAACAGGATATGTTGATCTTGTAGACGTAGAAGCATTTACAGGGGATGAGATCGTAAAAGAGATCGTAGCAGCAGCTCACGAATGTGGAGTAAAAAGTTGTTGCATCGAACCATGATTTTGACAAAACACCTGAAAAAGATGAAATCGTAAGAAGACTTTGCAAAATGCAGGAACTTGGTGCTGATATCCCTAAGATCGCAGTTATGCCAACTTGCAGACGTGACGTATTAACACTTCTTTGTGCAACAGAAGAAATGTATACAGAACATGCAGATCGTCCGATCATTACAATGTCTATGGCAGGAACAGGACTGATCAGCCGTCTTTGCGGTGAAGTATTTGGATCTGCTTTAACATTTGGAGCAGCGAAGAAAGCATCTGCACCTGGACAGGCAGCAGTCAATGACTTAAATAATATGCTTCAGTTCCTTCATGAAAATCAGGGATTATAAGAACTGAATCTTTAAAAATTAAATGCAGAAGAGGAGAAGATTCTTGGTTATTCTTTTCCTCTTTTTTAAATATATAAAAAATATTTGCTGAAATCCTATTTTTTCAGTATAATTTAGTAGAGCAAATTGTTAAAGTTTTGCCATAGTTTGTGAAAATAAAGACTTTTGTTATAGAAAGTAGAAAGAGGTGAATCATGCTAAAATGGCTTGATGAGAATCTGGAAGAATTTCTGATGGTAGCATTATTGATTGCAATGACAGTGATCATGGGAATCCAGGTATTTGCAAGATATGCACTTGGAGCTTCTCTTTCATGGTCAGAGGAACTGACAAGATATTTGTTTATCTGGTCAGGCTTTATCAGTGTTAGTTATTGTACTAAGAAATGTATTTCCATTAAAATTGAACAGTTTGTAGCAATGTTTCCAAGAAGAGGGAAAGCATTGTTCAAAGTGGTGAACCACACGATCGAGCTTGCCTTGTTTTTATATCTGATTCCATATGCAGTTCTTTATCTAAAGAGTGCATTTGAAAGTGGACAGGTAAGTCCCGCATGTCAGATTCCAATGTATTATATTCAGGCAGCCCCGCTGTTTAGTTTTGTTTTAGTAGCATTTCGTATCATCCAGCGTTGGATCATTGAATTTAAGATTGTGATCCGCAAAGATGAAGAAAGGAGGAAAAATAAATGTCAGCAGCAGTCGTATTTTTACTCTTCTTTATTTGTCTGATCATTGCAATTCCGATTTCGATCGCCCTTGGGATTGTATCTGTACTTCCAGGAGCATTTGATCCATCATTTACAGCAAGCGGGACATTTGTCATTCGTTCTATGCTTGGAGGAATTGATAGTTTCCCATTACTTGCAGTTCCAATGTTTGTATTATCTGGAATGATCATGGCAAAGGGGGAATCTCTAAGAAGATTTTTGACGTTTTTGCGTTTTTATAGGAAAATTAACGGCAGGAATGCCATGTGCAGTAATTGTAACCTGTTTATTTTATGGAGCAATCTCAGGATCTGCACCTGCAACTGTAGCAGCAGTAGGAAGTATGACAATTCCAATCTTAGTTCGTTTAGGATATGACAAGTCATTTTCAACAGCAATCGTAGCAGTTGCGGGTGGGCTTGGAGTTATCATACCGCCAAGTATCCCATTTATCATGTATGGTATGGCATCCGGGGAATCTGTAAGTGATCTGTTTATGGCAGGAGTTGTACCAGGATTATTGATTGGTGCCTTATTGATGGTGTATGCCATTTATTATTGTAAAAAACATGGAGAAGATAAGGAAAAGATCGCAGCAGAGATCGATCAGTTACATGCAAAAGGATTTATTGGAGTATTTAAAGAAAGCTTTTTTGCAATCTTAAGTCCGGTTATCATCCTTGGATGTATTTACACAGGAATCGCATCCCCAACAGAAGCAGCGGTTATTTCTGTATTTTACTCTTTAGTAGTCAGTTTATTTATCTATAAATCCATGAAATTTAAAGATATCTGGGGAATCATGGTAGAAGGTGTGAGAACATATGCACCTATTCTGTTTATCTTGGCAGCATCCATTGCATTCTCAAGAGTATTAACATTGATGCGTGTACCACAGTCCATTAGTGCATGGATCTTAGGTAACTTCCATAATAAGATTGTGATCTTGCTTGTGATCAATATATTCTTGTTGATCGTAGGTATGGTCATGGATACGACACCAGCGATTCTTATTTTGACACCAATTTTATTACCGATCGTTACAGCAATCGGTATGAATCCGATTCATTTTGGTGTTATGATGGTTGTAAACCTTGCAATTGGTTTCGTTACACCACCAATTGGAGTCAACTTATTTGTGGCATCATCCTTAACGGATATTCCAGTGATGAAGATCGCACAGAAAGCAATGCCGCTGATTATCTGCTTCCTGATCGCATTACTTCTGATCACATTTATTCCACAGATCAGTCTGGCACTTTTATAAGGAGGTTTAGGATTTCATGAGAAAAATCATAAAAAGATCCGTCGTAGTTCTTCTTGCAGGAGTCTTATTATTCAGTTTATCCGGATGTAAGAAGAAACAAAAGAAAGACGAAGTACAAAGATATGCATGGCCGCTTGGAACTTCCAGTCCGGAAGATACGGTAACACAGCTTTATGCAGAGAAGTTTGCAAAAGAAGTTTCCAGATTAAGTCATGGAAAGATGAAGATCGAAGTTTATCCAAACAGTACACTCGGAGGAGACCGTGAGCTTCTTGAGAGTTGTAAAGATGGGGATATCCCATTTGTCGTACAGAATACTGCACCACAGGTAACATTTCTTCCAGATACCGCAGTATTTGACCTGCCAAGTGCATTTACAACGATCCAACAGGCACGAGCAGCTGTTGATAATGAAGAGTTCTATCAGAAGATGGAGAAAGTATATCAGAAGGGTGGATACAAATTACTTGGATATGCCGATCAGGGATTCCGTGTTATGTCTACCAATAAGAATGTTAAGAGTATTAACGACTTCAAAGGGCAGAAGATCCGTACGATGGAGAACAGCTATCATTTGAAGTTCTGGAAGACACTTGGAGCGAATCCAACACCAATGACGTTCAGCGAAGTTTATATCGGACTTCAGCAGGGAACGATCGATGCACAGGAGAATCCTTACGAAGTTATCGTTTCCAGCAAATTATATGAACAGCAGGATTATGTTGTAGAGACAAACCATTTGCCACATTATATTTCGCTGATCTCAGTGATGAATTCTATAATAATCTGTCAAAAGACCAGCAGAAGATCATCGATCAGGCATCACAGACAGCGAAAGTGTATGCGAGAGAAGCATCTGATAAGCGAATTGCAGACCGTATCAAGATCATTGAAGACAGTGGTACAAAGATTGTGAAACTTGATACAAAGACACAGAAAGAGATGCGTAAGCAGCACAGCCAGTTTATGATGCGATTAAGAAGAGTATCTCAAAAGATATTTATAATGCATATTTAAGTGGTGTAGAGAAATAAAATGAATGATATGAGACTAGAATTTTTGAAAAAACTGGTCTCATATTTTGTTTTCTTCTTGCTAATTGTAAAAAGCTGTTATAAAATAAACAAGATTGAACAATGTAAAGATGTAAAAAGGAAGATAAATTATGTTTCAGAAATTCTACCCGTCCGAAGATATCAGAAGTACTTATGATATTGATTTCGAACGATACTACAAAGAAGGATATCGAGGAGTGATCTTTGATGTCGATAATACGTTAGTACACACAATGCACCAGCAGATGAACGTGCAAAGAAGTTATTTAAGAGACTGGATGCGATGGGGATGCAGTATTGTTTTACAAGTAACAACAAAGAACCAAGAGTGAAAGCGTTCTGCGAGGCAGTTGGTGGAAAATATTATGTATACAAAGCAAATAAACCATCGATCAAAGGATATGAGACAGCAATGAAATTGATGGGAACGGATAAGAAGAATACATTCTTCGTTGGAGATCAGTTGTTTACAGATGTTTATGGAGCGAACAGAACAGGTATACATAGTATTCTTGTAACACCGATGAATCCGAAAGAAGAGATTCAGATCGTCATAAAGCGTTATTTTGAAAAGATTGTGTTGTGGCAGTACCGTAAGAAAAAACATTAATGAAATAATAAAAAACATGGGTCAGATCTTTGTTATCTGGTCCATGTTTTTATATATTTACAATATATTTCTTATCTTTTAAAGAAAGGTTTGAAATCAAAATTATGATCTTAGATAAAATCCTGACGTTCTAATGCAACTAAAATGTCACGACCTTCTTTTACACCTTCGATGATACGACGTGTCTGAGCACTGTCACCGATATTAAGTACTTCAACACCTTCATAGATGAAGTGGTTGTATAATTCCTGAAGAGAAGGAGTTGCAGACTGCATTCCAAGACATACAAATCCATAATCGAAGTCTAATTCAAGATCTTTATAATCATGTCTTACAATAAAGCTGTGATCTTTAACTTCTAATAAAGAAGCATTTGGATACTGATTTACTTTATTCTTATTCATGAATTCGATAGAACCAGTCTTAGTGATAAAGTCAAGGTTCTCACCAAAGTGAGATTTCTGCTCAACGATCGTTACATCAGCTTTTCTAGGAACAAAGAATTCAACAACGTCAAGTCCTACGTTACCACCACCGATTACAACAACTTTCTTACCAGATAAATCTTCTGGATAAGAATCTACGTGATCTACCAGATCAAAGATCGTAGATACATTACCTGCTTCTAAGTTCTCCTTTAATCCAGGGATATTTGGAAGAAGAGGAACGGATCCTGTTGCGTTAACAACGATATCTGGCTTGAAACCTTCGATAAATTCGATAGAAGCCTCTGTATTCTTACAGATAAACAGGTTCTTAAGTTTCATTGCACGACGTTCTAAGTACTGAGGGAAATATCCAAGACGCTGTTTGTTAGGCATCTTGCCTACACGTCTGGCAAGTCCACCGAGTTCTCCTGATTTCTCGATCAGAACAGTTGCACATCCAACTTCAGCAGCTGTACATGCAGCTTCAAGACCGGCAGTACCACCACCAACAACAACAACGTTACATGGTTTCTTTAATTTCTTATCTTTATATAATGAACCTGAAACAAGAGCAGGATTGATGCTGCATCGGATAGTTCATCCCCTAATGTTGCTGTACATCCATTGTTACATGAGATACAACGATTGATATCATCTGTGTTACCAAACTGAACTTTATTTACCCATTCAGGATCAGCGATCAGTCCACGTCCGATTGCGATCAGATCTGCTTCACCATCTTCAAGAATACGGTTTGCAACTTCTGGTTCACGGATATTACCGCTTGTCTGACAAGGCTTTCCAGTCTTTTCTTTGATTGATTTAGACATATAAGATTTCCATCCATCTGGAAGATAATCTGCATCATACTGGTACTGGATAGAACATGTAAGTCCAGCAGAAACATCAAATACATCAACGTAATCTTTGAAATATTCAACGATCTCTAATGTATCATCTAATGTGTTACCACCTTCAGCAAGTTCATCAGCACTGATTCCTAAGAAGATAGGAATATTTTCACCAACTGTCTCACGAACAGCTTTTAATACTAATGTAGTGAAACGTGCACGATTCTCTTTAGATCCACCAAATTCATCAGTACGGTCATTTGTTGTTGGAGATAAGAACTGGTTTAATAAATAACCATGTCCAGCCTGAATCTCAACAGCATCAAATCCTGCTGTAACTGCACGTTTTGCTGCTTCAGCAAATTTATCAACGATCGTGTAGATTTCATCTGTTGTTAAAGCACGAGGAATATCACCACCAACTCTGGATGGAATATCAGATGCAGATACTGGCTGGATGTTTGTCATCTTACCATTTGCTACAGAACCAGCATGGTTTAATAAGATGCTGATTTTGGATCCGCAGTCATGGATGCTTTCACATAATCTGTATAATCCAGGAATATAGTTATCGTGGTCGATACGAAGCTGGTATGATCCGCTTGCTCCCTGTGGTGAATAAACACTCGCAGCTTCAATTGTGATCAGACCTGTTCCGCCCTTTGCACGCTGTTTATAATAATCAATGATTCTCTCATTTACTTCTCCGGTATGCTCAGCAAAATTTGTTCCAATGGGAGTCATGACAATTCTGTTCCTTAATGTCATAGATTTTACTGTGTACGGTTCAAATAATTTACGGAAATTCTTTGCTGCCATAATTATGATCCTCCAATTTGCTTAATAGTTTTCTAAAAATAATTATAGCAAAGTAGATATATAAATGCAATGAAGAATATGGTATACTATCCATAAATAAATTTTATGAATTGAAAGGGAATAGATTATGAATTTGAATCATTTGTACTATTTTCGGGCATTAGCTAAGGAAGAACACTATACAAGAACCGCCGATATGTTGTCCATCACGCAGCCAAGTTTAAGTCATGCGATCTCATGTCTTGAGAGTGAATTAGGAGTGAAATTATTCGAAAAACAGGGGAGAAATGCAAAATTAACGAAATATGGAGCATTGTTTTTGCGTTATGTGGAGCAGTCACTGGATATGTTGGATGAAGGAAAAAGGGTGGTAACAGAAACATCAGGAACCAGCGGTGGATTTATTGATATGGGGTATATCTTTACTTTGGGAAGTCATTTTATTCCAAATCTGATCAAAGGTTATCTGAAAGAAAAGGGTAAGAATCATATTCATTTTTCATTTGGACAGGGAACGACGAAGAAAATCGTGGAAGAATTAAAAGATGGGAAATATGATCTTGCATTTTCTTCTTATGTGGAAGGGGAAGATGAACTTGAATTTATTCCTGTTGGTCAGGAAGAACTGGTTTTGATCACACCAAAGGACCATCCATTGGCTCAAAAGGAAGAAATCGATCTTCTGGATACAGTTGAATATGATTACGTATATTTTACAAAGAACAGTGGATTAAGGCCAGTGATCGACAGTTGTTTTTCAAGGATTAAAAGGCAACCAACGATCGCATATGAAGGGGAAGAAGATTCTTCTGTTGCAGGGCTTGTTGCAGCAGGATTTGGAATTGCGATCGTTCCAAAGATTCCGCTTCTTGATACAATGGATGTGTGTGTTCGTCCGATCATATCACCAGAGATCGAACGATATATATATCTTGTACTAAAAAAAGAAAAATATCTGACACCGGTTGTGAAAGATTTTATTTCATTTATCACAGATCAAAGTGAATTTGTCTAAATTATAGAGGCAATGAATTGAAAAAATATAGGAATGTATGATATACTGAACAAGACCACACTTCATTATCTAAGAAGTATGGGGACATTTAGTATAGAAAAGGAAAAAACAAGAAGATGAGTCAGTTAGAAGAGATTAGAGAGAGATTAGATCTGTGTGATAAGAAGATTGTCTCTGTATTAGAAGAGAGAATGGATATCATCAAAGAGATCATGGTCTACAAGAAAGAGAATGGATTGCCAATCCTTCAGCCAGAACAGGAAAAGAGACAGCGTAAGATGCTGCTCACACATGTGGATGAGAATACCTATAAGGATGAGATTCTTGATATATTTACTTATATTGTAGAAAACAGCAGAAGAATTCAGGCAAAGACATTATTTACACATAACATCTTATTGATCGGATTTATGGGAGCAGGTAAGAGTACTGTTTCTACATATCTAAGTAAGATCCTTGCATCTCCACAGGTAGAGATGGATGAAGAGATCGTGAAGAAAGAAGGAATGTCTATCAATAAGATTTTTGAAGAATATGGAGAGACATATTTCAGAAACTGTGAGACAAACCTTTTGATTGAGCTTCAGAAGAAGAATAACCAGATCATCTCTTGTGGTGGTGGAGTTGCGCTTCGTGATGAGAACGTTGCTGAGATGAAGAAGAATGGAAAGGTCGTTTTATTAACAGCATCTCCAGAAGTGATCTTAGAGCGTGTCAAAGACAATGATGACAGACCATTATTACGTGGGAATAAGAATACTGAATTTATTTCTAATATGATGGAACAACGCCGTCCAAAGTACGAAGCGGCAGCAGATGTTGTAGTGAACACAGATTATAAGACTGTGGAAGAGATCGCAGAAGAGATCGTTGTGAAGTTAACAAGAGATGCAGATTAATCAGTACATACAAGCTTTGCCCTGTTTATGCAGATGGAGGATGAGCGAATGCATGGATTTACCCAGTATACACCAACAAGAATCATTTTTGGAAAAGAGACACAGAAGCAGGCAGGAGAACTTGCGAAAAGCCTGAAAGCTTCCAAAGTATTCGTTGTCTATGGTGGAGGAAGTGTTGTAAGAAGCGGATTACTTGATGAGGTAACTGCTTCATTAGAAGAAGCCGGTCTTGAATATATGACAGTTGGAGGCGTGAAGCCGAATCCAAGGCTTTCATTTGCGAGAGAAGCAGTGAAGAAATCCATTGAATTTGGAACGGACTTTGTATTGGCAGTAGGTGGAGGAAGTGTGATCGATACCTCAAAGGCTGTTGCACATGGAACAGCGAATCCGGATACAGATATCTGGGAGTTCTGGTCTAAGAAACAGACAGTGAAGAAATCTCTTCCTGTTGGAGTTGTATTAACACTTGCAGCGGCAGGAAGTGAGACAAGCGATTCAGCAGTACTTACGAATGAAGAGACGAAGATCAAGAGAGGTCTTTCCACAGATTTCAACCGCCCGGCATTTGCGATCATGAATCCTGAACTTACATATACATTACCAAAGTATCAGGTAGGATGCGGCATTGTGGATATTATGATGCATACATTGGATCGTTATTTTACACAGACAGAGAATAATGAACTGACAGACGAGATTGCAGAAGGTCTGCTTCGTACAGTGATCAGAAGTGCGGTTGCGATCAAGGATTCACACGATTATAATGCGATGAGTGAGATCATGTGGGCAGGAAGTCTTTCACACAACGGAATTACAGGACTTGGAGCTGAGAAAGACTTTGCAGTGCATCAGTTAGGACATGAACTGAGTGCGAAGTTTGATATTGCACATGGGGCAAGTTTATCCGCTGTCTGGGGAGCATGGGCAACTTATGTATATGATGCAAAACCAGCCAGATTTGCGCAGTATGCAAGAAGAGTCTGGAATGTAGAAGAAGCTGACGATGTGAAGGCAGCACAGGAAGGAATCCGAAAAACAGTTACATATTTTGCATCACTTGATATGCCGACAAGTTTTCGTGAGGCGAAAGAAATTGGTTCAAAAACAGACGAAGAAGTGAAGCAAATGGCACATGGATGTTCCTATGAAGGAACCAGAACGATCGGTTCATTTAAGGTCTGTGATGAGAATGATATATACGAAATCTATAAATTAGCAAATAAATAGTTGATTCAACTATAGATTTAAGATAAAATAAAAAAAGATATAATTTAAGGAGGACAATTATAATATGGTTACAGCAGGAGATTTTAAGAATGGATTAACAATTCAGTTCGAGAATAATATTTACCAGATCATCGAATTCCAGCATGTAAAACCTGGAAAGGGAGCAGCGTTCGTACGTTGTAAATTAAAAAATATCAAGAACGGTGGAGTTGTTGAGAAAACATTCCGTCCAACAGAGAAATTTGAAAACGCTCATATCGAACGTAAAGAAATGCAGTATCTGTACAATGATGGAGAATTATTCTACTTCATGGATAACGAAACATTTGATCAGATCGCATTAGGACCAGATGTTATCGGAGATTCTTTAAAATTCGTTAAAGAAAACGAAAACGTTACAATCGTTTCTCACGCAGGAAATGCATTCCAGGTTGAGCCACCAATCTCTGTAGAATTACTTGTTACAGAATGTGAACCAGGAGAAAAAGGAAACACAGCACAGGGTGCTACAAAACCATGTATCGTTGAAACAGGTGCTCAGGTAATGGTACCATTATTCGTTAACGAAGGTGATACGTTAAAGATCGATACAAGAACTGGAGAATATTCTTCAAGAGTATAATCTTGTTATGAAAGATAAGAATCGTGGAATTATATGCATCATACTGTCAGCTTTTTCCTTTGCCCTTATGGCATTGTTTTTAAAGCTGTCAGGAGATCTTCCAGCGATCGAGAAGAGTTTTTTCCGCAATTTAGTTGCGGCGGTCATTGCGTTTATCATGATCATTCGCAACAAGGAAAAGATTCAGATTCAGAAAAGAAATTTGCATTGGTTTATTCTAAGGTCCTTTTTGGGACCTTAGGTATTTTCTGCAACTTTTATGCGGTAGATCACCTGGTGCTTTCAGATGCTTCATGTCTAAATAAGTTATCGCCATTTTTTGTTATTGTATTTTCTTATTTAGTACTGAAAGAGAAGATCACACCGACACAATGCGCATGCGTGATCGCAGCTTTTGTCGGTAGTTTATTTATTGTAAAACCAAGTTTTGCAGGCGGGATGACACCAGCAGCTGTGATCGGCTTTGCAGGGGGAATGTGTGCAGGTTTTGCATATACCTGTGTGAGAAAACTTGGACTTAGAGGAGAAAGAGGACCAATGATCGTACTTTTCTTCTCAACATTTTCTATGTTGGCGTGTGTACCATATTTGATCATGGATTTTCATCCGATTTCAGCAAGGCAGATATTCTTTTTGTTATTAACAGGATTAGCTGCTGCAGGAGGACAGTTTGGAGTCACAGCGGCATATACGTATGCACCAGCAAGGGAAATTTCTGTATATGATTACACACAGATCATGTTCTCAGCAATTATGGGGCTTCTCGTTTTTGGACAGCTTCCAGATATGCTGAGTTTTGTAGGATATTGTGTGATCATTGCAGCAGGAGTGATTATGTTTCTTTATAATAAGAGACGTGGAGGAAATTAGATGAAATTCATATCATGGAATGTCGAATGGGATCAGAGCATGTGTGAAGAAAGGATTTTTGGATTTTTTCAATGAGACAGATGCCGATATTTCTGCATTCAGGAAAGTAAGATGCAGGAAGGCCAGCTTGACTTGAATCTTCCGGGATATCACCAGTACTGGAATTATGCAGTGAAGAAGGGATATTCAGGAACAGGCATTTTTACAAAAGAAGAACCGATCAGCGTTTTTTATGGTCTTGGGATAGAAGAACATGATCAGGAAGGACGTGTGATCACACTGGAGTTTAAAGATTATTACTTTATCACAGTGTATACACCGAATTCACAAAGTGAACTGGCAAGGCTTTCTTATCGAATGAAGTGGGAAGAGGATTTTCTTGCTTATTTGAAGAAGTTAGAAGAGAAAAAGCCGGTGATCTTTTGTGGAGATCTGAATGTTGCAGTCGAGGAGATCGACCTCAAGAACCCAAAGACAAATAGAAAAAATGCTGGTTTCACGGATGAAGAACGTGAAAAAATGAGAACAATCCTTAGCAATGGATTTATCGATACCTTCCGTTATTTATACCCAGACCAGACAGGAATCTATTCCTGGTGGTCTTATCGCTTTAATGCGAGAAAGAATAACGCAGGGTGGCGCATTGACTATTTTATTGTATCAGAGTGTTTAAAAGATCGTATCAGTGATGCGAAGATTTTAACAGATGTGATGGGATCAGATCACTGTCCGATCGAGTTGGATTCAAATGAAAATTACAGACTGTGGATTGAAACAGATAATAAGAACAGAAAGAGGTAAAATCAGATGGTAGAATTAACAAACAAAGAATTCTTTCAGGATTTAGATCAGACAATTGCAGCTCAATTATTTGAACAGACAACGTATCCATGGGAGATTCTTCCATTGATCAAAGATTTTGTACTGGAAGTTGGACCAACACTATCAGTAGATGAATATGATCAGGTAGAAGAAGATGTATGGATCGCGAAAAGTGCAACGATCGCCAAGACGGCAACGATCAATGGACCAGCGATCATTGGTCCAGATACAGAAGTGCGCCCAGGAGCATTTATCAGAGGAAATGCATTGATCGGGGCAGGATGTGTTGTAGGAAATTCTACAGAGATCAAGAATGATATTTTATTTAATAATGTTCAGGTGCCTCATTACAATTATGTAGGAGATTCTATTTTAGGATATAAGTCTCATATGGGAGCTGGATCCATCACATCGAATGTAAAATCTGACAAGACAAACGTTGTGATCAAAAACGGAGAAGAAAAGATTGAGACTGGAAGAAAGAAGATCGGTGCGATCTTAAGTTCTCGTGTAGAAGTAGGATGCGGAACTATCTTGAATCCAGGATCAGTGGTTGGTCATGATACCAATATTTATCCATTATCTATGGTACGTGGATGTATCGCACCAAACAGCATCTATAAGAACGCAGGAGAGATCGCTCAAAAACGATAGGACCTGTAATGGAGGGAAACCATATGAAAGGTGCAAAATATATACTAACAGCAGCGGTGATCGCAATGAGCAGCGTGATGATGACGGGATGCTTTAAGCCGTCAAAAGATGCTGTCGTGGAATCAAAATATTATCAGAGTCTTAAAGATGAAAGAGATAAACTGTCTGTTCAGTTAAAAGAAGAAAAGAA
>ENA-OQIO01000341-OQIO01000341.1-human-gut-metagenome-genome-assembly--contig:-NODE-341-length-25334-cov-2.707502_pt1 | contig 25334 bp, 32 predicted proteins | sample MGYA00242573_ERZ504737 | MGnify/ENA primary metagenome ERZ504737 (study PRJEB26092, sample SAMD00036203) | human gut metagenome | host: Homo sapiens | study: EMG produced TPA metagenomics assembly of...
CGGACAGTAAACCATAGCAATTCCATAAATAATGCAATCAAGACAGTTCAGCAGAGTGCGAAGGACAAGGAAGATACCTGCAGGCGTGCTGACGCACGGCAAAGATATCTGACGCAGGACTTCACGCTATGATGGACTGGATTGTTTGCAGTAATTTATGGAATTGCTATGACTGAGATGTTATAGAAAAACTGTAACTGTTCAGTACCTCGCGGGATAGCTGACTGCTGAATGGTTACGAAAAACTTTCGAATGCATCATTTACGGAAAATTCTATAGACAGAGATGATAAATATGCAAAAGCAGATGTTATATAAATACATCTGCTTTTTACATTTGAATGATAAAATATTTTTTAACTACTCTTTATCAGAATGCAATGTCCCTTAAATCCTCGGGAATATGTGAACTGTGAAAATTCTCATTCAGAGTATCGATCAGATCCATGTCTTCCTGTTCGATTGTGAAATCAAAAATATTGCCATTGCTTCTGATGCGGTCAGGATGTACGGATTTGGGAATTACGGAAATTCCTTTCTGAGTAGCCCAGCGCAGACCGATCTGAGCGGGAGTATGGGCGTATTTGGTTCCAAGTACACACATTACATCGTTATCAAGATATGCGCCTCTGGCAAGCGGGGCATATGCCTGTACCTGAATTCCTTTATTCTGGCAATAATCAATCAGCTCTTTCGGATAGCAGAGCGGATGGCATTCAATCTGATTTACTGCAGGTATAATTCCGGAATTGGCTTCCAGCTCTTCCAGATGACGGATTTCAAAGTTGCTGACACCGATAGAAAGAGCCCGCCCGGATTTCTGGATTTCCTCCAGTACTTTCCAGGTGCTGAGATAACATCCCGGAACCGGCCAGTGGATCAGATACAGATCAACATAATCCAGTTTGAGCCGGTCCAGGCTTCTTTCAAAAGCACCCTGAATGTCTCCCAGACGCTGTGCGGTATTCCATACTTTTGTAGTAATAAAAAGTTCATTTCGCGGTATTCCACAGCTGGCGATTCCCCGTCCTACATTTTCTTCGTTTTTATATACGGAGGCTGTATCAATCAGACGGTATCCTGATTCAACAGCAGAAATAATAGCATTTTCGGCCTCATTTTCCCCGGTGGCTTTGTATACTCCCAGTCCGAGTAAAGGCATCTCTCTGTTTGTATTCAGAAAAACAGTATTATCCAAAACAATTCCTCCAATTCCTATATACACTTTGGGCAAGCTGCTTTGCCCGATAATCTTGTCCAAGTATAACATAAAAATGTGTCAGAAGTACATAAAAATTATTAAGTTTTTGCAAGAATACATTGTTAACAATATAACATAAGGGTTAAAGTATTAACAGTTCTTGTGAAAAAAGCTATTTCAAAGCATATATTTCAAAATTTTTTTAGTGATTATTTATGCTAAATGGCTTGCGAAAACGAAAAAAAAGATGTATAATATCAGTAAATTGATAATTTATTGTCATAAAAAAAGACTGAATTTTATAAATTCAGTGTATTTTCAATAGAAGGGAGCATTTAACCATGCATTTAATCAAAGATGAAAATGGGAATCTTGTCCAGCATGGGCATGGACACACCCATGAACATACCCATGAAGATGGTATGACTCATACTCATGAGCATACTCATGGCGAAGGTCATGATCATGGACATTCTCATGCAGATCATGCCTGTGATACTGCTCATTGCGGATCCTGCAGTGAAGGTGACTGTAAGAATGAGACACTGGCTCTTCTGACATATATGCTTCAGCACAATGAGCATCATGCTCAGGAACTGGATCAGATGGCTGATAACCTTGCCAAGATGGAAATGGATGCAGCATGTAAGACTATTAAGGAAGCTGTTGCAGATTTTCAGAAAGGCAATATGAGACTTGGACTTGCCTTAACACTTGTTAAAGAAGAGATGAAATAGGAGGCGACATCACATGTGTCTGGCAACTGTATATAAAGAAAGTGACGATTCTGTTATTTTTAAAAATGTTTCCCGTATAGATGTGGATGGGAATAAATTGATTCTCCGTGATATTATGGGAGATGAGAGAGTGGTCGAGGGAACTATTTTAATGGTTGACCTTGCCAACAGTATTGTGAAACTGAAATGTGACTGATATTAAGATAGGGACAAAACACCTTTTGACCTTAACATCATTTTTTATTTATAGAAAGAATACTAAGACAGATTTAGGAGGCACCTGGTTTTATGGCACACGTAATTGCTGTCGCAGGAAAAGGCGGCGTGGGAAAAACAACATTATGCGGAATGCTGATCCAGTACCTGTGTGAAAAGGGTAAAGGGCCGATTCTTGCAGTAGATGCTGATGCAAACTCAAACCTCAATGAGGTTCTTGGCGTAAAGGTAGAGACAACTCTTGGCGATGTGCGTGAAGAAATTGCACGTGCAGAGCTTGCAAAAGAGAATCCAATTCCTACCGGAATGTCTAAGGCTGATTATGCGGAAATGCGTTTTGAAGATGCGCTTGTAGAAGATGATGATTTTGATCTTCTTGTCATGGGCAGAACTCAGGGAAAAGGCTGTTACTGTTATGTTAATGGTCTTCTTCAGACTCAGCTTGCAAAATACCAGAATAATTATCCGTATATTGTTGTAGATAATGAAGCCGGAATGGAACATATCAGCAGAGGTGTTCTTCCGAGCATGCAGACTGCCATTCTGGTCAGCGACTGCTCCAGAAGAGGCGTACAGGCAGTAGGCAGGATTGCAGAACTCATTAAAGAATGTGATATGCATCCTGATACAGTTGGTCTGATCATTAACCGAGCTCCGAAAGGAGAATTGAATAAGGGAATTCAGGAAGAGATTGCAAATCAGGGACTGACACTTCTTGGTGTTGTTCCACAGGATGAAACAGTTTATGAATATGACTGTGAAGGACGTCCTACAAGCACACTTCCGGAAGACAACCCTGTCAAGACTGCACTTCGTGCAATCGTTGATAATTTAAAATTATAAGATACACCCTTGTCGGATGAGAATCCGATGAGGGATGTTTGTGCGCATAGGAAATCTATATATGCAGAGATAAATACAAGTTTACAGCTTTATTTTTTAAGTTAAATAACCCATGGGAGGGGATGGGATGGGTTATCACAGTTATCTTTAACGGAGCCAATTCTTCAGATATAGATAACCGGGATTTCCTGCCTGTGGGATTATTAATAAAATAAAAATGTGTATCTTAAAGGAATACACAAACCAGAATTAAAGGAGGTCTATAATGAGTGAATTCAAATTAACTACAGTGGAAGAGTTTGAAGAGCTACTGCCAGACTTTTGGAGACAGGTGCAAAGGTTGGAGCTGACGCATGGCAGTTCCGTGTAAAAAACCAGACTCCACATTGTAAATTCGGTGAGCAGGGTGTCTGCTGTCGTATCTGTGCTATGGGACCATGTCGTATTACCCCTAAAGCACCAAGAGGTATCTGTGGATGTGACGTCCATGGTATCGTAGGAAGAAACTTCCTGAAATTTACAGCAGCTGGAGCAGCTACTCACTCTGATCACGGTCGTGAAATCTGCCACACATTATATTGTGCAAAAGACGGCGGAAACTATCAGGTAAAAGATCCTGAGAAACTGATCCGCATCGCAAAAGAATGGGGCGTAGAGACAGAAGGAAAAGATATCTATGATCTGGCTCATGAAATGGCTGAGACAGGATTGATGGAATATGGTAAACCATTTGGATATCAGAGATTCCTTGACAGAATGCCTGCAGGACAGAAAGAGAAACTGATTGAAAATGAAATTGCACCACGTGCGATCGACCGTGAAGTTTCCACTTCTTTACATATGGCTCATATGGGATGTTCTTCTCTTCCGGAAGCACTGGTAAAACAGTCTCTTCGCTGCGGTATGGCTGATGGATGGGGCGGTTCCATGATGGGAACAGAGTTCTCTGATGTTTTATTCGGAACTCCGAAGCCAATTGACACAGAAGCTAACCTTGGTGTTATGGTTGAGGAAAACGTAAACATTGTTGTACACGGACATGATCCGAGCCTTTCTGAGATGATCTGTGAATATGCAGACAGCAAAGAAATGATCGATTATGCAAAATCTGTAGGAGCAAAAGGAATCACTGTTTCCGGTGTATGCTGTACTTCAAACGAAGTAGCTATGCGTCGCGGTGTTCCGATGGCCGGTAACTTCCTGCAGCAGGAGAATGTAGTACTGACAGGTGCCTGCGAAGCATCGTAGTAGATGTTCAGTGTATCTTCCCTGCATTAGGACCTTTAAGCAAATGCTTCCATACTAAATTTATCACAACTTCTCCGATCGCTCAGATGCCTGATGCTGAATTTATCAGATTCAATGCTGAGACAGCAGGAGAGAATGCAAAAGCAATCGTCAAGATGGCTATTGACAACTTCAAGAACAGAAAACCTGAACTTGTACATATCCCACAGCTGAAACAGAAAGCTACAGTTGGTTATTCCGTAGAAGCAATCGTTAAGGTTCTTGACGGTGTTACAAACTCTCAGGTTGATGAGACAGGAACAACCAAACCATTACTTGAATGTATCACTTCCGGTGTTATCCGTGGTGCTGTTGCTATGGTTGGATGTAACAATCCTAAGATCCGTCCTGACTATGCACATATTGAACTGATGAAGAAATGTATCGCCAATGATATCGTTGTCATTGCTTCCGGATGTTCTGCACAGGCAGCTGCAAAAGCAGGTCTTATGGACAAATCTGCAAAAGATCTCTGCGGCGCAGGTCTGAAACGTGTCTGTGAACTGGCTGATATCCCACCGGTACTCCACATGGGATCATGCGTAGATATTTCCCGTATGATGATCCTTGCTGCTGAACTTGCAAAAGATGCAGGTCTTCAGATCAATCAGCTTCCTGTAGTTGGATGTGCTCCTGAGTGGATGTCTGAAAAAGCTGTATCCATCGGTAACTATGTAGTAGGTACCGGTATTGATACATTCCTTGGTGTTGATCCATATGTTTCCGGTTCTTCAGAAATGGGAGAGCTTCTTACAGAGGGAACAAGAAAATGGACAGGAGCTGCTTATACAGTAGAAACAGATATTGAGAAATTAGTTGATCTGATGATCGAAAGAATCGAAGAGAAGAGAACAGCATTAGGAATCTAATCTGCTGTGATCTTAAAAATGTAATAAAAGGTGGATGACGTAAAATGAAAATAGCAGTTACAGGAAAAGGCGGCGTAGGCAAAACTACTTTTGCAGCAACGCTGGCCAGGTTGTATGCAGCAGAGGGAAGACCGGTACTTGCAGCAGATGTGGATCCGGATGCGAATCTTGGTCTTGCATTAGGCTTGATGAAGAAACACTGGATTCTATTGTACCAATTTCCAAAATGCGTAAGCTTGTGGAAGAACGTACAGGTGCGACTGCGGGAAATCAGTTCTATCATCTGAATCCGAAAGTAGACGATATCCCGGAGAAATATGGTAAGGTCTGTAATGGCGTGCGTCTCCTTGTCCTGGGAACTGTCGAGACAGGCGGTGGCGGATGTGTATGTCCGGAGCATGTAATGCTGAAACGTATTATTAATAATCTGGTACTGAGAAGAGAAGATGTGGTAATTCTTGATATGGAAGCCGGCCTGGAACATCTCGGCAGAGGAACCACAGAAGGAGTGGACGCATTTATCGTAGTGATCGAACCGGGTGCAAGAAGTGTTCAGACATACAAGAATGTAAAACGTCTGGCAAAGGATCTGGGAGTAGCTCAGGTAAAGGTTGTTGCAAACAAAGTACGCAACGAGGATGACGAAAACTTTATCAGAGAACGGATTCCACAGGAAGATCTTTTAGGAATGATCCATTACAACACAGAAGTAATTGATGCGGACAGACAGGGAAAATCCCCTTATGATTTCAGCAAAACAGTTACTGATGAGATCATTAAGATAAAAGAAAAGATAGATCGTCAATAATCTCATATATTTAGGAGGTAAACAAAGTGACTTTATTTGAAAGTGTTTTTGCGGGAAATGACGCGGTTTATGGACTTACAGAGGGTGCCATCAACCAGGCAATTGAAAAATACGGCGCTGACAAAGCAGTCAGCTTCCCTGATACAGCATATTCTTTACCATGCTACTATGCAGTAACAGGAACAAAGGTTGGAACTCTTGCAGAGTTAAAAGATGCTCTTGCAGTAGTAAAAACTCTTATGACAAGAGAGAAAAGAACAAATGACGTATTTATGTCAGGTGTTGCTACAGCACTCTGCGCAGAATTCATCGAAGTTCTGAAATATATCGATGGTGCAACACCATACGAAGAACCATGCTACGGACATCTTGCAGATGCAGTTATCCGTGAACTTGGTGTACCGCTTGTAACAGGCGATATCCCTGGTGTAGCAGTAATCCTTGGATCTGCTCCTACAGTAGAAGAAGGCGTTGCTCTTGTTAAGAGTTATCAGGCACAGGGTATCCTGGTAACACTGGTTGGCGGAATCATCGACCAGGTTGCAGAAGCAGGAATGAAGACAGGTGCAAACGTACGTGTTATTCCGCTTGGAAAAGACGTTACAGCAGTTATCCATGTAGTATCTGTAGCACTTCGTGCAGCTCTTATCTTCGGTAACGTAAAACCAGGTGATGCTGCAACTCTGATGGATTACACAATGAAACGTGTACCTGCATTTGTTAATGCATTTGCACCGTTAAATGATGTGATCGTAGCTTGTGGTGCAGGAGCTATCGCTCTTGGATTCCCGGTTATCACAAACCAGGAAGATGTTGCAAGAGTACCGAAGAGCCTGATCTGCCAGAAAGACATCTCCAAATGGAATGCAACTTCTCTGGAAGCACGTGACATCAAGATCAAAATTACAAACATCGATATCCCGGTTGCTTTCGCATCTGCATTCGAAGGTGAGATTATCCGTCGTAAAGACATGCAGGTTGAGTTCGATGGTTCCCGTGTAGACTGTGCAGAGCTTGTACATACATGTGATGCAAGTGAAGTAGAAGACCATAAGATTACAGTTGTTGGTCCGGAAGTAGACGACATGGAACTTGGCAGCAAGAACAGCATTGCATATGTTGTTAAAGTTGCAGGTAAAAACATGCAGCCTGACTTTGAACCTGTTATCGAGCGTAAGTTCCATAACTACATCAACTGTATCGAAGGTGTATACCATACAGGACAGAGAGATATGCAGAGAATCCGTATCAGCAAAGATGCATTTGCTGCAGGCTTCAAGATCAAACATATCGGTGAAGTTCTCTATACACAGGTTAAGAATGAATTTGACGCAGTTGTTGATAAATGTGAAGTTACTATTTATACAGATCCTGCTGAGTGTACAAGAATCCGTCATGAAGTTGCTATCCCGATCTTCGAGAAACGTGATGACCGTCTGAATACTCTGACAGACGAATCTGTAGATGTATATTACAGCTGTATCCTCTGCCAGGCATTCTCCCCGTCTCACGTATGTGTTGTTACACCTGAGAGACTTGGACTTTGCGGTGCCGTTTCATGGCTGGATGCAAAAGCTACCAACGAGCTGGATCCAAACGGACCTTGCCAGGTAATTACAAAAGAAAGACCTATTGATGAGAACCTTGGTTCTTATGAAGATGTAGATGAAGCTGTTAAGAAATTATCCCAGGGTGCATTAGAGCACGTTACACTGTACTCTATCATGCAGGATCCTATGACATCATGCGGATGCTTCGAGTGTATCTGCGGTATCGAGCCATTCTCCAATGGTGTTGTTATCGCTAACCGTGAGTATGCAGGCATGACACCTCTTGGAATGACATTCTCAGAAATGGCATCCATGACAGGTGGTGGTGTTCAGACACCTGGTTTCATGGGACATGGTAAACATTTCATCAGCTCCAAGAAGTTCATGAAGGCAGAAGGCGGTATTGAACGTATCGTATGGATGCCAAAAGAACTGAAAGAGTTTGTTGCTGAGCGTCTTAACAACACAGCAAAAGAACTCTACGGAATTGAAAACTTTACAGATATGATCGGTGATGAAACAATCGCTACTGATCCGGAAACACTGGTTGGATTCCTTACAGAAAAAGGCCATCCGGCATTAGCCCTTGATCCGATGATGTAAAGATGGTGGTTTTCCCGGAGGTATTATGTGAGTCATGCGGAGGCTTTTAATAAGCCTCCGGGTTTAAACGCTCAAAAGCGTATAGATAAAAACCATAGTATATTATATTTCAAGGACATACAGAATGTGATCGTGTGAAAGTACAATCGTTCTGTTTCGTAAGGACGGAATGTGGCTGCCGTAATGATTTGCTGATAAAAAATATATGCGGAGTGTATGAAGAATCAGCAAAGTTCAGATATGGCAATTTGCCGAATTTTTTTCACTTTGTTATGGAAAATAAAGGAAAGCTGTGAAATTGTTGTTTTTTTAACAAAATATGACAGACTGTACTTGTCAACGGGCAGGATAATGTTGTATACTACACATGACATAGTGTGTAAGTCTGCGAAAAGATACATACACACAGTAATTTCTTTAAAGGAGCCAAAAAAATGCCGTTTAATCAGAAACTTCAGAAATTCAATGACAAAGATTAATACAGTCACCATTGGCAGCGGAGATAAGACTGTAACAATCGGCGGAGACTCTACTTATCCATTTTATTCTTTTGATGCACCATCAGAAAACACACCTAAGATCGGTGTGGAGATCTCTGATATGGGTCTTGAGAATGTTGTATCCGAAGGTATCAAAGCATACTATGACGGAGCTTCCACAATTGGAGAAATGGCTAAAAAAGCAGCAGCTATGGAAGGTGCTGATTTTGTAGCGCTTATCCTTGAAGGCGGAGATCCGAACGGTGTAAACAAATCTGTTGATGAACTTATTGCAGTTGTAAAAGACGTTGCAGATTCCATTGATACACCATTAGTAGTAGAAGGATGCAAAAACGTAGAAAAAGACGCTGAACTTCTTCCAAAAGTAGCTGAAGCTCTTCAGGGAAGAAATGTATTGATCCTTCTGAAAAAGAAGAAAACTACAAAGCAATCGGTGCTGCAGCAGGACTTGCTTACGATCAGATCGTAGGTGCAGAATCTGCCGTAGATATCAACCTTGCTAAACAGCTTAACGTTGTAACTACTCAGTTAGGCGTTAACGCACAGAAGATCGTTATGAATATCGGCAGTGCTGCTGCCGGATATGGATATGAGTACGTTGTATCTACAATGGACCGTATCAAAGGTGCAGCTTTATCTCAGAATGATAACATGCTGCAGATGCCTATCATTACACCGGTATCCGCTGAGACATGGGGCGTAAAAGAAGCTACAGCTTCTGAAGCTGACATGCCTGAATGGGGACCGGAAGAAGAGCGTGGAATCGATATGGAAGTTATGACAGCTGCTGCTGACCTTGCAGCCGGATCTGACGCAGTATCTTAAGACATCCGGAAGCTGTTGCAACTATTTCCAAAATGATCAAAGCACTTGCGTAATTGAATAGGAGGAACAAATAAAATGGCACTGAATGGTATTCAGATCTTTAAATTAACACCAAAGAAAAACTGTAAGGAATGCGGATGCCCAACATGTATGGCTTTCTCTATGAAAGTTGCTCAGGGCGCTATGAAAATCGAACAATGTCCGCATATGTCTGAGGAAGCTTTAGCATCTCTTTCCGAGGCAAACTGCTCCGCCAATGAAGACAATCAAATTGGTACTGGTGCAGAAGAGCATACTCTGGGTGGAGAAACAGTATTATTCAGACATGAAAAAACATTTGTAAGCAAGCCAAGATATGCAGTAGCTCTGTGCACAGATATGGATGATGCTGCAGTAGAGGCAAAGCTTGCAGAAATCCCGAAGGTAGATTATGACCGTATCGGTGAAAGAATGTACGCTGAACTTGTATATGTAAACTGTGGCGAAGGCGCAGATGCAGCTAAATATACTGCACTTGTAGAAAAAGCTGCAGGTCTTGGCAGAACTTTAGTTCTTGGATGTAAAGATCCTGAAATCGCAAAAGCAGCTCTTGCAGTATGCAAAGACAGTAAACCGGTCTTAAACGGTGCTGATGCTTCCAACTATGAAGCAATGAACGCAGTTGCTACAGAAGCAGGTGTTGTTCTCGGTGTATCCGGTAAAGACTTAAATGAATTATATGATACAACAGCAGCTCTTGAAAAACTTGGAAACAAGAACCTTGTTCTTGATACAACAGGTGCTGACATCAAAGAAACCTTTGCAAACACTGTACAGGTTCGTCGTGCAGCTCTGAAAGATCAGGACAGAACATTTGGTTATCCATCTATCGTAAATCTTGTTAAGATCGCAAAAGGTGACCTTCACTTACAGGCAGCTTTAGCATCTATGTTTACAATGAAATATGGTTCTATCATCGTTATGGAGCAGATGACATATGCAGAAGCTCTTCCATTATATGGTCTGCGTCAGAACGTTTTCACTGACCCGCAGAAACCAATGAAAGTTGAGCCAGGCATCTATCCATTAAATGGTGCTGATGAGAATGCAGTAGTAGTTACTACTGTAGACTTCGCTCTTACATATTTCGTAGTATCCGGCGAGCTGGAGCGTTCCGGTGTTCCGCTTAATCTGGTAATCAATGATGCAGGCGGACTTTCCGTACTGACATCCTGGGCAGCTGGTAAATTCTCCGGCAACAGCATTTCCGCTTACATCAAAGAAAATGTTGAGCCTAAGGTAAAATCCAGAAAGCTTATTATCCCAGGTAAGGTAGCAGTTCTTAAGGGTGACCTTGAAGCAAAACTTCCTGGATGGGAAATCATCGTTGGACCAAGAGAAGCTGTACAGCTTGTTAAATTCTTAAAAGATATGCAGGCTGACGGTCAGATCTGATCGGAATGATATGCCGGACCGGTTATCTGACCGGTCTGGCTCTTAATAAGAAGCATACAGGTTTTATTCCTGTGTAAATAAATAAAAAGGAGAACACGGTTATGGCAAAATTTGTAACAATCGGAGAAAGACTTTCCACTACTGCACCTGCAGTAAACAAAGCATTTACAGAAAGAGATCCAGAGCCGATCATCAAAAGAGCAAAACAGCAGCTTGACGCTGGTGCTACTTACCTTGATGTAAACATCGGACCTGCTGAGAACGATGGAGAAGATCTGATGAAATGGGCAGTACAGCTCCTTCAGTCAGAGTTTGACAATGTTCCGCTTGCACTGGATACAACAAACAAGAAAGCTATTGAAGCTGGTATCTCTGTATATAACAGAGCAAAAGGAAAACCGATCGTTAACTCTGCTGATGCTGGTGACAGAATCACAAACATCGACCTTGCAGCAGCAAACGATGCCATCTGTATCGCACTTTGCTCTTCCGGTATGGTAGCAGCAGACAATGATGAACGTATGATGCACTGCCAGAACATGCTTGAAAGAGGTATGTCTCTTGGTATGGAAGCTGAAGATCTGTGGTTTGACCCGTTATTCCTGGTTGTAAAGGGAATGCAGGACAAACAGATGGAAGTTCTTGAAGCAATCAAAATGTTCTCTGAAATGGGACTGAACTCCACAGGTGGTCTTTCTAACAACAGTAACGGTATGCCAAAACATATCCGTCCAATCATGGACTCTGCTCTTGTAGCAATGGCTATGATGAACGGTCTTACATCTGCGATTGTTAACCCTAACGACCTTCGTCTGATGGAAACTATTAAATCCTGTGATGTATTCAAAGGCAATACACTGTATGCAGATTCCTATCTGGAAATCTAATCAGTATTTCTGATAAAGCGTATTTGAATAAATTGAATACATAATTATGGGGGCTGAAGGCTTCGGTCTTCAGCCCTCGTTTTATTACAGGCTATTAACGACTATGAGAAAGGTGGTTGCCGAATGTTTAAGGTAACATTTTCATTCGAAGATGGCAGTGTGGTAGAAGCTTATGCCAATGCGGGGGATAATTTACTCGAGGTTGCACGTGGAGCCAATGTGGCGATCGATGCACCATGTTCCGGAAACGGAGCCTGCGGAAAATGCCGTGTCCAGTTAAAAAGCGGAGAACTGGAGAGCAAAAAGACATTACACATTTCTGATGAGGAATATCAGGAAGGATGGCGCCTTGCATGCTGCAGCAAGATCAGTGCAGATGTAAATGTGCTGGTACCTGATATTGCATCTGCCTATAAGAGCAGAATGAAAGTAGCTGATTTAAGCTCTAAAGAGGAAATAGCCATTTTTGAAAATGCCAAACGAGATGTGGAACTTGCTGGCATAGAACTGAAAAACAGTCTTGAGGTAGTGGATGTTGTCATGACTCCGCCATCTTTAGACGATACAATGCCGGATAATGAGAGACTGACACGTGCCCTGCGCAAATATTTAAATATCAGCAGAGTCCGGATTCCTTATGCAGTTTTAAAGAAACTTCCGGATGTACTGCGAGAGAATAATTTTGCAGTGAAGTGTGTGATTCGTGCTACATCTGATGATATGTTTGTATATGATATTTTCGGTAAAGATGAAGATGTAGTGATCGGTGGTCTTGCAGTAGATATCGGTACAACAACCGTTTCAGCTGTACTGATTAATATGGAGAATGGTGATATTCTTGCAAAGAGTTCTGCCGGAAACGGACAGATTCGTTTCGGTGCGGATGTAATTAACCGAATCGTGGAATCACAGAAGCCTGGCGGACAGAAGAAACTGCAGGATGCTGTCATCAAGGAAACAATCAATCCTATGATCCATGAGATGTGCAGAAGTGCAAATTTCCCGGCAAACCGTATATACAGGATGTGTGTAGCATCCAACACAACTATGAATCATCTGTTTGCAGGAATCAATTCTGATCCATTACGTACAGAACCGTATATCCCTGCATTCTTTAAGACCATCCTTTTGCTTCCGATGTGGGAATTGAGATTAATAAAGATGCCCATATTATTATGGCACCAAATATCGGAAGCTATGTAGGCGGTGATATCACAGCCGGTACAATGGTCAGCCAGATCTGGAACAGACCAGAGTTCTCACTTTTTATCGACCTTGGTACAAACGGAGAGCTTGTATTTGGTAACTCAGACTTTATGATGAGCTGTGCATGTTCTGCAGGCCCTGCCTTTGAGGGTGGTGACATCAGCTGTGGTATGCGTGCAACAGATGGTGCAATCGAAGCATGTACCATTGATAAAGAGACGATGGAACCGACTTACAAGATCGTAGGTGATCCGGGAACCAAACCCGTAGGTTTGTGTGGTTCCGGCATCATCGACGTAATCAGTGAACTTTATATCTGCGGAATCATCAACCCGAAAGGTAAATTTATCCGCGAAGGTAAGAGAATCAAACATGATAAATATGGAATGGGAAGCTATATCCTTGCTTTTGAAGAAGAGGCAGGATCAGTAAAAGATGTCGAGATCACAGAAGTTGATATTGATAACTTTATCCGTGCAAAAGGCGCGATCTTCTCAGCTATCCGTACCATGCTGACTTCTCTGGACTTTGATGTGAGCATGATTGATGATGTCTATGTTGCAGGTGGTATCGGAAGTGGTATTAACATGCAGAATGCAGTCAACATCGGTATGTTCCCGGATATTCCAATCGAGAAATTCCATTATATCGGTAACTCTTCCCTGACAGGTGCATATCTTATGCTTCTGTCAACACCGGCAGAGAAGAAGACATACGAACTGGCTTCTAACATGACATATATGGAACTTTCCACAGTTCCGATCTATATGGATGAATTTGTAGGAGCATGTTTCATTCCTCATACAGATACCAGTATGTTCCCGACAGTAATGGAAGAGGTTCAGAACCGCTGATATTTATACGGCATACGGCAGGTTACCGGGAGTGAACCGTAACGATTGCCGCGCCTGAATGAATAAAAAGTAACAGGGCAGGCAAGTATATTTTGTCTGTCCTGTCTGTGGAGACTTAGAATGGCTTTTAGCTTAAATGATTTAAATTATGAAAAAGACAGCAAGGAAAGAATGCCATGGGAGCATTATACACAGGAGTTTGCAGCGGCAGATCCCAAAGAAATAGCTTCAAGGCTGTCCATTCCTTACGATGAAGAAACAAAAACACTGACATTAACTTTTCTTGGAACACAGTATCAGATTACATGGCCGGATTTTACAGTAACACATACGCCGGATGATAGAGCTTTTATCCACTGGAAGATATGATTTATGCCAGAATCCTGACCATTCGTTTTCTCTTAAATGGAGTGAAATCTGAAAGTTCCGGAAAATTTAAAACATATCGTGAGATGCCATGGGGCGAGGTATATTTAAGGCAGTTTGACGGCAGATGCATCAAACGTCTGGCATTTTCCTATGGAAATCGTCTGGGAGATTTCAAAGCAATTATGGAGCATATCAAGGCAGTTGCTGTAAAGCATGGTGATATTGCTTATGAAGTGGAGATTTTCCCGGAATACAAAGTGCAGATGATCCTCTGGGAAGGCGATGATGAATTTCCACCGTCTTCACAGATTCTCTTTTCTGACAACTTCCCTGTTTCTTTTCAGGCAGAGGATATGGCTGTTATGGGAGATGTGATCATCGGTTCACTGAAAGCATACCTGAAATGCGTTCAGAAATGACAAATGATATCAGGATTATAGAGGTTGCAGGATAATCCGCAGATATCAGAGTCAGATAAGTAAATATAAACAGAAAGAAAGAGGGAGAAAAAATGGGATTTTCAACAAGTACATGTACAGAATTCGTTGAAGTTCTGGCATCCAAGGCTCCGGTTCCGGGCGGCGGCGGTGCGTCTGCATTAGTTGGTGCAGTAGGAACTGCTCTTGGAAATATGGTAGGAAGCCTTACTGTAGGAAAAAAGAAATATGCGGATGTTGAAGACGAAATGTACGAATTAAAAGCAAAATGCGATCAGTTACAGAAGGATTTCCTTCGTCTGATTGAGCGTGATGCAGAAGTATTCGAGCCATTATCAAAGGCATATGGAATGCCAAAGGAAACAGAAGAAGAGAAAGCTGAGAAAGCCAGAGTTATGGAGATCGTATTAAAAGATGCCTGCTCTGTACCAATGGAGATCATGGAGAAATGCTGTGAAGCAATTGAACTGATCGTAGAATTCGGTGCAAAAGGCTCTAAGCTTGCCATCAGTGATGCAGGCGTTGGTGCAGCTTTCTGTAAAGCAGCATTACAGGGTGCCAGCCTGAATGTATACATTAACACAAAATCCATGGCTGACAGAGAGTATGCAGAAGAATTAAACAGAAAAGCAGATGCGATGCTTGAGAAATATACAAAGATCGCAGATGACACATTCAACAGCGTACTTGGCAGACTGAAATAATAGTAAATAAAATAGAAATTTCTGTATTGTTTTCCGTCTCTTTTAACAAAGTGTAAAGTTATTTATTAGATGTAATTTTTACAGAGTGCATATGATTTATGAGGCGATTATGCTGAAATCATTCAGATACAGTATAGAATAATAACGTATAATTTCGGAGGGAACGACAAATGGCTAAGCAGTTATTAGGTAAAGAAGTAACAGCAGCATTAAACGAGAAAATCAAAGCAAACGTAGCAGAGCTTCAGGGAAAAGGAGTAAATCCTACCCTCTGCATTATTCGTGTTGGTGAAAACCCAAGCGATATATCCTATGAAAGAGGAGCAACAAAACGTTGCGAAACTTTAGGTGTTGCATGTGAAAAGATTTTACTTCCGGAGGACGTTGCTCAGGAAGAGCTTCTTGCAACTATCGATAAAGTAAACAAAGATGACAGTATTCACGGCGTATTATTATTCCGTCCGCTTCCAAAACATCTGGATCAGGCAGTGATCGAAAACGCACTTGCTCCTGAAAAAGACGTTGACTGTATGACAGACCTTTCCATGTCCGGTGTATTCACAGGTAAGAAAATCGGTTTCCCGCCATGTACACCACAGGCTTGTATGGAAATCCTTGATCATTATGGAATCGACTGCACAGGCAAAAAGGCAGTAGTGATCGGAAGAAGCCTTGTTGTTGGTAAACCTGCAGCAATGATGCTGGTTAAAAAGAACGCAACTGTTACAATCTGCCACACAAGAACTGTAGATATGCCGTCTGTAGCACGTGAAGCAGATATCATTATTGTAGCAGCAGGCCGCGCCGGTGTTGTTGGTGCCGAATATGTAAAAGAAGGTCAGACAATCATCGATGTAGGTATCAACGTAAATGCAGAAGGTAAACTCTGCGGTGATGTTGATTACGCAGCGGTAGAGCCTATCGTAGATGCTATTACACCTGTACCTGGCGGTGTTGGAAGTGTAACAACTTCTGTACTGGTTGGTCATGTGGTAGAAGCTGCAATGAGAAAGGTAAACGCATAAGATGAAAAAAGTGCTGGGAAAAAATTTCTGGCTGCTTATGACAATGACAGGTGCCCTGATGTTCGGGGCACCTGCTTTAGTAAGTGCCAGTGAAGGGACAGCGTCCACTGATACAGAAAACAGCGCGGCAGACGATGCTGCAAATACCCCAGATGACGATACAATAGCTAAAACAACTGATAGTACAGAAAAAAACAGTCAGGAAACTGACCATTCAGGAGAGGGACAGATCTCCAAACCCAAATATCTCGAAAATGCAGAAAATAGCGGAGAAGAAGTTATCTCCGATGAAGACCCGACAGATAATACCTATGGATACTACACGATTATGGGCGGAACAACTGTTTCCGTTGATGAAATGTGTTCATTATACAACAATCAGGGATGCACTTACCCATCTGAAGAACTCAGTGGCGGCGGAGCATCTGATATAGATACCTTCTGTAACATTATTGTAGAGGAGGCAAATGCGAGAATGTACGTGGCGAAGTAGTCTTTGCGCAGGCAATGCTGGAAACCGGATGGTTGAGTTTCGGCGGTGATGCGGGAATCGACCAGTTTAATTTCGCAGGTCTTGGAACAACCGGAGGTGGGGTCAAAGGAATCGCATTTCCTGATGTAAGAACAGGAATCCGTGCTCAGGTTCAGCATCTCAAAGCCTACGCCTCCACAGATTCCCTGAATCAGGAATGTGTAGATGAACGCTTCGATTACGTGACAAGAGAGACTGCACCTTACGTGGAATGGCTGGGAATCCAGGAAAATCCTTATGGCGGCGGCTGGGCTGCAGGAAAGGATTATGGAAGTAAATTAAGAAAAATACTGACAGATTTGAAATCCGGGACATAAAAACGGAACTTAGCGTCTTATTTACATTGTTTTTCTGAACTGCTGTGAATGATTTTTAAATTCTTAAATAAAGAAAGGATGTTGAGTAAAATGAAAAGAAAATTGATGATTTGTGCAATGGCTTTGTGTATATGTGCAGGATTGGCCGGTAATACTGGAGCGGTCAGTGTATGGGCATCCGAAGAATCATCTTCGGATGCTGTCCGGATAGGTGTCTTGAAAGGTCCGACAGCAATGGGAATGGCGCAGCTTCTTGATGAAGACGGATACGATTTTACGATTGCTGCATCTCCGGATGAGATTGTTCCGATGGTAGTACAGGACAAGCTTGATATTGCAGCTGTTCCGGCAAATCTGGCAGCAACGTTGTATCAGAAGACAGATAAGGATGTCAGTGTTCTGGCGGTCAATACGTTGGGTGTTCTCTATCTTGTGGAGAATGGAGACAGTGTAAAATCTGTGGAGGATCTTAAGGGAAAGACTATTTATGCCAGTGGGAAGGGTGCAACTCCGGAATATGCCCTGAACTCTGTTCTTAAAGCGAATGGAATCGACCCTGAAAAAGATGTGACTGTTGAATTTAAATCTGAGCACGCAGAGGTAGTTTCCGCACTTGTGCAGGATCAGACAGCAGTCGGACTTCTTCCGCAGCCTTTTGTAACTACAGCGCTGATGAAAAACGATAAGCTGAAGGTTGCCCTGGATCTGAACAAACTGTGGGAAGATTCCATGGATGACGGAAGTAAACTTGTGACAGGAGTTGTGATCGCAAACAATGAGTTTGTTCAGGATCATGCAGATAAAGTAAATGATTTTATGGATGCTTATAAAGAATCTGTAGATTTTGTCAACAGTGACGCAGAAGCTGCGGCCCAGATCATAGGAGATCATGATATTATTGCAAAAGAAGTTGCACAGAAAGCAATCCCTGACTGCAGTATTGTGTTTATTGAAGGTGATGAGATGAAAACCATGCTTTCGGGATATCTGGCAACCCTGGATGATCAGAATCCTGAGATTATAGGAGGACAGTTGCCGGATGATGCATTCTATTACAAACGATAGAGCAAAACTGACAATGGAACGAAATATACAGGAATTCGCATATTAGCAGTGCTTTTCTGGATTGCAATCTGGCAGTTTGCGAGTATGTATCTGAAACAGGAGATCCTTCTGGCATCTCCTGTTTCTGTTGTCCGAAAGCTTTTTGAACTGATTTTCAGCGGAAATTTCTGCAGTCTGTCGGATTTAGTTTTGTACGCATTGTGACAGGATTTCTTCTGGCTGTGCTTCTGGGAATCTTTCTGGCAGTGTGGGCATATTGGTCAAAAACAGTGGAAATCCTGACAGCACCTGTGATCGCAGTGGTCAAATCTACACCTGTGGCATCTTTTATTATTTTGTGTCTGATATGGATTCCTTCGAAAAATCTGTCAGTTTTTATTTCCTTTCTTATGGTTCTGCCGGTGATATATACAAATATCCTTGAGGGAATACGACAGACGGACAGGAAGATACTGGAAATGGCAAAAGTATTTCGTGTGAATCTCAGAAGACAGATCAGGTATATTTATGTATCGCAGGTACTGCCTTATTTTCTCTCAGCATGCAGGCTTTCTCTTGGAATGTGCTGGAAGGCAGGAGTGGCAGCAGAGGTTATCGGAGTACCTTCAGGTTCTATTGGTGAGAAATTGTATAATGCAAAAATATATCTGAATACTCCGGATCTTTTTGCGTGGACAATTGTGATAATTGTGATCAGTTTTGTATTTGAAAAGTGTTTTCTTGGAATTGTAAGCAGAGTAGTTTATATGATAGAACATAGATAACGGAAATTTTGATTTATGATAATCCTCTTAAATGCATTATTTATGAGGTCTGTTACAGGCGGAGAAGAGATATGGATATAAAGGTAGATCATATTAGTAAAGCATACGGAGAACAGCAGGTACTGCAAGATTTGTCCTGTGTTTTCCGGAAGGGAAAACCACTTGTATCAGAGGAAGATCTGGATGTGGCAAAACAACACTGATACGGCTTCTTCTGAGACTGGATGTTCCGGATAAGGGGAAAATAGAAGGGGTAAGTGACAGGAAACTCAGTGCAGTATTTCAGGAAGATCGTCTGTGTGAAAATCTGAGCGCTGCTTCTAATATAAGACTGGTATGTACAGAAACAATAACAGACAGAGAACTGGAGGAGGCGTATAAAGCAGTTGCACTTACTGAAGTTTGGCAGAAACCGGTTCGTGACTGAGTGGAGGAATGCGCAGGAGAGTATCTATCCTGAGGGCATTGCTGGCTGAATCAGACTGCGTGATCATGGATGAACCTCTCAGAGGTCTTGATGAAAAAACCAGAGCAAAAACAATTGATTATATTTTGAAAAAGACGGAGGGAAAAACGTTGATCTTTGTTACTCATGAAGAAAAAGAAGCAGTTTGGTTAAAGGCTGACAGAACAGTAGATATATTGACAAAGCATTAAAATTAATGAAAAACTAAATTTCGGTTATAGATTATAGCGTGTTTGAAAAATCATTTCTACAATCTTCAAACACGCTATAGCTCCAAAAGAGGAAAAGCTTATGATTACATTAAATGATTACCTGTATTCAGGAGATACGGTTTTAAAAATTTTACAGAAATATACCCGGGATCTGAGAAAAGAAGCGAAACTTACTCATAATGAGATTGATATGATGCATGTGAATTTCCTGATTCAGATCACAGAGCTTTTAGAACACAATGATTTCCTTACGGCCCAGTCCCAGAAGATCCGGGAATTTTATAAATATATGGCTCATGAATATCCGTTTCTTGCGTTTACATTTAAAGGAAGGATCAAATCGCTGATCCGGGCAGAAGAGAAATTTAACGGTTATATTGTGGAATATATTTACGATTATTATACAAAACGTGGAACCTATCCTCCTGTGTCGGAACTGAAAAATAAACTCAGTTGTTTTCGGGATTTTATTGCATACAGAATTGTGTTGTGTATGCCCAAGTGTCATCTGAAACCAGGAGAAGATCAGGAAACGGCGTCGATCCGCTATCTTTATGAGATTGCCAATGTTCTTCCCGGGTTCCTGGAAGAACGAGGGTTTACGGTGGAGTCTGCCTATGGAGTAAAGAAAAGTACGTCGCCGCTTCTTAATGAAGATGTGAAGACGTATTACCGGGATTATATCTGTGGAACCAGTGGGGAAGGATATCAGTCATTACATATCACAGTTTATGATAACAGTTCCCGTTCTTTCATGGAAGTGCAGCTGCGTACCCAGAAAATGGATGACATTGCGGAAATTGGTCCGGCGAATCATCTGGGATATGAGAAGAAACAGCAGGATGAGCGTGCAAGACGTGATGCTATTCCAGAAGGCGAGTGCGTTTATTTCGATGAAGCTTATGAACGGGGCATGCGTCTTTTGCAGCTGGAACTGGCAGATCTGGATGTGAATATGTTTTCCGCAGTAGATAACAGTCTGATCAATGATGGGTGCGGACTGTTCAGGGGAAGACTGATATTACCTTATGAACATTTGTCAAGATTTCAGAATGATGTGATTGATTGAATAAAACACCTATCTTTTGATGTATAAAAATACAGGGAAATGACAAAAATTGATAAAATATGTAAATTTTTAGTTATATTTTAGGCATTCTATGGTACACTGATATAGTATATCAAAAATGGGAGGGAAACTCGAAAATGAGCAAAAAAGAAGGAAAAGGGTTAAAGTCTTTTAACAAGGGGTTTCAAGTGCCTGACACCTACATTATTATCTTTTTAGTAGTTGTTGTCGCTGCACTTCTGACTTTCCTTGTACCAAAGGGATTTTACGAAACACAGGATATTTCGTATATGATTAATGGTGTTGAGAAAACCCGTACAGTAATCAAAGACGGAAGTTTCCAGTATCTGACAGATGATGCAGGAAATGTAGTAACAGAAGGAGTAGCACTCTTTAGTGGAGATGGTGGAACAGGATTCTTCAACTATATGTATAACGGAATCGTAAGCAGTTCTGCAATCGAGATTATCGCATTTCTTATGGTAGTAGGCGGTGCATTCGGTATCATGATCCGTACAGGAGCGATTGAATCCGGATTGATTGGATTGATCCGTAAGGCAAAGGGAGCAGAAAAACTGCTGATTCCGATACTTTTCGTATTGTTTTCTCTTGGTGGAGCAGTTTTTGGAATGGGAGAAGAAGCACTTCCGTTTACTATGATTCTTTGTCCGTTGTTTGTAGCAGTTGGATACGATTCAGTTATTGCAGTTCTTGTTACTTATGTTGCAACACAGATTGGTTTCGGTTCATCATGGATGAATCCATTCTCTGTAGGTATTGCACAGGGAATTGCAGGTATTGACGTATTCTCCGGAGCAGGATTCCGTATGGTAATGTGGGGAGTATTTACAGCACTCGGCTGTGGAATGACTATGTTCTATGCATCAAAGATCAAAAAGACTCCGACAATCTCAATCGCATATAAGACCGATGCATATTTCCGTGAGCAGAATGAAAAAACAGGAATTGACGAAGGACATTCATTTGGTCTTGGACATATTTTAGTTCTTCTGACACTGGCTGCTACAGTAGTATGGGTAGTTTGGGGAGTTATGACTCAAGGATACTACATGCCGGAGATTGCTACACAGTTCTTCATTATGGGAATTGTTTCCGGTGTGATTGGAGTTATCTTTAAACTGAACGATATGAAACTGAATGATATCGCAACATCATTTAAAGATGGAGCAAAAGACCTGATAGGTGCTGCACTTGTTGTTGCTATGGCACAGGGTATCATGCAGGTTCTTGGTGGATCTGATCCGACAACACCTACGGTTATTAATACAATTATGTATAATATTTCAAATGCACTGTCTGGAGTTTCCGGAGCAGTTGCAGCAGTACTTATGTATCTGTTCCAGTCCGTATTCAACTTCTTCGTTGTATCCGGAACAGGACAGGCTGCGATCACAATGCCGATCATGGCTCCACTGTCAGACCTGTTAGGTGTTTCACGTCAGACAGCTGTAGTTGCATTCCAGCTTGGTGATGCATTTACAAACCTGATTGTTCCTACATCAGGATGTCTGATCGGATCTCTTGCAATTGCAAAGATTGAGTGGTCTAACTGGATTAAATTCATGTGGAAATTCCTTGGTGTATTAATGATTGGTGCAATTATTACAATTCTTATTGCAGTTGGAACTGGATTCTAAAACATACATTTGATAATTGAGAGTGATTTATGATGAAATTAATTCAGAATATTGATGTCTATGCCCCACAGCATCTGGGGAAAAAAGATGTACTTATAATCAATGATAAGATTGTCAAGATTAAAGATGCAGGCTCTATATGCGCAGACGGATTTCTTTCTGAGGCAGAAATGATCAATGGAGAGGGGTTACTTTTAACTCCGGGATTCATTGACTGTCATGTTCATGTACTTGGAGGCGGTGGCGAAGGTGGATTCGCCAATCGTACTCCGGAAGCAACTATGGAAGGACTTACGAAGTTGGAGTAACAACAGTTGTTGGCTGCCTTGGAACGGATGGAATCGGTCGTGATATGTGTGCACTGGTTGCAAAGACAAAAGGATTGAATGAGCAGGGAATGTCTGCATACTGTTATACAGGCAGTTATCAGATTCCGGTTCACACGTTGACGGACAGTATTGTCAAAGATATTATGATGATTCAGGAAATCATTGGAACCGGGGAAATCGCGATTTCTGATCATCGTTCTTCACAGCCGACTTTTGAGGAATTTGCGCGTGTCGTTGCGGATACAAGACTTGGCGGTGTTCTTTCCGGGAAAGCTGGTATTGTAAATGTTCATCTTGGCGACAGTCCGAGATGCTTAGATCTTATTGAACGAGTGGTAGATGAGACAGAGATACCGGCTTCTCAAATACTGCCAACACATATCAATCGAAATGAGATGCTTTTTGGCAAGTCGATCGAGTATGCGCTGAAAGGCGGAGCAGTAGACTTTACCGGAAATGAAGATATTGACTATTGGGAAACTATCTGTGATGAGGTACGTGTATGTAATGGTATCAAACGGATGCTGGATGCAGGAGTGAATCCTGACCGTATGACAATTTCTTCTGATGGACAGGGAAGCCTTCCGATGTACAGTAGTGATGGTGAATTCCTTGGAATGGGCGTCGGACAGTCCAGCTGCCTTCTGAAGGAAGTAAAGGAATGTGTATTTAAAACAGAAATTCCTTTAGAAATAGCTATTTCTACAATTACATCTAATCCAGCAGATATTCTTCGCCTCAAAGGAAAAGGTAAGGTTGAAGAAGGCTATGATGCTGACCTTTGTATTCTTGACCAGGAACTTCAGCTTGTTGAAGTAATTGCAAAAGGGAATACGGTTTATACAAAATAAAGTATATTAATGTTAAAAGCATCAGTCATTCAGTTGGCTGGTGCTTTTTGCAATATTAAATTCACTTTAATAAGCACTTTATGATATAATGGGCTCGTAGTCTTTTACAGACATAAGAACGGGTATAAGGAGAATATAGTATTGATTAATCAGACAGCGAAGAAGATTTTGAAAGCTCTGTCTTTTGATGGTGTGGAAGTAGAAGCATTTCGTCATATGGCGGATTTAAAACGATTGGACTCCGATGAAGATTTTTTATAAAAAAAATAGATGGAGAAAATATATAACGGGAGTCATGCAGTCCCGATTCGTATTTTCTTTCCAACTGAAAAAAGTTTTCGTGAGAGTGAAGAAAAGAAACATAATATTCAAGATAAAAAGATGCTTTTGTTTATACATGGCGGCGGCTGGGTTACAGAGAGTATCGATAATTATGAAAGAATTTGTGCTCGGCTGGCTAATGCAACCGGACAATATGTAGTTGCAGTTGAATACCGACTGGCACCGGAAGATAAATTCCCGGCAGGTCTGGAAGATTGTTATGCCGTTGCGAAAACATTATATTCCGGAGATTTTATGCTCAACATAAAACCCGAAAATATTACATTGATCGGAGATAGTGCCGGAGGGAATCTTTGTGCAGCATTATCTTTGATGGCTAGAGATTGTGGAGAATTTATGCCAAAAAGACAGATACTGATCTATCCGGCTACATATAATGATTATACAGAAAATTCACCATTTCCATCTGTTAAGGAAAATGGAACAGATTATCTTTTGACAGCTGGGAAGATGCAGGATTATATTGATCTTTATGCGAGAAATAAAGAGGATAAGAAGAATCCTTATTTTGCACCATACATAGCAGAAGATTTAGCGAATCAACCTGATACATTGATTCTTACATGTGAATTTGATCCACTTCGAGATGAAGGGGAAGCATATGGGAAGCGCTTAAAAGAGGCTGGAAATTATGTGGAGATACATCGGATCAAAGATGCATTACATGGATATTTTGCGTTGGGGATCAAGCAGCTTCATGTACAGGAAAGTTTCACCTATATCAATGAATTTCTGAAAGAGGAAACACTGTGAGTAAGAAAAAAGCACGTTGGAGAAAACTAGATAATGCAGCAAAATTATATTCTGCTGCCAGTAATAAAAAAGATACGAGAGTGTTTCGTTTTTACTGCGAATTGAAAGAAGAAGTAAATCCTGACGTTTTGCAGGAAGCATTGAATCAGACAATAGAAATATTTCCTACGTTTTTAATGGTGCTTCGCAAAGGATTATTCTGGCATTATCTTGAGCCATGTAATTTACGACCGATTGTAAAGGAAGAGTACAAAGAGCCTTGTAGTAGACTCTATATAAAGGATAAGAAGACACTGCTTTTTGAAGTAACCTATTATAAAAAACGAATCAACTTCGAAGTATTTCATGTATTGACAGATGGCACAGGAGCGACAGAATTTTTAAAAGAACTGGTAAAAAATTATCTCTATCTTATTCACAAAGTAAATGGATTAGAACCAGTTTCATTGTTACCAGAAGATATGACGGTACAAGATCAAGAAGTTGATAGTTTTTTGAAATATTATTCAAAAGATCAAAAACGACCGAAAAAAAGAAACTACATGCTTTCCAGATACGGAGAAAAAAGAAAGATGGAATCATCTGCACGTCCATGAATCTGTTGTTTCAGTTCAGGCAGTAT
>ENA-OQIO01000342-OQIO01000342.1-human-gut-metagenome-genome-assembly--contig:-NODE-342-length-25216-cov-3.607956_pt1 | contig 25216 bp, 26 predicted proteins | sample MGYA00242573_ERZ504737 | MGnify/ENA primary metagenome ERZ504737 (study PRJEB26092, sample SAMD00036203) | human gut metagenome | host: Homo sapiens | study: EMG produced TPA metagenomics assembly of...
TACAAGAAAACAAAATATTTATATTAAAGAAAAACAGATAGATAAAGTAAGTAAAATTGTTAATGCAGTTTTAAAGGGTCATCCAGAGTTATTTTATATTAAGGAATGGTCTCTTAATACAAAAGGTCTTTTTAATTTTGAATATAGTATGAAAGAAAAAAGAAATTCTTAAAGATCAAAAAAAGGATAAAGAAAATTGTCAAACAAACTAAAAGAGGATACACAAGATTTAAAATCCTATCAAAAATAAAATATATTTATGATGATGTTATTACTCATTGTAAGTATAATGAACAAGCAAAATATAACCAAGAAATAATCAGTGTTCTTATTAATCATCAATCAGTTTGTAGTGGTTATGCAAAAACAATGCAATATCTACTCAAGCAATTGCATTTTAAAGCAACATATTTAACAGGGAAAACAATAAAAGGAAGAAAAGACAAACATGCAATAAATATGATAAAATATGACAATGATTATTATTATATAGATGCAACCTGGGGTGATTTAGTATTAGATGATGAGGAAATCATCAATAATAATTATTTGATGTTTGATAGTCAAACAATGAAACAAATGTATGATTTAGATGATCATTATAAAATAACTAAAAATGATAAACATACTTATTTTAAAGAAGAAGGGTTGTATTTTGATTTATATCAATTAAATACTTTAAAAGCTAAAATAAATAAAAATCAAAGAGAATGTTATTTTCAATTTTCAAATGAAGTATATAATGATGCTAAAGAAAGATTAACAAAAAAAGGAGATGCCTATCGTTTAATAGAAGGGGTAGATCATATTCAATATATCACGAATGATCAATTGAAGACGATTTATTTAAAATGGTAAAGTTATGAAAAGAATTAATGAAATTGTTGTTGTTGAAGGAAAAACAGATAGCCAATTATTAAAAGAATTATATGATGTAGATACTATTGAAACACATGGACTAGGATTAGATGATAAAACATTAGAGCTTATTAAAGAGGCTAGTAAGACAAGAGGTGTTATTGTTTTAACAGATCCAGATTATCCAGGTTTAAGGATTAGAAACCAAGTGGAGAAATATGTACAAAATTGTAAACATGCTTTTGTTGATAGAAAAGATGCAATTGGTAAAAAGAAACTAGGTATTGCTGAAGCAAATAAAGAAGCTGTAAAGAAAGCAATTGAAAATGTTGTTACATTTTCAAATCAAGAAGAAAGTATTTCTTGGAAAGAGTTTTTAGAATTAGATATTATTGGAGATAAAAAGAAAAGATTAAAGGTTTATGATTTATTTCATTTAGGATATGGCAATGCAAAAACTTTGTTTAAAAGATTAAATATGGTGGGTATTTCCAGGGAAATGATAGAGAAGGAGTTAGAGAATGAAGGATATAGCGACTAAAAGTACAACTCAATATATATTAGATAAATATGATTTATATCCTAAAAAGAAATATGGGCAAAACTTTTTAATTGATCCTCATGTCGTAGAAAAAATCGTTCGTTGTTCAAGTGTTAATGAAAAATGTGCAGTGATTGAAGTAGGACCTGGAATTGGTGCTTTAACTCAAGTATTAGCACGTTATGCAGGATATGTAAGAAGCTATGAAATAGATACACGTTTTAAAGGAGTCTATGAAGAGTTTTTAAATCAGGAAAATATTGAGATTGTTTTTGAAGATTTTTTAAAAGTAAATTTAGAAGATTTAATGACTTTAAAGGATAAGTATGAAAAAGTTATTTTAGTAGCTAATTTGCCTTATTATATTACAACTCAAATTATTGAAAAGGTTTTAACTGAAAGTAAAGTTATTGATGAAATTGTCGTGATGGTACAAAAAGAAGTGGCTTTAAAATATACAAGCGATTATAAAAGTCCACTGATGTATATGATTGAAGATATGGGTAAAATTGAATATATGTTTACAGTAAGTCAAAATGTTTTTATTCCTGCACCTCATATTGATAGTGCTATTTTAAAGATTACAATTAATAAGGAAGCTAATTTAGATTTATATAAAGTATTAAATAGTGCTTTTAAACAAAGAAGAAAAACGATTTATAATAATTTAAAACAAGAATATCAAAATGCATTAGATGTTTTAAATGAAAATCAAATAGATCAAAAATTAAGATGTGAACAACTTACATTAGAAGATTATCAGGCTATCACAAAATCATTATATAAACATACTATATAATGGTGATAGAATGAAGATAGGTGATATTGTAAGTAGAAAAAAATATCATCAAGATATTATTTTTGAAGTCATTGATATACAAGAAAATATTTGTTATTTAAGAGGAATAGAGTATCGTCTTATTGCGGATAGTGAAATAGATGATTTAGAGCTTGTTCAAGAGAAAAGAGTAATAGAAGATGTGCATTTACCACAAGAAAAATGTTTAAAGGGAAGTGTTTTACATTTAGATGGAGATCCTTCTTATTTAAAGATGTGTATGAAAAAATATCAAGAATATGGTATTAGAGCATATGGTTATTATTTTAAAGAAGAAGAGTTTGCTAGTAAAATAACCAAACCTATTAAAAAAACATAATCCACATCTTTTAGTCATTACAGGACATGATGCCTTGAAAAAAAATGGACATAAAAGAAATAGTCAAGATTATTTGCACAGTTTAGATTTTGTAGAAGCAATCAAAAAGGCTAGAGAATATCAACCGACAAAGATGCATTAGTAATCTTTGCAGGAGCGTGTCAGTCATACTATGAACTTCTAGTAGCGAGTGGTGCTAACTTTGCATCAAGTCCTTCAAGAAAAAATATTCATGCGTTAGATCCTGTTATTATCACAACTCAAATCGCAAGTACAAATATTAAAGAGTATGTTGATTTAGAAAAAGTTATAGAGAAAACCTCTTTTAAACAATTAGGTGTTGGTGGAATTGATACAAGAGGGGTTGCCAGAAATTTGTATCCGAGGTAATGAAAAATGAAAGTAAGAGCATATGCAAAAGTAAATTTAGCGTTAGATGTTGTAAGAAAAAGAGAAGATGGATATCATGATTTAGAAATGATCATGGCACCTATTACTTTACATGATCTCATTTATATTAATGTCATTGATGAAGGAATTGAAATTGAGTCAAATAGTAAGATCGTTCCTACCGATCAAAGAAATATTATGTATAAAGTTGCACAATTGATGCAAGAAAGATACGGATTAAAAAAAGGTGTTAAGATCTTTGTCTATAAGCATATTCCAACGCAAGCAGGATTAGCTGGTGGAAGTGCTGATGGAGCAGCAGTTATTAAAGCTATGAATAAATTATTTCATTTAAATTTATCTTATGAAGAAATGGCTGCTTTAGGAAAAGAAGTAGGAGCAGATATTCCATTTTGTATTTATGAAAAAACAGCTTTTGTTGAAGGTGTTGGTGAAAAATTACAATTTATTGATGAACCTTTTGAAGCTTATTTATTACTTGTAAAACCTAAAAAAGGTGTTTCAACTCAAAAAGCATTTACTTCATTAGATTTATCTAAGGTAAAACATCAAGATTGCAGAAAGATGAAAAAAGGAATTGAAATGAATGATTATCAAGCAGTTATTGATAATCTACAAAATACATTAGAACTTCCTTCTATTAAATGGTGCCACAAATTAAAGAAATCAAAAAAGAAATGATGAAGTTAGGTTTTGATGGAGCTTTAATGTCAGGAAGTGGTTCATGTGTATTTGGTATTACTAGAAATCAAGAAATTATGAATAAAGGATATGAATTCTTTAGAAAACGTTATTTTTTGTAAGAAAATCGAAAATTTTAAACAAGGAAGAAAATCTGTGATAAGATTTTCTTTTTTTGAAAAGATGTAGGAATTTGCAATAAATTGTCTTATTCATCTTTAATTATGAGTTATATTTTGTTAGAATGACGTCGTAGAGGGGTGTGACGATGAAAACTTACGCAGTAGTAATGGCTGCCGGAAAAGGTACAAGAATGAAATCCGACAAGCCTAAAGTAGTACATGAAGTTTTATATAAACCTATGGTTTGTCATATCGTTGATGAATTAAAAGGTTTAGGTGTTGATGGTATTTATGTTATTGTTGGACATAAAGCTGAAGAAGTCATGAAACTTGTTGATGGTGTTGAGTTCGTAATGCAAAAAGAACAATTAGGAACTGGACATGCATTGATGCAAGCAAAAGATGTTTTAGGAGATAAAGAAGGAACAACTATTGTTTTAAATGGTGATGCACCATTAATTACTAAAGAAACATTACAAGGGTTAATTCAATATCATAATGAACATCAAATGAAAGGAACAGTCATGACATGTGATTGTGACTTAAATAAGAAATTTGGTCGTATTATTAGAGAAAATGATCAAGTTAAAGGTATTGTTGAGTATAAAGATTGTACAGATGAACAAAGAAATATTTCTGAAATGAATGTTGGAGAATATTGCTTTGATAATGCTGCTTTATTTAAAGCATTAGAATCAGTAACAAATAACAATGCTCAAAATGAATACTATATTACAGATGTAATTGAAATTATGAATCATCAAAATTTAAATGTTGGTGGTTATAAAATTGATGACTTATCAGAAGTTGGTGGAATTAATGATAAGTTTGAATTACAAGAAGCAACAAAACAATTACAATATCGTATTAACAAAAAACATCTATTAGATGGTGTAAATATTGTAGATATGACAAATACTTATATTGGTAGAGATGTAGTGATTGGTCATGATACAACAATTGAACCAGGATGTATTATTAAAGGAAAAACAGTGATTGGTAATGGATGTCATATTGGACCTTATTGTGAATTTGATAATGTAGAAATCAAAGATAACGTAGAAATTAAATTCTCTGTTATTGCTGATTCGATTATTGAAAACGGTGTTGATATCGGACCATATGCAAGACTTAGAAATCATTGTCATATCTTAGAAAATGTCCACATGGGTAACTTTGTGGAAATGAAAAAAGCGACTTTTGGTAAAGGAAGTAAAGCTGCGCACTTAAGCTATATTGGAGATGCGACAGTTGGTGAAAACGTAAATATTGGCTGCGGTACTATTACTAGCAACTATGATGGAAAAAATAAATTCCAAACAGTAATTGAAGACAACGTTTTCGTTGGCTGCAATTCTAATTTAGTTGCTCCTGTAACTGTTGGTAAAAATGCATTTATTGCTGCTGGATCAACAATTACAGATGAAGTTCATGAAGATGCTTTTGCAATTGCTAGAAGTAGACAAGTGAACAAAGAAGGTTATAGTAAAGTATTAGAAGAAAAAAGAAATAAAATAGGAAAATAGGGGTAAAAGAAAAAATGAAAAACAAAATTACAGTATTTGCTTTATCATCATCAGTAGAATTAGCACAAGATATTTGTGATAATTTAGGTTGTGAAATGGGAAAATCAAAAGTTCACCATTTCGCTGATGGAGAAATCTTAGTTGAAATTGATGAATCAGTCGTGGAAAAGATGTTTTCATTGTCCAATCAACATCTAATCCTGTTACTGAAAACTTAATGGAAATCTTAGTTTTAGCAGATGCCTTAAAAAGAGCATCAGCTGGAGAAATTACAGCTATCATGCCATACTTTGGATATGCTAGACAAGATAGAAAAGCAAAGCCTAGACAACCAATTACATCTAAATTAGTTGCTGATTTATTAACAACTGCTGGTGTTAATCGTGTTGTAACAATTGATTTACATGCTGCACAAATCCAAGGATTCTTCAATATTCCTGTAGATGATATGCAAGCATTACCATTAATCTGTAATTATTTCAAAAATAAAAACTTAGATGATATCTGTGTTGTTTCACCAGATCATGGTGGAGCTACTCGTGCTCGTAAAATGGCAGTTGCTTTAGATTGTCCAGTAGCTATCATTGATAAAAGAAGACCAAAACCTAACGTTGCTGAAATCATGGGTGTATTAGGTGATGTTGAAGGTAAAAACTGTATCATGATTGATGATATGATCGATACAGGTGGAACTATTGTAGCAGGTATTGATATGTTACTTGAAAAAGGTGCTAAAAATGTATTTGTTGCATGTACACACCCAGTATTCTCAGGACCTGCTGTTGAAAGATTGAAAAACTGTTCAGCTAAAGAAGTAGTTGTAACTGATACAATTATCTTACCTGAAGAAAAGAAATTCGATAAATTAAAAGTTGTTTCAGTAGCTTCATTACTTGCTAAAACAATTGAAAGTATTGAAAATAATTTACCAGTAAGTGATGTTTTCCAAGAATTTGATTTCGAAAAATAATATAAAAAATAAAAGTCTTCCTTTGATGGAAGGCTTTTTTGTTTCACATGTAAAACATCTATAAAAGTGTAGTTATATCAACAAATAATCATAAAATAGTATCTTTTATGTTACACACCTGAAACAAAATAAAATATTGAAAAATGGAAAAGAAATGCTAAACTCTCTTTAGTTAGTTTAAGCTAACTTACAAAAGGGAGGTCAACATGAAAAAATTATTAAAAATAACATTAGCCCTAATGATGGCATTATGTTTACAACTTACATCATTTAATTCAGTACATGCATTAAATAATGATTTATCAAAAGCAGGAACATATCAAGTTCCAATCAAAAGTTTAACAAGTGCTGCACCAATTCCAGCAGTACAAACAGCTTTTGCAAAAGCATTTGGAGATTCATTAGAAGTAACAGTAAATGAAGATGGAAAATGCAAGCAATTGCTACTTTACAAAATATGATTATTAATTTAGGAAAAGAATATTATGCAAATGTTCTAACAATTGCTAATGGAACAACTCTTTCAACAAAAGTAGAAAAGTCTACACAAGGAATGGGTGGAGAAACATTAGAAGTAGAAGTACCAGAAAAAATTTCTTTTGAATTACCTCAATTAGATGAAAATAATTCAACAGTTTTATCAATTACAGTTGATTTTATGAATTATTTTATGGGACAAGGAAAGGATTATCCAACAAATGTAACATTAACATTAGATTTAGATAATGTTCAACAATTACAAAAAGAATATGTTTTAGAAGATGGTACATATAATGTTCCAGTTGATGTTTTAAAAGAAAATAGTGATGATCAATCAATGGCAGCTAAGGCAATTGAATCAGCACAAATAAATGTTAACAATAATGAAGTTACTGTTACATTAAAATTAAAAGAAATGACAATGTATGGTCAAACAGCTTCAGTTGATAAAATGGAATATCAATTAAAAGATGGAACATATCAAGAAGCAACAATTATTGAAGAAGAAAATGGACATCCAACAAAGGTTCAATTTAAATTAGATCAAAATGTAAAACTTACAAATGTTAAATTCTATTATGGCGGAAGTAATAGAGGTGCTACTGCTAGATTATCTTTAGATTTAGATCATCTAACAAAAGTAATTCCTTCTAGATTTAATCAAGATGGTACATATAGTGTAGATGTTGCATTATGGAATGCAACAAGTGATAAAGCATCTATGGCAGCTGCTGCTTTAGATTCTAAAGCTAAAATTATTGTTAAAGATGGAAAAGCAACAATGTATATTTCTACAAAAGAAATGTCATTTGGAACAATTAAAGCAAGTTTACAAGAATTCTATATTGGAAGTGCTCAAGAAGATTATAAAAATCATAGTGCTACAATTATAGAAAAAGATACACAAGGTAATCCAACATTATGGTTATTTGAATTACCTCATGAAGATGAATATATCAATGTTATGATGAATCCACATGTTGCTATGATGGGTAATATGGATTTAGAAGCAAGAATTAAAGTTGATTATAGTACATTAACATATATTTCAGATAAAACTGAATTAGAAACAAATACTAAAAAAGAAGATCCAAAAGAAAATAATCAAAATCAAGCAAGTAATACAGCTACTGAAAATAAAACAGAAACTACAAAAGATAGTCAACAAGAAAGTCAAGCAGTAAAAACAGGAGATCAAGCCCTATCACAATGATGAGTGTATTAGGTATGATTTCATTATTTATGTTTGTTGTTTTACAAAAAAAATATGAGGCATAAAATATGCCTCATTATTTCTATGGAGGAATTATGAAAAGAATATTACAGATAAATATTATTGCTTTGATGATGTTGTTATTTTTATCGCCAGTAAATGCTTTTAAATGATGGCGCTTATTTAATAAGTCGTTCAACAAGTTATGTTAATCCTCTTACAGGTAAAACAGAAGATGGTGGAGAAAATATTGCTTTAGGCGATAGTATGGTAGGTAATATTGTTGAAGGACAATTATTACTTGAACAAACAGGAGGAAAATATTATATCACTGTAGGACTTGGATTAGCTTCTAATGTTAGTAATGTACGTTTTAAAGTCATGACATCAAGTGGTGCTATGTCTTCTGTATCAGCAACTAAAACAGGAAGTAGTAGTGCAAATGGAGATACAGTTAATCATTATAGAATACAAGTAAGTTCATTAGATATTTATATTAGTCCTATTATGTATGTAAGTCCTATGGGGAGAGATGTTCAGTTTTTTATTAAACCAAATATTTCCTCGGCAATATCTGGAACAGGTGTTTATAACAGCCAAATGATTCCACAAAGCCAAGCACCCAGCAGCATCAACAGAAAATCAATCAAATACAACAACTCAATCATCAACACCAACACCAAAAACACAAGAGGAAACAACGCCAGAAGCTGTTGAAAATACAGAAGCGTCACAAGCTACAGTAGGGACAATCACAAAAGAATCATTAATGGAAAATGCGACAGGGTTAAGTAACCATTTAATTAATTCAAAAGGAAAAGTAGATACAAAATTAAAAATTAACTACTAAAAATAATAAAAAAGAAAAATCAAAAAGGTCTTGATTTTTCAGTTCAAGATGAGTACAATACACTTAGCACTCAGAGAAAAGGAGTGCTAAACAACCGGAAGCCCAGCAGAAACGGGCCGAAGGTGCCAAAAAAGTTTTCATTATATTTTATTATAGGAGGGCAAGAACTATGAAGATCATTCCTCTTGCAGACCGTGTTGTTATCAAGGCCGTTGAAGTCGAGGAGACCACCAAGGGCGGCCTCATCCTGACCGGCAGCGCCAAGGAGAAGCCCCAGGTGGCTGAGGTCGTGGCTGTTGGCCCCGGCGGCATCGTGGACGGCAATGAAGTCAAGATGACCGTGAAGGTCGGCGATAAGGTCCTGACCAGCAAGTACTCCGGTACTGAGGTCAAGGTGGACGGCGAGGAGTGCACCATCGTGCGTCAGGGCGATATCCTGGCCATCGTGGAGTAAGTTTCCCCTCTGAAATTGAAATTTGAGCTTTGAAGGAGCGATTTGATTATGGCAAAACAGATCAACAGGGCGAGGATGCCCGCAAGGCACTGTGTGCCGGTATTGATACCCTGGCAAATACCGTGAAGATCACCCTGGGCCCCAAGGGCGCAATGTGGTGCTGGGCAAGAAGTTCGGCGCACCCGTCATCACCAACGATGGCGTGACCATTGCCAAGGAGATCGAGCTGAAGGACGAGTTCGAGAACATGGGCGCACAGCTGGTGCGTGAGGTCGCAACCAAGACCAACGATGCCGCAGGCGACGGCACCACCACCGCAACCGTTCTGGCACAGGCCATGGTCACCGAGGGCATGAAGAATGTCACCGCCGGTGCAAACCCGATGGACATCCGCCGCGGCATGACCAAGCTGTCGCTAAGGCCGTCGAGACCATCAAGCACACAGCCAGAAGGTCAAGGACTCCAACGACATCGCCCGCGTCGGCACCATCTCTGCAGGCGACCCCGAGATCGGCCGTCTTATCGCCGAGGCGATGGAGAAGGTCACTTCCGACGGCGTCATCACCATCGAGGAGAACAAGACCACTGCCGAGACCTACAACGAGATCGTCGAAGGTATGCAGTTCGACCGCGGCTACCTGACCCCCTATATGGTCACCGATACCGACAAGATGGAGGCTGTTCTGGACAACGCCGCCATCCTGATCACCGATAAGAAGATCAGCGTCATCCAGGATCTGGTCCCCCTGCTGGAGCAGGTCATGCAGAACGGCATGAAGCTGCTGATCGTGGCTGAGGACATCGAGGGCGAGGCTCTGTCCACCCTGATCGTCAACCGCCTGCGCGGTACCCTGAATGTCTGCGCTGTCAAGCTCCCGGATTTGGCGACCGCCGCAAGGAGATGCTGCAGGATATCGCTATCCTGACCGGCGGCACCGGTTGTGTCCGCTGATCTGGGCTATGAGCTGAAGGACGCTACCGTCCAGATGCTGGGCCATGCCCGTCAGGTCAAGGTCACCAAGGAGAATACCACCATCGTGGGCGGTGCAGGCGATAAGGATGCCATTGCAGCCCGCATTGCACAGATCCGCAACCAGATCGAGGCTTCCACCAGCGATTTCGACCGTGAGAAGCTGCAGGAGCGCCTGGCAAAGCTGGCCGGCGGTGTTGCAGTTATCAAGGTCGGTGCTGCTACCGAGGTCGAGATGAAGGATAAGAAGCTGCGCATCGAGGACGCTCTGAACGCAACCAAGGCTGCTGTTCAGGAAGGCGTTGTCGCTGGCGGCGGCACCGCTCCCATCAATGCCATCCCCGCTGTGCGCGCCCTGTGCGACACGCTGGAAGGCGACGAGCGCACCGGTGCCAAGATCGTCCTGAAGGCTCTGGAGGCACCTCTGCGCCAGATCGCCAAGAACGCCGGTCTGGAGGCAGCGTCATCATCGACAAGATCATCTCTGCCAACAAGCCCAACTACGGCTTCGACGCTCAGAACGAGGTCTTTGTTGAGGATATGATCGCCGCCGGCATCGTTGACCCCACCAAGGTCACCCGTTCCGCTCTGGAGAACGCAGCATCCGTTGCTGAGATGGTGCTGACCACCGAGAGCCTGGTCGCTGACCTGCCCGAACCCCCCGCTGCTCCCGCAGCCGGTGGTGACATGGGCGGCATGGGCGGCATGTACTAATAACCGACTAAAAACCGCATGAACACTTGATTTTTGGAGCGTGCGGAAACGGATTTACGCCAAACTTACGCCACTTGCGCCAAATCAAAGCGCACTATAGGGTAACAGAATCGGCACTCGCTGAAAAGCGGGTGCGATTTTTGTATCACGAAAAGCTGATGGATGCTGCACGCTACACACCGTCAGCTTTTTCGTTTACAGGGGAAAAAGTGGGTGGTATAATAGAAATAGAGTTTTGTAAGAGCGCCTTCATAGTCAAGACTATAAAAAATACGGATAAGCATAAAACCGGTGGATGATATGAAAATTCTGGATAACATCACCAATACCGTTCGAGATGATCTGCGGGTGGAAATCAAAAAAGGCAGCAGGGTGTCTATTGCGGCAGCCTGCTTTTCGATGTATGCCTATAAAGAGCTGAAGAAGCAGCTGGAAACCATAGATGAGTTTGAATTTATCTTTACATCCCCTACGTTTGTGAAGGAAAAGGCTGAAAAGCAGAAGCGGGAGTTCTACATTCCCCGCATTTCCCGGGAAACAAGCCTTTACGGTACAGAGTTTGAAATCAAACTGCGCAATGAGATGACCCAGAGAGCCATCGCAAAGGAATGCGCAGACTGGATCAGAAGAAAGGCTACGTTCAAATCGAACACCACCGGCGAAAATATGGCTGGCTTTATGACCGTGGATTCCGGCGCAGCACAGACCGCCTATATGCCGATTGGCGGCTTTACAACGGTCGATATTGGCTGTGAGCGTGGAAATAACAGCTACAACATGGTCAACTGCATGGAGGCTCCGTTTGCACAGCAGTACATGAAGCTGTTTGATACTCTTTGGAACGACCGGGACAAAATGCAGGATGTCACAGATGTAGTTCTGGAGAATATCAGCACGGCTTATGCTGAAAATTCCCCGGAGTTCATCTATTTTATGACGCTGTATCATGTGTTCAGCGAGTTTTTGGACGACATCTCAGAAGACGAACTGCCGAATGAGGCAACCGGCTTCAAGCAGAGCAAAATCTGGAGTCTGCTGTACGACTTCCAGAAGGATGCGGTGCTTGCCATCATCAATAAGCTGGAAAAGTACAACGGCTGCATCCTTGCGGACAGTGTTGGCCTTGGCAAGACCTTTACCGCACTGGCTGTCGTAAAGTATTATGAGAATCGAAACAAGTCGGTTCTTGTGCTGTGCCCCAAAAAACTGGCGGAAAACTGGAACACCTACAAGGACAACTATGTGAACAACCCGATTGCATCGGATCGGCTGAACTATGATGTCCTGTTCCACACAGACCTGTCCAGAAGCGGCGGAAAATCGAATGGCCTCGATCTGGATCGCCTGAACTGGGGCAACTACGATCTGGTCGTCATTGATGAATCCCACAACTTCCGCAACGGCATCGGTACGCACAGCAAGACGCAGGACAACCGTTACCAGCGTCTGATGGATAAGGTGATCCGTGCCGGAGTTAAGACCAAGGTGCTGATGCTTTCGGCAACGCCGGTCAACAACCGCTTTGTGGATTTGAAAAATCAGCTCGCCCTTGCCTATGAGGGAAGCTCCGAGTATCTGGATGAAAGGCTGAACACCTCAAAGAGCATTGAGGACATCTTCAAGCAGGCGCAGAAAGCCTTTAACGCATGGAGCAAGCTGAAACCAGAAGAGAGAACCACGGATGCGCTGCTGCGGACATTGGATTTCGACTTCTTTGAGCTGCTGGACAGTGTGACCATCGCACGTTCTCGGAAGCATATCGAGAAGTACTACAACACCAACGCTATCGGAAAGTTCCCGGAGCGGTTGAAGCCGATTTCCGTCCGTCCATGCCTGACAGACCTGAATAATGCCATCAACTACAATGAGATTTACGAGCAGCTGATACAGTTGAGCTTGTGCGTCTATATGCCCTCCAACTATATCTTCGCAAGTAAGATCCAGAAATATCAGGAGCTGACGCACAATAAGGGCGAGAATCTGACCCAGAGAGGTCGTGAACAGGGCATTTGCAGCTGATGAGTATTAACCTGCTGAAACGGCTGGAAAGCTCTGTATGCTCGTTCCAGTTGACCCTGACGCGCATCAAGAAGCTGATTGATGGTACGATTCAGTCCATTGACCAGTTTGAACGCTCCGGCCATGCCGATCTGGATATGTACGACATGGCTGGAGACGATTTTGACATGGACGATGAAAACACTGACTTTTTCACCGTCGGCAAGAAAGTCAAAATCGACCTTGCAGATATGGACTGGAAGAGTTGGCGCGATGAACTTCGGAAAGATGCGGAAATTCTGGAACTGCTGACCTTTATGGTGGCAGACATTACGCCGCAGCATGACACAAAGCTGCAAGAACTGTTCAAGCTGCTGTCTGAAAAAATTGAGCATCCGATCAATGCCGGCAACAGGAAAGTGCTGATTTTCTCTGCGTTTTCGGATACGGCAGAGTACCTATTTGACAACGTGAGTACGTTCGTAAAGCAGAAATATGGCTGAACACCGCTGTCATTACTGGCTCGATTGACGGGCGTACTACGATCAAAGGCTTCAAGCAACGCTCAACAACGTGCTGACCTGCTTTTCTCCCGTTTCCAAAGACCGGGATGTTCTGATGCCAGGTAGTACCACGGAAATTGATGTGCTGATTGCGACAGACTGCATTTCTGAAGGTCAGAACTTGCAGGACTGCGATTATCTGATCAACTATGACATTCACTGGAACCCGGTACGCATTATCCAGCGTTTTGGACGAATCGACCGTATCGGCAGCAGGAACCAGTACATCCAGCTTGTGAATTTCTGGCCCGATCTGACGCTGGACGATTACATCAACCTGAAATCCCGTGTGGAGACCCGCATGAAAATCACCGTTATGACCTCTACCGGCGATGATGACCTTATCAACCCAGAAGAAAAGGGCGATTTGGAGTACCGCAAAGCACAGCTGAAACGCTTGCAGGAAGAGGTCGTGGACATCGAAGATATGTCGGACGGAATCTCCATTATGGATCTGGGACTGAACGAGTTCCGGCTCGACCTGCTGGATTACATCAAACACAACGGCGATCTGGACAAGAAGCCCCGTGGACTTCATGCGGTGGTTCCAGCTACGGATGAACTGCCGGAAGGCGTGATCTTCGTTCTGAAAAACATCAATAACAGCGTCAATGCGGATAACCGCAACCGTATCCATCCGTTCTACATGGTCTACATCGGAATGGATGGGCAGATCATCTGCGACTATCTGAACCCCAAAAAGATGCTGGACGATATTCGGCTGCTGTGCCGTGGAAAGTCTGAGCCGATCAAAGAGGTGTACGAACGCTTCAATCGGGAAACAGACGACGGAAAGGACATGGCAGAAATGTCCGAATTGCTGAGTGAAGCCATTGATTCGATCATTGATGTTAAGGAAGAAAGCGATATCGACAGCCTGTTCTCTGCGGGCGGAACAACGGCATTGCTCAGTCAGGTGTCCGGGCTGGATGACTTTGAGCTGATTTGTTTTCTTGTCGTGAAATGAACACATAGAGGTGAAAAACGTGCTGGACTTGCCTGTATCTACCGAGTTCAATAAACGCATCCCGAAGCAGAAGTTCTATGAGAACATCGCTGTCACCCCAGCTATGAAGAAAGCCTTTGTCGAGCAGATCAGGATCATCTACTGGCGCAATAAGATTGCGACCACTACCCTGAATCTGGCTGCTGGTGGGCAAGTGACGGAGATCGAGGTATTCGAGGTGCGGCTGTCTGCCCCGGAGCTGGACGAGATTGTGCTGCGCCAGATCGACCGGGAAATTCCGTATCACATCCTCTTTCTGCTGGAATACGAGGGCAAGTATCGTGCTGTCATCGGCTACAAGGAGGCTGCGGCGGGCAAGACGGCCTTTAGGGTAGACCGCTATTATTCTACGGACTGGATGGACGAAGACGACCTGCCGGTGCATCTGGAAGGGCTTACGCTGGATGCCGTATACGAGAACTTTGTCCGTCAGATTGCAGGCGATGCGCTTGGCGTAGGAGAAAACACTTCCCTGAAAGACAGCGTAGAGCAGCAGAAGCAGCGTGAGCAGCTGGAAAAACAGATTGTGGCACTGGAAGCTAAAATCCGTAAGGAAAAGCAACCGAAGAAGAAGTTTGAACTGGTACAGGAACTGCAAATTGTGCGACGGCAACTGGAGGTGTAATTATCGATAGCGAAAAGAAATTCATGCCCATTCTTCCCGAATCGTTGCAAAAGAGCATTGCTTTGACAGAAAATTTATCACAGGCACTTACACCATTTGTTGAACAGCAATCGCAAATTCAATGTGCAGCGGTGCCACTCATAAATAGCCTTCAACAAGTTGTGAGTAGTCCTGCAGTACAGGATTTTCAAAGAACCACTGCTATTTTAGCATCAAATTGTAGTGCGGTAACGCAGGCGGCTTCAACGTTATCCTCTGCAATTTCATCAGTTACGCTCAATGCTGACAGGTGGCTTCTCGCTAACAACACGGTCAATGCCTTTCAGAATCTATATGATAACAACTTCCTTCAATCCATTACACAATCAACCCAAAATATATTAGCGTCTTACACTGTTGCGGCAACTCAAATTGCAAATTCACCGGCATTGCAATGGATATCCAGTATTGATTTTTCTCCATTGCAGGCTGTCTTACAGAATTTGCATATTGAGGATAGCGTTTTTGACTCCTATTATCGTAAAATTGATGAAATCTGTCTGGCGGCATTATATGAATGCAAATGGTTCCCGTATGCAAGTTGGTCAGCAGATTTTGGGTTGGTTGAAGATATCTACAGGGTTTTGTTCTCTAGCAGAGGGTGTAGCAAGCGTAGAGAAAAGCGTATCGATAAACTGATTCTCAGTTATTACACTACTCAAGAACTAAAAGATATCAAACGTGAATGGAGAAATTCTGATCTCGCACCTCATATTAAAAAAATTCTTGGGCAAGCGATTGAAGCGCATATTAGAGGAGAGTATGCGCTATCGATAGCGTGTTTGTCAACTATGTGGGAAGGTCTAATTCACCATAAGTTACATATCACTGGACGCTATAGTCAGAAGAAAACTGGTCAAGGGTTGGTTGCGTTGATAGAAGAAAATAATTTTGACCCCGTGTTCGGAGAATTTTATGAGAAGCTGATTGTTTGTGACTGTAATACTGTAGATGAAGTGGTAGAAGGTGTTCCAAACCGCAACGGCGTTTCACATAGCAAATACAAAAAGTACCCTAATAAAAAAGCTTCCTTGAATGCAATATTGATAACCGATTTCATTATACATTTGGAGCCGAAACAGGAAATGGAGGAGTCAGCAAATGGACAACCATAAAATGCACAGCCTTGACGGTGTACAGCGCAACATTGAGCTGATCGGCAAGCTGTTCCCCAATGCAATTACAGAGGTAAAACGTGACGGCAAAGTAGAACACGCTATTGATTTTGACGTTCTGCGGCAGGAGCTTTCTGATTCCATCGTGGAAGGCCGGGAAGAGCGTTACCAGTTTACATGGCCGGACAAGAAAAAGGCGATGCTGGCGGCAAATGCGCCCATCACGGCAACTCTGCGTCCCGTTGTGGCGGATAGCGTGGGCAAGGATGGCACACCCGGCGGCTTTGACAGTGAGAACCTCTACATCGAGGGCGATAATCTGGAAGTGCTGAAGCTCTTGCAGGAAACCTATCTGGGCAAGGTCAAGATGATCTACATTGATCCGCCGTACAATACGGGCAACGACTTCGTGTACAACGATGACTTTTCGCAGAGTGCGGAAGAGTACATGGCGGGGAGTGGCCAGTATGATGAAGAAGGCAACCGTATGGTAACAAATACGGAGAGCAATGGCCGTTTTCATACGGATTGGCTCAATATGATTTATCCACGCTTAAGATTGGCAAAAGATTTGCTTGCAGATGATGGTGTTATTTTTATTTCGATTGATGATAATGAACAAGAAAATCTAAAGAAATGCTGCGATGAAATTTTTGGTGCGGATAATTTTATAGCCCAAATGGTTTGGCAAAAGAGAACTTCTCCCGATGCAAGAAGAATTGTTAGTGCAGGACATGAATATGTGCTTGCATATATAAAAAATTCGGAGATAGGTCATGAAGTGTTAAATCCGTTGCCGTTTGATGATGCGGATTATGCGAGATATAAGAACCCGGACAATGATCCAAATGGACCATGGATTTCGACTGATTGTACTGCGCAAGGCGGACATGTACAAAAGATCAATTCTATGATATGGTAACTCCAGCGGGACGTGTTGTAAAATTACAAGAGGGTCTGTGCTGGAGGTATACGAAAAAAAGAATGGAAGAAGAGATAGCGGCAGGGCATATTTGGTTTGGTTCGGATGGAAAGGGTGTTCCGAGAAAAAAGACGTATCTTTCGGATAGAGCAGGAAAAACCATGTGGACATGGTGGCCAAATACAGAAGTTGGACATACGCAAGAGGCAACTAAAGAAATAGCAACTCTTTTGGGACAATCAGGAATAATGGATTTTCCAAAGCCAATTCGATTGATGAAAAGAATAGTTCATATAGCGTCGAAAAAGGATTCAATTATTCTCGATTTCTTCTCCGGTTCTGCTACTACTGCCCATGCCGTAATGAAATTGAACGCCGAAGATGGCGGACACCGAAAGTTTATCATGGTGCAGTTGCCGGAAAAGACGGACGAGAAGAGCGAAGCGTACAAGGCTGGCTATAAGAACATCTGCGAAATCGGCAAGGAGCGTATCCGCCGTGCGGGCAAGCAAATTTTGTCTGCGGGGGGACAGCTGTCAATGGATGGAGTGCGGCTTGACACAAACTCCACTCTCAACACGCCAAACTCCACACTGGATGTGGGTTTCCGGTGTTTGCGGTTGGACAGCAGCAATATGGAAAACGTCTACTATACGCCGGATGAAGTCAGCCAGCAGGATATGTTCTCGCTGGTGGATAACGTAAAACCTGACCGCACTCCGGAAGATTTGCTGTTCCAGGTGATGCTGGATTTGGGCGTGCTGCTGTCCAGCCCCATTGAGGTGAAAGAGATTGCGGGTAAAAAGGTGTTCAACGTGCAGATGGTTTCCTGCTGGCCTGCTTTGACCATGATGTGACGGAAGAAACCGTCAAGGCGATTGCTCAGATGAAGCTTACTATGCCGTGTTCCGTGACAGCTCCATGGCAAACGACAGTGTTGCAACGAACTTTGACCAGATTTTTGAAACGTATAGCCCGGAAACGGTAAGGAAGGTGCTGTAATGACGGCGAAAATTCAATATCCAAAAATCGATCTCTACCACTATACATCCATCGGTTCGCTTTTTTCCATCCTGCAAAACGAAACCATCCGCCTGACGGATTACCGTTTCTTGAACGATACGAAAGAACTGTCCTATGCGTTGGACTGGTTGAAAGATTGTCTTGCACCTAAAGCCGAAGAAGAATTCGGCAAAAAAGCTCTGACAGCAGTCGATAACATTGAACATGGGAAAATGGAACGCATAAAGAGTGTAAGTGATGGATCGCCGTATATGCAGCGATATTTATGCGATATTCACTATTATATTTTGTCATTGTCTCGGCGATATGATGACCTTGCAATGTGGCGTATGTATGCAAAAGATGGCTGCTGTATAAAGTTTAATAGCCAAAAATTGAAAGAATTCTTTTATGGATTTCGTGATGCAAATCTTGAAAATGGTCTTATGAATCCAATAGATGGAGAAGTTCGATACGAAATCAATAAAGTGACTGAGCTTGTAATAAATGATGTACATAATCTAAAAAATGAGCTGATGCTATATGATGATATATTAAGATTTTGCTTGCTCGTCAAGTCACCATCGTTTTCCTTTGAACATGAGTATCGAATGGGAATTCCGTTTGAAGATCAATACTTAGGCGAAAATTGCTCAAAAGAATTTTCACTATCAGGAACAACGATACGTCCGCAGCTGGAATTGAAAAATTTCCCGGTAAGAGATATTATCGAAGAAATTACGATCAGTCCGTTTGTTACCTCCGAGTTGACGAAAATTGGAATACAGGAACTTTTGATTTCAAAAGGAATTTCTCCTGATGTGGTGAGGCTGTCGCAGATTCCCATAAGATGAGAAAGGAAGATTACTGTGATGGAGAAAAGAGAAGAGAAAGAGCTTCGCAGTTCCGCAGCAGAGTATTTGACCTTTGTGGCTTCTACGGGTGAGAGCGATGCAAGCTATGAAATGCGCTATGAGGATGAGAATATCTGGCTGACGCAGAAGATGATGGCGGCATTATATGATGTGTCAAAGCAGACGATTTCCCAGCACATCAAACGCATTTATGCGGATGGGGAACTCGCTCCGGAGGCAACTGTCAAGAAATACTTGACAGTTCAAACCGAAGGTGACCGGCAGATCAGCCGCAAGCAGGATCATTACAATCTTCAAATGATTATTGCAGTCGGCTTCAAGGTGAACAACCAGCGGGCGGTGCAGTTCCGCAAGTGGGCGGGGCAGATCGTCAAGGACCACACCATTCAGGGCTGGACAATGGATGTGGAACGGCTGAAAAAAGGCCACATGTTCACGGATGAATATTTTGAGCGTCAGTTGCAGCAGATTCGTGAAATTCGCCTGTCGGAGCGCAAGTTCTACCAGAAAGTGACGGATTTGTACGCAACATCGTTCGATTACGACAAGGATGCCAAGACGACCCGGCTGTTCTTCCAGACGGTTCAGAATAAGATGCACTATGCTGTGCATCGCCACACGGCGCAGAACTGATCGTGGAGCGTGCCGATGCAAACAAGGAACACATGGGGCTTACCACATGGGAAAATGCGCCGGATGGGAAAATCCTGAAAGCGGATGTGACAATAGCCAAAAACTACCTGAGCAAAGAGGAAATGAACTATCTGGAGCGCATCGTGTCGCTCTATCTGGATTATGCTGAGTTACAGGCGGAACGCAAGATTCCCATGAGCATGGAGGACTGGGCAAAGCGGCTGGATGGTTTTCTGGAGTTCAACGGCAACGAACTGCTGACCGGGCCGGGTAAAATCAGCGCAGAGCAGGCCAAACTCCATGCAGAAACCGAATACGAAAAGTATCGTGTCATTCAGGATCGCCTGTATGAGAGCGATTTTGACCGGTTCCTGATGCTGGAGCAGGAGGTAAACCACAAAGATGAAGTTTAGTTTTAAGATTCAGCAGTACCAGACTGACGCTGTGGATGCGGTGGCACGGGTCTTTCAGGGGCAACCCTACAATGCAGGCGTGTCATACCTGCGTGATATGGGAAACCTGTCTGCACAGCCGCAGCAGCTGAGCCTTGTTTCCAACGGGGACGATGCAACACAGGTGGAGTTACAGGATTTGATCAACGATTCCGGCTTTAAGAACGAAACGCTCCAACTGACCGAGCAAGAGTTGCTTCAGAACATCCGCACATTGCAAGCAGAAGCAAACGTCCATCAGTCGGAAAAGCTGGTTGCCCCGCTGGGCAGGTGTTCTCTGGATATTGAGATGGAACCGGCACGGGTAAGACTTATGTTTACATCAAGACCATGTTTGAGCTGAACAAGCGGTATGGTTGGAGCAAATTTATCGTTGTTGTGCCGAGTATCGCCATCCGTGAAGGCGTGAAAAAGTCCTTTGAGATCACCGCTGATCACTTTATGGAGTGCTACGGCAAAAAAGCACGGTTTTTTATCTATAACAGCAGCAACCTGAATCAGCTGGATTCGTTTTCCAGCAATTCCGGGATTAACGTCATGATCATCAACACGCAGGCGTTTGCCGCCTCCATGAACGAGGACAAGAACGTGGAAGGCCGCAAGGGAGATGCTGCGGCGCGTATCATCTACACCAAGCGGGACGAGTTCGGTTCCCGCCGCCCGATTGATGTGATTGCCGCCAACCGCCCGATCCTGATTCTGGACGAACCGCAGAAGATGGGCAAAGAGGACTCCGCTACCCAGAAAGCCCTGAAAAAGTTCAATCCACTTTTCACACTGAATTACTCTGCTACCCACGCCAAGCAGCACAATCTGATCTACGTTTTGGATGCGTTGGACGCTTACAATAAGCGACTGGTCAAGAAAATCGAAGTCAAAGGCTTTGAGGTCAAAAATCTTCGTGGTACGGACAAGTATCTGTATCTGGAAAGCATCATCATTTCCCCGAAGAATCCGCCACGAGCAAAAGTGGAGATGGAGGTCAGCCACCAGAACGGCACGAAGCGAGAGTTCCATATGCTGGATGTGGGCGATAATCTCTATTATAAATCCGGGGAAATGGAGCAGTACAAGGGCTTCGTAGTGTCGGAAATCGACCCGATCACGGGTGTTGTGACTTTTACGAACGGCGATACCATCCGCAAAGGTGATGTTACCGGCGACGTTTCCGAAAACGATATGCGCCGGGTACAGATCCATGAAACGATCCTTTCGCACTTTGAAAAAGAGCAGGAACTTTTCAAACTGGGCATCAAGACGCTTTCGCTGTTCTTCATCGACGAAGTGGCAAAATACCGCCAGTACGATGAAGACGGAAACGAGCTGCTGGGCGAGTACGGCAAGATTTTTGAGCAGGAGTATCTTTCGGTTCTGAATGAGCATCGCACCCTGTTCGACCCTGCTTATACAGCCTATCTGGATTCAACCGATGTGCATGATGTCCACAAGGGCTATTTCAGCATCGACAAGAAAGGTCACAGCGTCAACAGTTCGGTCAAGCGTGGCTCAGATATGTCGGATGACATTTCTGCCTATGACCTGATCCTGAAAAATAAGGAACGTCTGCTGTCCTTTGAAGAGCCGACCCGGTTCATCTTCTCCCACTCTGCCCTGCGGGAAGGCTGGGATAACCCGAATGTGTTCCAAATCTGCACCCTGAAGCACAGCGACAGCACCACGCAGAAGCGGCAGGAAGTAGGCCGTGGTCTGCGTCTGTGCGTGAATAAGGACGGAAACCGCATGGATGCGGAAGTGCTGGGAGATAAGGTGCAGGATATCAACGTCCTGACCGTTATTGCCAGCGAGAGCTATGCAGGATTTGTAGACGGACTGCAAAAGCAGACCGAAGCAGTGCTGTATGATCGCCCCCGCAAGGCAGACATTGCATATTTCACCGGCAAGACCATCAGGTTGGATGGCAAAATTGTCAAGGTGGATGACCGTCAGGCACGGGCAATTTATCAGTATCTTGTCCGCAATAACTATGTGGATGAGCAGGATAATGTCACGCAGGACTACCAGGACGATGTGCAGACCGGAACACTTGCACCGGTGCCGGAAACGCTGAAGCCCATTGAAGAGGGCGTGCACACGCTTGTGCAGGCAATTTATGATGACAGTATGCTCAAGTCTATGTTTGAGGATGGCAACAAGCCGAAAGTGCTGGAAAATCCGCTGAACGACCGGTTTGAAAAGGCAGAGTTCCAGAAGCTCTGGCAGACGATCAACCACAAATACGCCTATACGGTGGATTTTGATTCTGAGGAACTGATCCGGAAAGCAATCGAATACATCGACAGGGAACTGTACGTCAGTCGCCTGCAATATACCGTTACCTATGCCGGGCAGAAAGATGTCCTGAGTGCCGATATGGTGCGAGAAGGCAGCAGCTTCAGCGATGCCAAGAGCAGAACAAAAAAATTAGAACATGACTACGCAGGTCAGGTTGCGTATGACCTGATCGGCAAAATTGCAGAGGGCACAACGCTGACCCGGCATACCGTTGCACGGATTTTGCAGGGCATCAACCGACGACCTTTGCGATGTACCAGAACAACCCAGAAGAATTTATCGCAAAGGTGATCCGGCTGGTCAAGGAGCAGAAAGCTACCATGATCGTGGAGCATATCACCTATGATACCATTGAGGGCAGCTACGACAGCAGTATCTTTACGGCAGAGAAACACGCTCTGACGATGGATAAGGCTTACAAGGCACAAAAGGCGATTCAGGATTACGTTTTCACCGATGGCACAGCGGAAAAGAGCGTGGAACGGAAGTTTGCGGAAAATCTGGACGGTGCAGAGGAAGTCTTTATCTATGCAAAACTGCCGAAAGGCTTCTATATTCCGACCCCGGTTGGACACTACTCCCCGGACTGGGCAATCGTGTTCCATGAGGCAAGGTGAAACACATCTATTTTGTAGCAGAAACCAAAGGCACGATGGAAAGCCTGAACTTGCGCCCAATCGAGAAGTCCAAGATCGACTGCGCCAAGAAGCTCTTCGCAAAATTGTCAGATGGTCTTGTGACATACGACCATGTGGACAGCTATCAAGAGCTGATGAATAAGGTACTGCAGTGACCAGTACAAAATGAATCATGAAGCGGCTGTTTGCGTAGATGCAGATGGCCGCTTCTGCATTTGACATCCTGATCGGGAGTGTGAGCGATAATATAGGGCTGCGATGAGTTTGAACGAATCAGCGATGCAATCGCACAGCCTGCATCCACAGGATGCAGTTCAAGGGTTTGGGATTTCCCAACAAGTATTTTGCAGAGCAAAATAAGCAGATGTATATACGTCTGCATTGCTTGCGGGCGCTATGAAGCCTTTCAACCTGCCATCCAATTTTGAAAATTATTTTGCAAGCCAGACCGTCCGTTTTCAAGTTTAACTTGAAGCGGACGGTTATTTTTCTGCACAAGAACTGCGCTGACTGTGCTTCCTCGCTGACGCTGAATAAGCAAATTTTTCTTGAGAAAAATTTGCTTTAGGAAAATCGGCGTTGATTCATTCAATATCGCATCAAACCGGACCTATTACTTCCGGTTTTGAATGTAAAAAGCGGAACTAATAGGTCCTAAAAATTTTTTTGAAAGTGTGATAAGCTACCAGCAAGACACCAATTGAACCTTGAAAACCGAATGACCGTCTGCATGGGATACCCGGCCATGACCCCCAAGTGGGAAAGCCGGAAAACGCCGCCAAAGGGGGCAGGAAATCCATGCAGAGAGAACGGCACTCAAAATTTGAAATTACGTTGATACGCAAAACCAGAACCAATAGTTCCGATTTTGCCTTGAAATTCACTTCATATTTTTTAAAAACCGGAACTACCAGTTCCTAAAAATAAAATTTACGATGTGATATAATTTTTTCAATGGTTTGCAGCAAGGAACCGGAAGCATCACTTCCGCTTTTTTACAACCAAAAACCGGAGGTACGACCTCCTAAAAAATCTTCTATGAATGTGTTAGTCTAATTTCAGAGCCTACATCGAACCTTGAAAACAGGATGACCGTCTGCATGGGATACCCGGCGAAGACCCCGCAAGGGAGAGCCGGAAAACGCCGCTGGAAAGGGACAGGAATGCCATGCAGAGAGAACGGCGTAAGAATAATGATATTCTATTTCATTTCAGAAAGGATGATTTGCCTATGACAAAACTGAGCCAACTTAAAATTGACCCGGAGTTCCAGAATCAAATCAACCCTCCGTCGTTTGAGGAAACCCACCAACTGGAAATGAACATCCTCAAGGAGGAACGTGTACTGAATCCGATCATCACGTGGAACGGCTATATTGTGGATGGACATACACGCTATCAAGTCCTTCGGAAATATCCGTTCATTCCATTTGAAGTCATCGAAAAAGAATTTGCTAACCGCTATGAAGCACTCGTATGGATCTGTAAAAATCAGCTCGGGCGGCGAAACCTGACCCCAGAACAGAAAAAGTTCCTGATCGGAAAGCAGGCAGAAGCGGAAAAGCAAATCAAATCGGTTCACGGCAATCAGTATACTTTGGCATCTGAAAGTGGTCTGGTTCAAAATGAACCAGACCGCACAAAGCACGGTTCACGGTCGAAAGTCGCTGCGGAACATGGAACATCCGAAAGTTATGTTTACCGTGCAGAGCAATTTGCAAAAGGTGTGGAAGCAGCGGAGGAAGCAGTGCCCGGAGCGCAGGAAGAAATCCTGAGTGGAAAACTCCGGGCAACCGACCGTGAAATTTCCTCGATTGCAAAGGTTCCAAAGGAAAAGCGTCCCGAAGTTGTGGCAGAGCTGCGTAAGCCTAAAGCCGAACGGGATTCCAGTATCACGGATTCTTATTCAAAGGACAATGCGTTTATAACGACCTTTAAGCAAAACATTCAGGGGCATAAGAAAGGACTCAACAAGGAAGAAAAACAGAATCCCAAGGATGCCGTCAAGAGCATCTATCACCTCGCCGTTTGGCAGATGGCGAAGCCATGATGTGCGAGATTCAGGGAGCGCAGGAGGACTTTGTCCGGCGGTGGGAAATGTGTTTTCGT
>ENA-OQIO01000343-OQIO01000343.1-human-gut-metagenome-genome-assembly--contig:-NODE-343-length-25212-cov-2.295077_pt1 | contig 25212 bp, 16 predicted proteins | sample MGYA00242573_ERZ504737 | MGnify/ENA primary metagenome ERZ504737 (study PRJEB26092, sample SAMD00036203) | human gut metagenome | host: Homo sapiens | study: EMG produced TPA metagenomics assembly of...
ATAAACAGTAATGCTGCCCGGTCTTGTATTCCCTGCATCCTCATTATCATTCCAGATTTTTTTAATCCTTATTTTAAGCTTTTCTGTTTCTGGCACATCAGGTTCTTTTCCTGTATTTGTAAAGGTCACAGCTACGTTTTCATCAGCGTCAACGGTTTCTGTACCGGTTGACAGAGACTGGTTTGTCTGGTCGTTCCCCTGCTTTTGCTGGACAGTCTTAACAGCATCAGTTATTTCATAAGAAGCATAATATTTATTTGCATCTTCAGTAACCTGATATTTTGTATTTTCCGGAACATCTTCAAATACCACGCTTTCATTACCGGCCAGTGTGAAGGTCACATCGGCAACACCGTCTTTATCAGATGCAAACACTGTTTCAGCATCTCCTTTTTTGTATTTATATTTCGCATTTTTTTCTAAATTACTAAAAGAGACATGGAAAGTAAAATTGTTTTTATTGTCACCGTTTTTGATTATTTTTTTAATAGTTAAAGTCTGTTTTTTTACTTCAGGCTGAGCCTTTTTTGTATTGGTACATGTTACCATCGTTATCATGTCTTTTTGGATAATTCCATCTCCGTTCGTCAATGCTGATTCATAACCATCAGCCGCATCTTCAGTTATGTGATATTTCACACCAGCCGGAATCCCTGCAAGGCAAATACTTCCCCCATTTGAGAGATAGAAATAGCCTTTTCCTCCCTCAATCGTCACATCGCCATAATCCTTTTTATTAGCGAGCATTGCTGAAATCTTATCCTCGTCAGATGAAAGTTCTATATTGAATTTAAATATCTTATCATCCGTAGACGGGCTTCCGTCAGCTTCAAGAATCTGTTTTTTTATGCTTAGCGAACCGGTATCAATGGTCGGTTCTTCTGTTGAAACGTTTGTTGCGGTAAGACCATTTATATTGGTATCGCCAACTATTTTCATATAATAGCCATAACCCTTTTTACCATCTTTTTCAGAATGAAAACCTATCGTAATCGTATTGTCTGAAAAAGATGACATTGGGCTGCCCTTTCCTCTTTTTACAGTTCCCTTCTCATAATCATTTACAGCCGTATATTCTGGATGGTTACCGCTCCATATGACCAAAAAGTCACCGTCTGTAAGGTCATACTTTCCTAATGTTACTATTTTTGACGCCCCTGGCACTGTATATACTTCGTAGTATCAATTCCGCCTTCGTAATCGCCATTCTGTACTCCATCAATATCAATGTTATCTGTACGTGCATACTGAATCCCGATTGCCGGATTTTGCTTTGTTCCATACCCGTTTTCTACTTCATAACCTTCCGGCGGGTTTACTTCCCAGCCATAATACAGCGATGAATCATCAGCAACATTAAAAATATACTTCCATTCATCACCTTCTTTCAACAACGTCACGTCTGTTTTTCCATCACCGTCTTTGTCCATCGTCCAGGTTGAATCATTAACCTTAACCCATGTCCCTCCGACAGTAGAATAAACTGCATCGTCAGCTTTTACTATGCAGGGAAGCATAAAGATTATCAGAAATGCCAGCAGGCAGATTTTGCTAAGCAGCGCTGACGCCCGCCGTTCTTTTTTATTTCCCATCATTGTATTTACTCCTTGTTTCCAAACTGTACCTTTTCCAGACCGTCTATTGTAAACGTTCCATTTTTGTTTACAACGACATCATAAAGTTTTTCATCTATATAATGTCCAGCCGGGGCTTTGGTTTCTTTTAGTGTATATGTTCCAGGTTCAAGGCCATCAAAAACCACAAGACCTCCGTCTTCTGCACGGCCGGATACAGCATTCATATTTACGCTTGTTCCATAATCAGAAATACCTGACAGATTAAATTCCGCTCCTTCAAGATAAATGTTTTCACCATAAGTACTGCTCTTCAAGAACCTTACACTGTGATACGGTTCGTTTTCTATCTGATAGAGCCGGTTAGAATTTGCATTAATTTCATTTCCATCACTGTCATATATGTATGCCCTGTTATTTTCATCTATATTTACAGAATATTTTTGGCCGTTTTTTATATAACCATCCGGAGCCTGTACCTCAACCAGGTCATACTTTCCAAGCTCAATGTTCTTAAATGTAATTCTTCCAATTTTATTTGAAGTGCCGTATAAGGTATACTCATTGCCATAATCAGACACTCCGGACAACTTAAACACTGCTCCTTCAACTGGCTGCCTGTCACATTATCAATTTTTTGAAATATCACGTCTGCATGGCTTCTCGGTTCATCTTCAAGGATATAAACCCCATCTTCGTTCTTAAGACCGTCAATAGCTGTTTCTCCTTTTGAGTTTATCTTTACGGTGTATGTTTCTTTGTTCAGCTGCCAGTCTTCAGAACATAAAGTTTCTTTCAATTGATAAGTGCCTTTTTCAATTTCTCTAAACGACAATTTTCCATATTTATTTGACGTACGCTCTTCATCATATGCTGTACCATAATCAGATGTTCCTGTTAACTTATATGTGATACCCTGGATGACATTTGAGGCATCTGTCGCATCAACTTTCATGAAATCCAGGTCACCGGAAATTCTATAATGTGCCTGCGTGTAATCCTGATGATAAAATTGAGGTATTCTTACTATTTCATTGCCAACTTTCTTAATTGCAGTCCTGTTCACAAAGATATTATTATATGCCACCGGGTCTTGCTTATCACTCGTATCTTCATCAGGTGCCTGCATATAAATTATAAATGAAACAGATTCACTTTCATCAAGCATAAAATCCGAACCGTCTTCACATTTTGTCGCGTCAATAGCAATTTGCTCTTACTTTATTCAAGGCCAAACTGCCGTTCAAATTTAGAAGCCTCAATCCATATCGGCTCTCCATCTTTTGTCTTTTCTTTCAAGTCGTTATGTTTCTGAGGGTTCAAGCTTTCAATTTTTGAATAATATATCACAGGAGCCGCGCTTTATAGACAAACTGCGCAAGATTCAGCCCCTGGAATTTGCCTTTCCAGTCAGATACCTTTGTGGGTTCTGTCTGGTCTTCATCCTGATAGAAATTTTCAAGTGAATCAAAGAATATGATATCTGTCGCCTTGGTCGTGGAATCATTTGTAAGTCTTATTTTATAACTGTAATCTTCGTTTTTGTGTATTACTTCATTATATGAGTAAGTGCTTGACGTAGAGTTCTTTACCTGCTTCTTTAATCCAGTTGACGCCGCAACAGGAAAATTAACTTCATACCTTGCTTCTGCATATGCAAATTTTTTCTCATCCGTATCAGGATTGATATCGGATAATATGTTTTTATCAGATATATTACCTCCATCATCAGCCGGCCATTTCCAATTCTGTTATTGCCAGACTCATACACAACTGAGTTTAAAAGATTTCGTCCATAATCATTAACGGAATCGTAATCATGTGAGGTATTATATTTGACAGAGTATTGATTTTGGTTGGCATGGCGATTGAAATCGTCAATAAAGTCCTTCCTGAATTCCTATAATTTTCTGTCAATGAATAATCATACTCACCGCGAGTTAAGACTACACTGGATTCTGAAACAGTTAAAGATGATGGGTCAAAATTGCTTCCAAGCGGAAGCAGGTCATAAAACTTTCCGCTGTCCTGATAAATATAATGGATACCATCATCGTCCACATATTTTTCCTGGAAGCTAACATTCCAGGTGACTTCAAACCGTGATTCTTTTTTGAGGTTTTCAGTTTTTACGATATCTTTTTTGATTTCAGATTCACGTTCTACTTTTTGCACATAGTCTGAAGCCTGTGTATCCCTGTCAAGTATGACATTGTCACCCTGCGACACGAGAAATTTTGCATTATTCTGCACTGCTATTTTTGTAGGCTTATTTTTAAGAATTTCCTGCACATGCTCCGTTCTAAATAATGAAATTTCAGGATAAACATTAAGTTCAGTGTAATAATATGCATGAGAACATAAATACTTCAAAGCTTTTACACCTGCATTAAATGTCAGTGTCCTGCCGCTAGCAGATTTTATGTATTTTTCATTTATATCTTTATACGCTTTACTGTTTAAATCATAAACAGCAGCCTGATTCCAGCCTTCAGCGGTTCTTACAGAAACAGAGATATTGTCATCCTCATTAAATCCCAACGTCTTTTTTGATGTTTTGAATTCATAGGTCGTTTCATCAAAAACGGCTTCTTTAATCAATGTTTTCAGCTCTGCCTTTGAAACATCATAGTCATTATCATTCAAGGCTGTACCTTCAATTGCTATGCCATCATCCGTAATATTATAATCAACCTTCTTTTTCCAGAACATGTCATTTATTGCATCTTCAACCTCTCCTGTACCTCCATCTTCAATCGTATAAGCTGACGGTCTGCCGTCGCCAATAACACGGTATTTTAAATTTGGCAGTGTATCAATATCTCCTTCTTCAAATTCCCCAAGAACATAATTTGATATATCCTCAGAGCTTTCAACTTTATTGTATTCTCCGTAAATTCCATATTTTTCAGCCCAAAAATCTCCTTTTCCGTATATATATACGGGAGATTCATAAAACCAGTCATACGATGAAGTAGCATTTGTATCGATATCAACATGGTCTGATGGACTTACTATTGCTTCAATGTCATTATGTATATAAAATCTTCCTGCATCTTTCGAGATTGATCGGCATCTGCTTTACTATATCTGGTCAAAACATAATCATATCTGTCACCATACGTTTTTACGTTATCAATACTGTTTATATCTGAAAACGAGCTTTGTCCTGAAAATCTGTAACCAATCACACTGCTCTTCATATCCGTACAGGTGTCATTTAATGTAAATGAATAACATGATGTGTTTTTATTTACATATGTTTTGATTGGCCATACAAGATAATAATAATTCCCCGCATCTGTCGGTGTTTCTCCCCATGCTTTATTCCAGCTTCTATATAATGTAGGTTTCTTCTTCTGTGTATATGCAATTGTTGCATGTGTATCTATGTAAACGCCGTCTGCAGTTGCATCAGCGGTAACCGTAGAATTTTCATTTGTTGCATACACCTTTGCATGAACATTTTCAGATACCGACATATCCGTATATTCGGTTGTTTCTTTTGTAGTTTCGTATGCAAACTCTATGTAACCGGAAGTTCCGGTTGGATATGATTTATAATTATAGATTGTTACCTTGTTGTTTTCTTCATCAATATCATATACGAAATCTGGAACATCATTTTCTGACAGTTCAGAACTCAGTCTATACGGGCAGTGAAACGTATCTGCCCAGTTTCCGTCTTTGTCTTTCAGTATATGTAACGGAACTTCTATTTTAAAGGCACCGATATCGGTAGAAAACTTTCCTGACATTGTGTACTCCGTACGTAGATAAATGAATGTCCAGCCGCCGGGTCGGATGGATTCCATACATTCTGGCCGTCAATATTATCAGCTCCACTCACAAACAAAACCTTAAAATTATCTATAGATACAGGTTCAACAGAATCTCCAGGAGTGTTATTATCTGTTGTATCAGTGCTTTTTTCTGTAGATGCAGAATCAATGACATCTTCATTTTGTTTGTCAGTATTGTCACTGCTTTCGCTATCCTGGCTTTCGGTCTCGCCAATGGCCATTTTATCGCTATCGTTAACAGTTAAATCGCCAGAGCTGTCAGCGTCACCTGAATTGTCAACCATATTAGAATCGCTCTCATCAGAATCTATATTATCGTTAACGGTTATATCTTCATTTTCAGAAGTATCTTCAGTACTATCACTTATTGTTAAGTCTGACATATCACCAGAATCACCATCTGTTTCGGAAGTGCTGCCATCAGCTTCAGGAATACCAGGCACTCCCAGGTTCCTCCATGGTTATATCAGACAAATCTGAAATTGACACAAATGCAAAATCGCCAAGGCCTCCAGACGATACAAACGCAATCCTCTGCCTGCCGTCATCAGTGTTTTCAATTGTATAAGTAAGCTTTTCAGACTCTCCGTTTTCAGCAATATGATACAGTTCTGTATTTCTGAAATCGCTTGCATCCTGCATAACAATATTTATTTTATAAGATGCCTGGCTTTTATTTTCAGTATTTAAACTGAAACATTTAATTCCCCGCACACTTACATTAATCATTTGCGATTCAATTTTTTTACAGATTTCTGTTTCTGCTTCTTTTGATAAGTCGTCAAGCGGAAGAGCTCCAAGAGCACCAATATCATCTCCGCTTTCATAAGAGACATTGATTTCAGCGTTCTGATTTTGGTAAAACGTTCCATTCCAGCTTAAAACACTTGACGTGCTGTCAAGAGCTTCCTGATTTGCAGTTTCGTTTGATACGTTTATTTCACCCATATTGTCTGTATTTGTGTCTTCTCTGAGGCTCTCTTCTTCACCAGCAACATCAGTTTCTACAACTTCATTTACTTCACCTGCTGCATATGCCGGCTGCGACAACAACATGACGCCAGACAGCAAAAGCGAAGCGACTTTTTTAGCTTCATTTTTTATTACCTCCTATATCATATAAGCATTACTGCTTTATATTTAATATGAAGAAAACCGCAAAAATTTTTCAAAATTCCTGCGGTTTGTATATCAAGACACTCTTGTATATGTATCAGCCACATTGTTTGGCATAGCCATACTGTTGAATTCATCACCGGTAGAGTTAGCCCACGTTCCAGCAAGGCCATACTCAGTGCCTACAAATGCGAACTTCTCGCCAAGGGAAAGCGTCTTCAATTTATTCAGATTTGAAAAAGTCCAGTTCATGTTTGTTACATTTGTTGTATCAAAGCTTGAAATATCTAATGACGTAAGCACGCAACACAAATTGAACATATTACAAATATTTGTTACGCAATGAGTGTCAAAATTTGATAAATCAAGAGATTTTAATTTCTGGCATCCATAGAACATCTGCTGCATGTTTGTCACATTTGACGTGTTAAAATTAGATACATTTATAGCTTCAAAACTGCATCCTTCAAACATTCTATTCATATTTTTTACATTTAACGTGTCAAAATGTGATAAATCAAGATATTTTAATTTTTGGCATCCACAAAACATCTGCTGCATGCTTGTCACATTTGATGTATTAAAATTAGATACATCTATAGCTTCAAAACCGCATCTCTTAAACATGTTACTCATATCTTTTACATTTAACGTATCAAAAGATGAGACGTCAATAGATGCAAGACTGCTGCAGCCGGAGAACATCTCACTCATATCCGTAACTTTTGATGTAACAAAATTGTTACATTCAACGATGCCAATTTTTTACATTGATAAAACATCATTCCAAAATTCGCTGTATTTGATGTATCAAATCCTGAAACATCAATACTTAACAGGTTTTCATCTTCAGCAAACATTCCGACAAACGTTGTTACTTTTGATGTCTTAAAGCTTGATACATCAAGATTTTTTAAAGCGGGACAATGAAAAAACATGTAGCCCATTATAGTTACATTTGAAGTATCAAAGCTGGATAAATCAAGAGATTCAAGCTTGCTGCAATAATTAAACATATCTCCCATATTTATTACTTTTGCTGTGTTAAAGCTCGATACGTTTATTTCTGTAACGTTTATACAATTGTGAAACATAGAGCTCATATATTTAACATTTGATGTGTCAAACGAAGATAAATCAATAGCTGTAAATGAATTGCAGTCATCAAACATGCCAGACATTGCTTCAACTTGTTTTGTTACAAACATTGATAAATCTGTATTCGTTAAACTTTTACACCCATGGAACATATACGCCATTGAAGTCGTATTGGCTGTATCAATATTATTGAATTGTATATTTGTCAAGTTTTTCTTTAAGTTGAACATATCTTGTGCTGAAGTATTGAATGCAATTTTTATTCCGTCGACCTGAGTGGAAATTTTCAAGCACTGATTGTCAATCCACCCAACAACTCCGCCATCACCGTCAGCATCCATATCTATCACTGATACTCCATCAGGCATTTCTTCATCAGTAAATATAACTGATGTGACATCATCAGGAATCAGTTTGTTTACATCCGGGCCTTGTTTCAAAACAAAGGTAACAGACTTTGCATATAAGTCAATATCTTTATCAATTTTGACAGATGGGATACCATTAGACGACACTTTTATATGGTTTATGCATTCAGGTTCTGTATACCATAAGACATACGAACCTTTAGGCATCTTGTACTGTCCGCTTACGATATCCTTTGAGTTATTAAATATCATGTCATTTTCGGTGGAGCCGTCAGCAAATTTTAAACCATTACTATGAAATGTTACTGTATACCCCCTCACATCTTTTCTTGGTTTTGCCGTACTGATTTCAATATCGGGAATAGGCCTGTTATCATTTAGTTTTCTGTCTTTCCACTTTTTTGTAAAGGTGACTGTGCCTTCTTTTTTTGCATCCTTAAAGTTGTATACCAAATTTTCATCATTTCCTGCAGCATAAGCCGGGCTGCCACAAAAGCACCCGGCTCCAATCCCACAAGCAAAAAATATAACCGTTAGAAAAAATTTCTTTTTTTGTAATCCGCATTATCCCCTCTCCTTTTTATTTGACCAGCCCAGGCCATTTAGGACAGCTGGTCAGCATATTCAGTCTCATTTCGTTTCTATTACTTCCACTGACACCTTGATACTTTCCGGTGTCAGTTTTTCCGGTTCTCTTTTTCCTTCCTGCATTAAATATCCGGTAATATACTCCATGTTATTTCCAAGCTTAAACTTCATGTCATAGCTTCCATCTAATTCAAATTCAGACTTGATATCAGACATCTCCTCTGCATCTCTGACAAAAATAATATCTGCCTTTTGCGGATTCTTTGTCCATTCGCCATTTGCTATAACATTAGCTTCAATCAGCCTGGACAGGGACATACCTTTTGAATCGCAGGTTCTGCCTACACGTTTCAGAACACCATTCAGTCCTCTTGATGCTACATTGTTCATTGCCTGCTCGTTCATCCATAGGATTTCACGGTTGACGATATCAATCACATAAGGAGAAGCCTGTGTGCATTCGCTGTCAAGTACAAAGCGGTTTACAACAGTTGCGGGCTCAAATACCTCACCCATATCGTCAGATGTCCTCTTCATAACACCAAAGCAGGTATGAGGCTGCTCAGAAAACTTCTGGCATGTATAACTGTTAATCTGCGGGATAAGATACATAACACCGTCATCCTTCAGCTTATCAATATCCACATCGATAAACTCACCGCGGCCTTTGCCTTTTGCCGGGCCGCCATCCTGCACATCACCGGAATACACAAAACCGTTTCCGTTTTTGCTTCCATTCCATCCGCAGAACCCAACAATATCCATGTTCTTATCGCAGAATGCAACCGTCAGGTCAATATCGACCCTTCCATCATGATATCCTGTCTTGTTGTTGATGTTAGTCCAGCCAACAAAGAAACGCATCTTTTCCCAGCTGTCATCAATCGGCATCTTGGAGCCAGACGTCATATTGCCAATCGCTCCGGAATTATCACGGATATCAACAGGGATTTTCACGTCATTTACACCTTCAGCCATATAGACCTTACCCATGCTGTCTTTTCCGGCAAACTTTTCAGACATTCCGTTCATTGCAGCATCAACAACATTTTTAATCTGTTCTTTTGTGAATGCTTTTCTGTTCTTGTCTGTTGTTTCAACAACCTTTCCGTTTTTACCTTTGAAGTAACGTTTTTCGTCGTCATGGTCACGCTGCTCAACATTTCCGATTGTTCCGGTCACAGTCGCGATACCGGCTTTTGCAGCAACTTCTTTCATAGCATTTACAACAAGGTCTTCTTTTCCCTGTTCAATTCCCATACGGTACAGCTTATCAAAACGACGCATAAAATCACCAGGCATTCTTGAAGCCTCTTTTACGGCTGCTTCAACATCACCGGCTTTGATTGCCTCTTCAATACGTCTTGCCGGACGGTCAATCTTCTCTTCACTCTGGATAATGATGATTGCACGCTTAACGTTATCATATTTCGGTTTTGTCCAGGCCTTATCTGTGATATGAAGAACGTTAAACAGCTTTTCCCATTCTTTGTCATGACCATGCATCAGGTTAGACAGTCTTTCCCCACTACCCTTGTCCATTGCTGCCAGACAGTCCATCACAAAAGCACGGTCTTTTCGGCCAAGTTTAAATGATGGCATTGCCTTCGCGTCATCACGCAGAGGGATTGCTTCGTAAGGGTCACGGGCAGAGCCGTCCTTGCTAAGAGACTTGAACGCAGCATATCTTAAAAGGTCAGCAGGCTGTTTCATAAATGCGGCAGTATGGATTGCATTGCCTGACAGTTCTTCCACCATCATCGCGCATGCGACAGCATTCTCCCTGTTCTTTGTTGATACATTCTCAATCAACGCATCAATGCTGCCAGGGTTTTCTTTTACATATTCCATAATGAATTCACGCTGCTCTTTTGAGTATGCGATGGCAGATTTGACCGCCATACGGAAAGTTTCATCAAGGTCTTCATTGCTGCCCTCAATCAGGATTCTATGCATAGGTGTACCGAGAAAAGGATAAGTCTTTTTCTCTTTCATATAAACAGACGGTTCAAGTTCAAGACCTGACAGACCATAGATAATCTGGTCAAGAAAATATTCTGCATAATTTCGTTCCATGCAGCCTTCAGGGAAGTCAGGATAAAATGGAGTAAGCTTCTTGCCAGCTCCAAGCACGTCAGAGAGCATTTCGTAGTTTGTCTTAAAAAATGCAATGATATCATCCTTATCGGCTTTAGCCAGATGTTTCGTCTGCTCTGTTGTCATCGGGAAACCGATTGATGCAAAATTAGCCGCAACGGATGCTGCCAGTTCAACATTGTTATTGTCTTTCTGTTCCGGGAGGATTACCTTGCCCTGCATTTCATAGTATTTTTTTAAAATATTTTTATTCATTCTTTTTCTCCTTTTCTAATATGCTTAAGCAGCAAAGCAGCCGCTTTACGGCTGCCGGCAGAGAATTCTTCTGCGAGATATGCTTCGTATCCCGAAGCTGCGAGCCGCTTTTCTAACGGTTAGAAAACCGTCTGTTTTTGTTGTCAGATACAATATGCTTAAAAAAATAAAAAGGAGACGGATTTTTGCAGATTTTTTTTTGCAATATTTTTTTTTGCAAAAAAATAACGGTCAGAAATTTTCTAACCGTTAGATTTTTTAGCATCCGAATTCTTTTCTCAGTTCTTCCAGCTCAGCATCAAGCTCCTCTTCTGTTCTTCTGACACTTCGTCCAGCAAGTTTCTTTCCGCTGAACATTGCAATGTCTTTTTTTCTCTTTATTTTTTCAAACCTTCTACTCTCTCTTGCCTCCCACTGATGGCGATACCTGTTTCCGGAGTTATCTTTCCAACCGGTGGAGTGGTATCCTCCAAAGTCTTCATCAGGCCATACACTTTTAAATTCCTTATCCTTGGCTTTGACAAATTCCTTATATTCTTCCTCAGCTTCCATACCATAAGCAGCACGTGCTCTATGGATATATTTTGAATCTCTGCGCCATGGATAACACTTATGATTGGCTCTGCCTGGCGGCTCTTAATTGAAGTCATAATGCTGTAATTCCATTCAATATGGCTAATATTTTTTGGAATAAACAAGAACGCAGTATCAACCTCTTTCTTAAATATCCTGACGTCAATGTTTGGCTGTTCCGGCGTATCAAGCCAGAACAGAAACTTGTTTACCTTCCAATCCATGTTGGGCTCAGTAACATGTAAAGACTCATCTATCACATTTTCATAACGGCTTTTCCTTGAAAAACCATTAAGCGCCTGGTTCTCCATATACTCATTTCTGAACTCTCCACGGATAGGTTTGCCGTTCCAATTTACAACCTGTTTATGTGCACGGGCAAGAAACCTTATCAGCTCTTCTTTATTACCAAAGAAAATATCATTCGAAATGATATATATTTTATTTTCGGGGCCGTATCCAATAACCTCTGACAAATGAATTTTCGGCTGTTCGACTGTATAGATTTTCTGCATATTTTTCTCCTTTCTTTTCTGCATTTCTGTACATGTAATATGCAGGATTCCATAAGAAAACAAAACATTGTCTTTTTTTAGACAAAAATGTTTCACGTGAAACATTTTTTAGCAATATTCGATACTACACCAGAAAGGCAAGTTACCTTTCATTTCCTCCGATATCTGGTGTCTCAATACCTTTATTCTGGGTTCTTGTAATATTTTTTGCTTTCTCTGCTATATCATGGTCTTTAAACGCTCTTGTTGCGGCTCTTGTCATCATTCCGATATTAACTGCATTTGTTAACGCTTTTTCTGAAAGCCTCAACGGCCTTCTTGCTATCCTTTCGGCCGTAATTGCAAAACTGATTCCCTTTTCAAGGTCAGGCCCATCGTACATTTCGCTGTGCTTTCCAGCAATCGGGACTCTGGTCTGGCCAAGTTCGTTTACACTTCTCGCCAGACTTGCCGCGGCACCTCCTACTTGTTCAATGGCTTGCCCTGTATGTCCAGGATTTTTTCCACTGTGTATTAAGTCGGCTAAGGTTTCTGCATCAAAATTTTTATCACCGTTCTGTCTGATATCATTAAGAATGTCATTTCTCATCTTGGCATTCATCCTTGATTCGTCTGCATCTCTTTTTATGGCACCCGGGACATTGGTAATACTTTCAACAAACCGTCCGCTCCTCTTAAATAAATTAACTGGTGTATTTGCAATACCTTCCATTTGCATATACGCTTTTCTAAATTGCTCTAAATCCATCTTTTTTCGCGCAGGGTACCCCATCCGACGTAGAAACAATATTCCTTGTTTCGCAGTCGGGTGGGGGAGGAATGCGCGGTTTTACATTCCTCCTGCTTCCTCCTTTTCTATTAATTAAACACTGATTTGGAATAACCGCCAGCGTATTTAAATAGTTTAATTTTTGATATCTGTACTGACTTTTTAGTTTTGGAAAAAACGACTCTTGTACTTTGTGCTGGCATCCTGAAACTTCAATTTTATTACCGTTATAAACGATAATGTCATGAGGCTGAATGGGGTAATGTTGCCTCCTGATTGCTCTTCTTCCGGGAGTTACTTTTTGTAACCGATACTGATGTAAATTCTCTGAGTCTTTCTTATGATTCCTGCTGATTCTGCCATTAAACAACTCTTGACCGCTTCGCTTTTTACCGTCACGGCTGTCGATATATTTTGCATCGTAGAATTTCTCCAGACACCGGTTGTTCCTGCGCTTTTTCTTATAGCATATAGGTTTTGAACGGTGCTTTGGATGAAACTGCCCCATTACAAAAGCATCATTAACGTGTGATTTGTCAATATCTAATGCCCTGCGCCGTTCTTTCGTTTCAGCGCCATATGTAATATGAATATCAATATCTGGAAACAACGCTTTTACTTCGTTATATAGTTTCCATCGAATAGTAGTCATGTATGTTGCACCCTTAAATGATGCAATCTTTGGTTTCCAGTTATACAACTTACCGCCTTGCTTGTGATTTGCCGGTGTGTGGCATTTATCACATACAGTGATGAGATTTGACATACGGTTTGTTCCGCCCTGGCTCCTGTATTTAATATGATGAACATGGAGTATCGCCCCATCTTTTATTGTCATGCCGCAGCACTGGCATTTATAGTCATCACGGGTAAAAACTGCTTCGCGAAGTGTTGCGATGCCGTAACGTTCGCCGTGCTGATAATCTGCACCATGTGGTAATGGTTTACCTTCTTCTCTGGCCTTCAAAACCTGAGTATCAAAGTTGCCCATCTCTAAGGTAATATCAGTAACTGGCATTACTTTACAGATACGTAAAATTGCCTGGATGTGGATACTTTTCTTATGCTCCAGAGATGGAGCAATCCACCTGTCATTACGTTTCCGGTTATTAAACCGTGGATGGCGGTATCTCTTTCTGCTTCGTCTCTGTCTGCGGTACATCCTGCATGCATCATGCCTGGCTTTTTCGTCTGTTAATGTATCAATCTGTTCAGCCAGATATTCGTGCTTCTCTGATTTTACAGATGTTCCAACATGTATATATCCGGTATCCATACAAAGCTCTATGGGCTGAACATCTCCAGATTCCCTTTCGGTAAGCTGTATGGTAAACGATGATAATTATGTTTAATTGCTTTACCTGATTTGAGCAGCTTGCGTGCTCTGTGTTCACTTGTTGGCATCAATCTTTCGCCTGTCTTATTAATGACTGCAACTGACATAAGCTGCCCTCCTTTGTATTTATATTTTCCCGGCAAGCCGGGATGCTTACGCCTTCTGTACCAGCTGCTTCTAAACATCAGAAGATATTTAAAAGCAGCCCATACAGATTCTCTATCCTTTCGGCTCCGGCAAGCCGGCGCTAGTCAGAATCGGTTGTCCTCATCGCCAATGTTATCCGATAGTTTATCGCATACTGCACTTCTCCTACCCTAAGAGATGTTTAACAGCATGCCGCAGAGCGTGAGACTTGAGGAGCATCCCACGGTGCCTATTTTACCGGTAACGTAGTATTAACTAGCCCGGAAGGCTTCGTTTAATACTGAGGCTAATCAATAAGGCCTTGCAGCCAACGCCTCTAATAAATATGGACAGGACTAATAAAAAATACAGAATAAAAATATGCATGTTTTTACAAGCCCCATCCGAGATTTATCTCGGGCGCGGGTTATTGACAAAATCATCTCCTCGTGTATAGCACAATACAGGTTTTTCTAACGGTTAGAAAACCTGTTATTTTTTTAGCCTGCTGATTTTTCAGCCTGCTTCTTACAACATTAACTTTACCCCCTTTCTCAACAATGCATTTCTCAACATCATCTTCGTCAGGAAGATTAAACATGGAATCTTTCAAAATTCCCTCTAATATACCCCTCAGGCCTCTGGCTCCGGTTTTTCTTTTAATAGTTTCTTTTGCGATATCTTTTAACGCGTCAGGAGTAAACTCCAGTTCGATTCCGTCATACTTAAAGAATTCCTTGTACTGATTAACAATACAGTCTTTAGGCTCTGTTAGAATCTTAACCATTGCTTCCTCATCTAACTCATTTAATGATACGATGACTGGCAGACGTCCGATAATCTCCGGGATTAATCCGTACTTCACAAGGTCGTCTGTTTCTACCTGGCTTAATGCCTCACTGATAGATTTTTCTTTTCCTTTATCTACATTCGCACCAAAGCCGATAGATGTATCTTTTGCTGTTCTTTTATTGATTATTTCTTCAAGTCCTGGAAAAGCTCCGCCGCAGATAAATAAAATATTTTCTGTATTGACCTGAACATATTTCTCATTTGGATTACGTCTCCCACCGTTAACCGGAACGTTAGCAATAGTACCTTCAACCAGTTTTAAAAGTGCCTGCTGGACACCTTCACCTGCCGGGTCTTTTGCAGCCCCGGAGCTTCCGCCGGATTTTGCAATCTTATCAATCTCATCCAGGAAGATGATTCCACGCTCTGCCTTTTCAACATTTCCGTCAGCAGAACGTAGGAGCTTTGTTAAGATGGTTTCAACATCATCACCAACATACCCTGCCTCTGTAAGGGAAGTGCAGTCAGCGATTGCGAAAGGTACATCAAGCATCTTCGCAACGGTCTGAGCCAGCAGGGTCTTTCCGCTTCCGGTTGGGCCAATCAGCAGGACGTTACTCTTTGACAGCTTGACGTCTGACTTGATGTCCATTCTTTTATAATGGTTATAAACAGCAATAGCGATTGAAATCTTCGCGCTGTCCTGGTCAATAATGTATTTATCAAGTTCTTTCTTGATTTCTCTTGGTGTCATTTTTTTATTGCGTTTTTTTGCTTTTGCCTTTCCATCTGATTTGCCTCTGACATCTAAAGCCTGTCCAAGCAGCTTTACGCAATCTTCACAGATATAATTTCCATTAGCAGAAGAGCGGAAGCCCTTCTTAGGTGGAATGATTTTAGTGTTACAAAACTGACAAATTGCTTCTCTATTATAAGCTGGCATAATTATTTCCCTCCATTTGTTTGTTGTTTTGCGGGCGGTTTTACCCGGCCGATTTCGGTTTTTGCAAAGACTATTTCTTTGCTCATTTTTAATATGCATAAAATTACATAAATGGAAATTTTTTTGCGAATTTTTACGGCAGGGTGGATAGCAAGAGAATTTTGTCGATTTCTAACGGTTAGAAAAACATATATGTACAGTTCTAACCGTTAGAAAAATCATCGACGTACGGAAAACCGCAGTTAAACTTGTTTGCCAGTCAGACTGAAGGTAATTGAGAACTCGCCGTTGCCGGCTCGTTACCAAGCCTCGCAGAGGCTGACAAGCGAAGCCATGAGGCTGAGTGAGGTGTATAAACATGGGAGTCGGGAATCCCGTCCACTCAGCATCGCAGATTTTCGTCTGCTTCGCGCGCATGCCGTGCTATACACTCCGACTTCGTCGTCGTTTGTCAGCCATTGCGGTGTACGGCACTTGCCCTAGCGGACTCGTTTGTCAGTGGCAAAAGCCACTTGGTGCAAGCGAGCGTAAGCTCGCTGCATCATCTGTTTTTGTCCATCTCATCAATAACACTTTTGACTGTTACATACTCAGGCTGTAACTTTTCTGGTTCAAGTCTTGGAGCTTCATTATTTGCCGCACCGGCATTTACAGTATTCGCAGAAGTATCAGCAGAAGAGGAGACAGCTTCAGCATCATCTTCTTTTGCTTCTTCTTCATTGTCTTCATCCGGGTCACTGTCATCTGCTCCGAAATCAATCACATCCATTTCGTCATCATCTGCATGCTTTGCAGCATGATATGCTTTAAGTCTTGCTGCTGCGTCTGCCCGCTGCTGTTCAGTCAGTACTCGTTTCTTTTCCCTGATGAGGAGCAGGTCTTTTGGTGCCTCATATGTTTTTGACACGACTTCGCCGTGTACCATTCCAACTTCAACAACCTTCCAGTTTTCGTTATTCTCAACATACCTGTCCAATTTTTTCATGATATTATATTCAGTTGTATAAATCTTCATTTTGTTTGAGCCGTGAACCATATTGATATGGGTTTCACGTTCGTCATTCAGTAATTTTGCCATTTATTTTTCTCCTTATTTTTTTTATTTATTACAGTATGCTGAATTTTATCGGAAACAGGACGGCTTTTTTTTCTAACCGTTAGAAAATTCTGGCATCATATTACCAAGCCAGAACAATCATACAAAGAACCCACAAATTTATATCCATACAATAGGAGAACCTGCCGCCATTCCAAAAAAATCTGCATATTTTTATATTTTTTATGTCATTTTTGTTGATTTTACGCGTCTTTAACCTTATAATCTATTATATAAAAAGCAAATATAGTTTTTGTTTCAGAATGGAGTGTAAAAAAAAAATTGCAGGAAGAAAGAAATGGAATTACATTAACAATTTTGCAGGAAAAAGGCGGCTGTGGCAAAAGCTGCGCGATATTTAACATCGCCGATTATTTAAGCAAGAAGAAAAACGTTCTCATCATTGACCTTGACGGACAGGCCGCAGATATTTCATATTTTTTATTTGGAAACAAAGTGGGAGACAGCCAGGACCCGATGCGTTCTGACGTTAAGACAATCATGCATATATTCAGGGGAGCAGACCCGGAGGACGTAATAGTTCCGGTTAAAAGCAATCTTGATATAGTCCCGGCTAATACTGAAGTAACAGGACTTATGTCTATACATAAAATTAAAATCTTCAAGGATTTTATTAGACAAATGCGTGCAATATATGATTACATATTAATAGATGTACCACCAAGTCCAAACTGGTCACACGTATTATGTCTGTCTGTATGTGATTATGTAATGCCAATCGTAAATCCTGATGCAGCATCACCAAAAGCCATCATTGGATTAAATGATAGTGTTGAAGAAATCCAGTCAACTTCAAATCCTTCATTAGAATATCTTGGAATCATTATGAATAAATATAATGAAAGGACTAATATTGCCAAGACCATGCTTCAGCAGACAGAGAATATCGCCAAGCAATTAGAGGTATCACTTTTTGATACAAAAATCCACCAGAGCGTATTGCTTGAAGAGCATATCCTTTCACATCAAAGCATCTTTGAGTATGCGGGCAAGAGCAAGGCGGCAAAAGAATATAAAAACCTGTCAGAAGAAATCATATCCAGGATTGCAGAGAGGAGAAGATAAGAATGGGGAAACTTAATGTTCCAACTGATGAATATGCCATCAGCCAAAAAGGAAGTTTCGTGATTTAAGTGAAGAATTTATTGAAGAGAATAAGGATTTCATTGTAAAAATTCCGGCAAACGAACTTATCTACGATAGAGATAACGAGAAATATTACGGTGAAATAACAGATGAATCTATTCAGGATATGGCACTTGATATGTCAACGGACGGGTTCAAAGGTGTAATCATGGCATATCCTGTAATGGTAGACGGTCAGAGGAAATACCAGATAGAATCCGGACACCGCAGATACACTGCAGCAAAATGTGCTGGCATCACTGAAATCCCGACAATCATAACCGAACCGCCAAAAACAGACTCGGAACGTGTAATCAGATTAATCAAGATGAACCTACATGGAAGGCCAGACCTTTCACCGACAAAAAAAAGCAAAAATAATTGAAGCCCTGATGTCAGCACACAAGGAAGAACGTATCAAAGCCGGACTGAAGGCAGACAATGCAACGCTCACCGATATCGTTTCAACTGAGATGGAGTTATCCACAAAAAGTATTGATAAATACAAAGCTTTATTGAAGTTAGTGCCGAAATTGCAGGTTCTGGCTGACTCCGGCATTGCATTCTCAGCATTGATACAGGCAGTTACACTTCCGGAGGACAAGCAGGAGATGCTGGCTTTTTCAATCAATTCTGAAATTTCAGAATCTGGAATTGACAATATTTCAAGACAATGGGTTATAAACAAGATTGAAATCCTGCGGCGCGAATTCTATGACGAGCCAAAACAGCCAAAGAAGATAGCAAAACGTCGTGATGGTTCAAAAATCATTACAAAATGCTTAAAAGATTTTGACGACCTGGTAAATGGCAATGCCGTATTTAAAGAGAACGAAAAGCATATAGCGGTGGAAAATCTGAAAAAGCTGCGTGAGAATATAGACAAAAAGATTGATGAATTGTCAGAGTAGGAGAGAAGCAAAAAAAGGAATGCGATAGGCATTCCTTTTTCTAACGGTTAGAAAACCGCATCAGCTGCGATTCAATAGTACTTTTTCATACTCATCAAAATCATACTGGCGCTGTTCAAAATTATTAAACTGGTTCTTCTTTTCTTTTTTGACAGGTGTGGCGTATCCTTCTTTAATAGCCTTAATCATAAATCCTACCAGATTTTCAATATGTCCAGCCAGTTCTGCAATATGATATGCTGTTTGTATTTTTTCGAAATCATATTCAGCCGTTTCGCAGATTGACTTGATATCTTTTATACTTACGGATTCTTTTATTAGTTCTTTTACCTGAACATACATTTCAAATTTTTCATCTTCACTAAGAGCAGATTCTTGCTCTTTTTTTGTTTCTAATTTTTTCTTATCTTTTCCACTGTTTAATTCAACATAAAATGTGATACCATATACCTTGCCGCCTTTTCCGCTTTTGACTGGTTCATACGAAACAGTATCCCGCATTCCGGAGTATTGTTAATTTCTGCAACAGCAACGTTTACTATACGGCGTTTGAAATCAGTCCAGTTGTCATAGCTCTTTTCTGTAGAATACTTCATTGCCTTATCATAATCAGGATGAGACTGGCCACTCAAAATCTTTTTAACCTGTTTTGTAGAAGAGTCTACGACGCCAAGTGTAAATTTTAATTCATTGATGCCAACCTCAACTTTAAAATGCTTTCCGTCTGACTTTTGAGGCATTAGTTTTGCATTTCCTATCTTTTTCTTTGTATAACAACATGAATATAGTAATTCATGAAGCTTTAATGTATATTTGTTTTTAAATTTTAGCACTAATGGCAGGTCTAAGATTGTAAATTTTGTTGACGGGTTTATGTATGGCTGTAGGTCATTGTTAATTTTTACAGTAAAAACAGAATTTTCATACTTACAAGTGTAAACAAAGGCAGGAAGACAAACCTTTCATTCTCATTGTCCTCAAAACCTATAGTAGTAGCAGCCATTGAGACAGCTACTGGCTTTAGCTGAGTATAAAAACTTCCACTTTTATTTCCAAGCATATTCCTCAGTTCACTTGCCTTGATAGAACAAACAGTACTTCCATCTTTTTCGTCCGTAGTTACATATTTTTTATGTTGAATCCTGGCAAGGACAATATCAAGTATCTTTAACTCTACCAGTGAAGCTTTATATTTACTTTCTATAAGTAGATTTGCTTTTTTGAACGAATCATCCAACGATTCGTAAGACACGACTTCTTCATTTGTTATAACTTCTATATTATCATCAGTCTTTATGCTGTTCATTTTTTTTCACTCCGATTTGTCCGTTAAATAAAAATTACTGGAGTGCGGAACGCGGAGACATGCAGGAACAGGTAGAATTCACGATGCAACTACCCACCACTTGCTCGCGCTGAAGTGGGGGCTTCTGGTCTAAGACCATCTTTTTCCTGCCGATACTGCACAGGCAAGCCCCGGTGTTCCACCGGTTACATTTAATATGCCGAATTTTTTCAGAAAAGCGTAATTTGATGCGGATTTTTTACAAAAAATGGAATTTATCTCACTTCCTATAGAGGAAGGGGCATTCTTCCTTTATGCTTGATAAAAAACCTCCATATCGTCTCCAATTTGTCCGCTAAATAGAATTTTCACTCCAATTTGTCCGTTAAATAACATCTATAGAATAACAGACAACCATTTAAAAAGCAAGCATTTTTATCATAAGAAAAACGTATGTTCTTTTTCTTATTACGGACAAATTGGAGTAGCGGGATAATCAAATTTGTCCGTCAAATGATTTTTGTCATTTCTATTTAGCGGACAAATTTGATTATTTTTACGGCAGTTTTTATTTAACGGACAAATTTGATTATTTTGTATCGTCCATTATTTATATAATGGACAAATTAGATGTTCGTAAAGCATCAGATTTGTCCGTTAAATGCTTAAAAGCATCAATTTTGTCCGTTATATACATGCATCTAGCGTTAAAAAGCATCGGATTTGTCCGTTAAATGCCCTATTAATCAAATTTGTCCGCTAAATAAACTGTCCAAAATCTGTCAAATCCATTCATATTTACAGATAATCAAATTTGTCCGTTAAATAAAAACCACGACAAAGCCACTGTTTTCAGGCTTATAAACGGACAATGGAGTTTTTTTGATTCTACCAAATCACCAGAAACATCAAATTTGTCCGCTAAATAGGAGAGCAGCGGCATTTTTTGTTGTTTCGCTCCAATTTGTCCGTTAAATCCATTTTTAGACCTGTTTTTAATCAAATTTGTCCGTAGAATAACACCTTTTTTATACCTTTTTTGTGGATAACTTCATTTGTCCGCTATAAACATCATGTATGTCCAGTTCTTTATATGGAGTTATCCACACTATAAGCGAAAATTTCTAATCGTTTTTATCCACAAGCTCACTCCAATTTGTCCGTTAAATAAATCCTGCATATCCTGTTGTTTCAACCAATTTGTCCGTTATATAATGTCGAAAACCTTGAATTTACGGGGATTTCCGGGGGAGTAAGTAATTAAGAAACTATTGTTGTTTTTTATATATAATAAAACAACTGCAGCACACAGAACAATATACAGAATGGAAGAGAAGCAGTATACAAAAATTATATAGTGTTGTTGTGCAAAATATTGAACAGCCTGAAGCACCAAAAAGAGTAGTGGACGCTCTGGGATTCGAACCCAGGACCGACCGGTTACTTGCCAGTTCTGCGGCAAAGCCGCATCACTGGCTTCTCACGCCTTCGGCGTTGAGCCGGTTGAGCTGAAAAAATAAATTCAGTTTCTACCAGCAATCTTTGCGAATGTGTTTGTTTTCCAAAAAAAAAGTAGTGGACGCTCTGGGGTTCGAACCCAGGACCGACCGGTTATGAGCCGGTTGCTCTGACCTGGCTGAGCTAAGCGTCCATATACTTGTCAAAACTGTAGCAAGAACAACAACTTTTGACAAGTGTACCTTACGGTAATTGGTTACTCTAACCTCTGAGGTGAACCTCTCGGCCATCAATTGTCGAACATTCCGAAGAGCATCCAAACAATATCAGAACCTTATCCCTTGCAAACAAACCCAGAACGAGCGAAAAGGACATTCCAGAAAATATCCGCATCGGCCAGTCCAAATATGGGCATGCCATACCCAGACGGTGGAGGTTCATATGAACAGGTTCCACTACGCAGCATCACGAGAACCGGAGCCTCGTTCTTCCGCATAGCTTTCCCTGTTACTGCTTTTTCGATACCAAAGCCTGCAACGGGCAGGAGAGAGAACGTCTCTCCTTACTTAGCTTATATATAATATGCTAAAAAAGTCCCCAACTGAATCATTTTTCCCAAAAATTTTTTTATATTTTTTTCCAGGCGGACTTACGCCCGCCAAATCATACAAACATCAGCATTCAGCCAGCAAACGCAATCGTCAGCGGCATCTTTGTATGTAGAATATTCTTTGCCGCTGGGAGAGCAATAGAATCCGCTTCCGGTCTTATGTACCAGCAACGGTACCAAATCCTCTACAGGCATCAGTCTTAATTTGTCCAGATTCCTCATTTTTTTACACATTTTTTCTTCCTTTCTTACGCATCATCTCTGCATCGGCATTTTTCTGAATCTTTCTCTCTCGGCATTAATACCGGATGGGAGAGAAGAGCAGAGCGTCTGCAGTGTCCTTGTCGCCCCGTGCATCCGGAGCTCGCCCTGCTCGTTTCTGATTGCTGTTGTTGTCGCTTCGTCGATAAATGCAAATTTGTCTTTAAGCATATTTTTTCTTCCTTTCTGCAGCCTTGTTTCTTTGTTACATATACAGTATGCGAGAATTTTGAGGTGTGGATATTTTTTTTGCGGATTTTTTTTGTGTGGTGAATTTGTCGGAAAAACACGGAATTTGGATGGGAATTTGGGCTATATACAAAAAAGCAAATCTGTATTTGTTGCCAAGCGGTTTTTGTCGCCGGCGAACAAAATCGCAATTCTGAATATAGTGCGCGAACAGGGATTCAGCCCAGCAGGCAATTGTTTGCCGGCTGTAAGTTTACAGATTTTCGTTAACTATTCGAGAAATTAGCATTTGGCGAATAGTTATGGACAAACCGAGCTGAATCATTGTTGCAAGCCTGGACGAGGTTTTCTGTTTTTGTTAACAGCAAAACTTGCTTGACGCTTTACGTAATTTGTAAGTTTTCTTTGCTCACAAAATCTTTATCCAAAATTTTTAATATATTTCTGAACAAATATTACCCAAACATTGCTTAACATATTTGGAGCCAATATCAATTGACAGTCAATCTGCAAATTATATATAATTAAATCAAATAAATATAATATATAGATAATATGTATAGAAATTAGTATATTTAAGTATTTATGCCATAGCTTTCAGATATCTATTGGAAAAATCTGTGTTTGTCGTATAGATGAAAAAACTACTATTTTTGTGTCTGTTCGCACATTTATTTAAACTTGGTGGAATATTTTGATTTGAGCTAGAGGGAAGAATAAAATTCATCATTTTGCTGCTACTTTTTCTCAGCTTATTTAAGTTGAGTTTGAGAAAAGAGAAACTTCTAGTTTTAGTTGGTAGAAAGCAAAATTTTTAACCAGAATTAGTGGAAAGTATGGCCTTGGGCACAAAAAAGACGCCTCAACAAAAGCCGAGATGTCTTTTATCAGTAGGTTCAGCAATCCCTTATATTTCAGTTAACCATTCCGGTCTAGCCATTCACAGCATTCTTGTTTTCCAAAACTTTTTTGTTTTTTCTTGCATCGCGCTGTAGTGATTTTTCAACGATTCATCGTTGTATGTGTTTTTCTCTATTATTTTTAGATTTCCATAGCATTTCCACACATACTCTAGCTCCGTTTTTGGAAGCTTTTTCAGGTTATCCCAAAACGCTTCCTGGTTGTCATCGTGAAGAACCCATGACTGAAGTCACGAGCTTCCGATAGTCCGTCAGGCTTTTATAGTCTTTCGACCCGGTTATGCCATCCATTCTATCTTCTTTCCTGCTTCATCTGTCCGATGCATTGCCTTCCGGCCGTGTCTTACTCAGACTCTCTATCAGCGTCCTTACGCTGACAGTCCTACTGCGGTGCAGGCTTTTTAAGTGGACTCTCACCACGGCTTCCACGCTTCCCCGAGGTACCGTTGTTTCGTTATCTGGTTATTTCCGTTTCCGGAGTGTTTGTTTATATTATATGTGACCGGTTTTACCCGTTGCTGGGTTAACAGTTACTTCTGAAAAAATCAGTTTGCAGATTTGTTTGTTACAGGGAGACCGGTAATCTGTATCCCTTCGTCCTGGAGCATCTTTGCTCCAATCTTATATATATTCTGCTGAGCGTTGATATCGCGGTCATGCCAGGTTCCGCACTTCGGGCATATCCATTTTCTGACGCTCAAATCCTTAACATCTGTATTTTTATACCCGCAGCAGCCGCAGGTCTGTGATGATGGGTACCATCTGCTGATTTTTCTGAAATACTTACCAGCACGCTCCATTTTATACTGTACCATTGTTAAGAACTGATACCAGCCAACAGATGCGATTGATTTTGACAGACGGCGGTTCTTCATCATGTTCTTGACCGCAAGGTCTTCGCATATGAATGCGACGCAGTTATCCGTAATTATTCTTGAGAGTTTGTGGTGGAAATCCCTTCTCTGGTCAGCAATCTTACGCTGCTCTTTGGCAATCTTAGCCTGGTTTTCTCCCAGTTATTTGAGCCGGTATGTGTTTTGTGGTCATACTGTTTTCTTGAAAGGCTCTGCTGGAATCTCCGCAATCTCTTTTCGTGAACCTGAATCCATCTCGGGTTTGGTACGGAGATTGATTCTTTCAGGTTCCCAAAAACACCAAAGTCTTTCAGGCCAAGGTCAACAGAGATTATCTCTCTTGTATTTATAACAGTTGGAAATACAGGTTTATCAATCACGCTCTCCATTCTGAGAGCGATGCGGTATGAACCATCTGGCTCCCTGCTTACGGTTGCCGCCTTGATTGATACTCCCTGCGGCTGGATATCTGCTAATATCTTTCCTTTTGGAAGGATAAATCTGATGTTTCCGATTTTTGGCAGTTTAA
>ENA-OQIO01000345-OQIO01000345.1-human-gut-metagenome-genome-assembly--contig:-NODE-345-length-25138-cov-3.276398_pt1 | contig 25138 bp, 24 predicted proteins | sample MGYA00242573_ERZ504737 | MGnify/ENA primary metagenome ERZ504737 (study PRJEB26092, sample SAMD00036203) | human gut metagenome | host: Homo sapiens | study: EMG produced TPA metagenomics assembly of...
GGATATCATACTGCAATGCCTGCAGATCCAGCTGATAAATTCCTGCTTCCTTTTCTGGTTCTGATGATAGTTAAAGACCGTTCCTCCATGAATCCCAGACGATTAAACACTTCCGCTGCCATCTGGTAAGCGGCAATGTTTTTGTCTTTTTTCTTCATGTCGAAGTTGCTCCACATCACATATTTTGTCTGGAACAGATAACGGTTTTTCATGTCCTCCACTTTCAGATCCATGGTCGGCAGATGATCTCCATACATAACGAGAACCACCCGCTCATCCAATTCAGAGAGACGATCCGTCAGTTCTTTGACAAACTGATCCATCTCGTGAAGCTGATTTACATAATATTCCCATGCATTATTTTTCTCTTCAGATTCCGCTCCCGTTACTTTGATCTCCGGATCAGAAAGTACCGGTTCGGTTGGATAATCTCCATGTCCCTGTACCGAGATCGTATATACATAATCCGGACCTTCTGTGGATTCCATGGCCTTAAAAATTTCATCAGTCAGAATATGATCTTTCACCCATCCCATCGGTGTGGTATCACTGATGTCCGGCATATATTCCTCAGAAGTAAAGGTATCAAATCCAAGTCTGGAAAATACGGTTCGTCTTCCGTAGAAATTCGCTTCATTGTTATGGATCGCATGAGTACTGTAACCGAGCTTCTTAAGATCATAGGCTGCGCTCTCGCAGGTCGTCTCTTTCAGAATCGTCTTATACGGATACTCTCCCGCCCCAAAATAATGAAGACTCATACCGGTGATAGATTCAAACTCCGTATTCGCGGTTCCCGCACCTACTGCCGGCACTTTGTAGTAGCCGGAAGAATATTCCTCACTTAACTTTCGGAAGTTCGGGATCGGATCCTCGGAAAAAGAAAGAAAATTCACTTCGGTCGGATCGATAAATGTTTCCAGCTGTAAAAACAGGATGTTGACATCCGTATTCTTTTTCTTGGTTTCCTTGATCTCACCTTCACTGTTCACGATATCTTCCATCAATGCTTTAGAATATCCGTTCGGCTCATTGATTCCGGTATCGAAAATTGTAACTGCCAGACAGTATGGATAACCGTAATCCTGATATGCATACGCAATATTTCCAAAATACGTGGATAACAGACGATTATCAATCGCCAGCTTACTTGTCAACGCAAAAGCTGCCACACCAGCAACAATCAGCGGAATATTCAGCCAGTAGCGCATCTTTCCCTGAAATTTCCAGCCTTTTCGGAACATCCAGATGAAAAATAACAGCAGGACACCAAGCCCGACCAGTACGGCAACCACCAGTCCCGGGGACAGATACTTGTTCAGAATACGCATTGCGTCATTAATCAGTTTCAGATCCGGTCCGGTAAATGGAGTTACACGGTTTAACAGTAAGAATCCGTTCACGCATCCCAGAATAAACCAGAAACATCCCACGATAGTTCTGGCAAGGATTCTGTGTTTAAACAGATATACCACAAGGCTTGTGGTAAAAATTAAAAATGCATTGTATAAAAAGATCAGAGGGCTTCCTGTCATATACTGCCAGGCTTCCCGCAGCGAATGACGGGAAAGCGCCTCGATTACCAGATACAGTACACAGCACCCCAGAAACTGCAGGGGTACAGACAACAAGTTACAGATCCGAATCACCTGATTGCGGGTAGGTTTTTTCAGATTTATTTTTTTCATGTTTTTTCTGCTCCTATCTGCTGCGTAAATACAGAAGCGTACCTGAAATCTCATCGTATTCAGATACGCCCCAAAAATCGGTTCGAAACACACGCTACATGTTCCGAACCGATATCGCGGCAATCACCGGTGTCTCATGTAATTGCATGGACTTTGACTCGTTGCTCGCATAACTTACCGCAGCTGTGCCAGTCTTTCCTTTACCTGTTCCATCATCTGTGTGTATTTTTCCAGCTTTCCTTTTTCCTCATCAATCTTGGCCTGTGGGGCTTTGCTGATGAAACGTTCGTTACTCAGCATACCGTTGACACGGGCCAATTCTTTTTCCAGACGTCCTTCCTCTTTTTCCAGACGCTGGATCTCTTTTTCAATATCCACCAGTCTGCAAACGGAATATAGATTACCGCCTGCGGAATTACTGCAGATACTGCATCGTCTGCGATACCGTTCTTATCAGACTGTACCAGAACTTCACTTGCGGATGCCAGTGTTGCAAAGAAGATTTTACCCTTTTCAAAGGTTTCTCTTACAGATGCATCTTCTGCCACTACATATACGGTAGCTTTTTTGCTCGGCGGAACATTCATCTCGGTACGTACGCCACGGATGCTTCTGACTGCCTCTTTAATCATCTCAACATCTTTTTCATCCTGTTTGAAATCCCACTCTTTTTCCCATTCCGGCCAGGAAGCGATCATAATGGATTCTTCTTCCGGATTCAGAGTACAGTAAATTTCTTCTGTAATAAACGGCATGTACGGATGCAGCAGTTTCAGTGCACCGCCAAGAACCGTTTTCAGTGTCCACAGTGCTGCTGCCTTTGTGGTATCCTCGTCGTTATAAAGACGCGGTTTTACCATCTCGATGTACCAGTCACAGAATTCTTCCCAGATAAAGTCATATACTTTCTGTACAGCAATACCCAGTTCAAATTTTTCCATGTTATCGGTAACGTCTTTTGCCACATCATTGAACTTGCACAGAATCCACTTATCTGCAGCCGTCAGGTTTGCAAGGTCCATAGAAGACGGAACTTCCGCTTTTTCCAGGTTCATCATGATAAAACGGGAAGCGTTCCATACTTTGTTTGCAAAGTTTCTGCTGGACTCTACACGCTCCCAGTAAAAACGCATATCGTTACCAGGTGCATTACCGGTCATTAATGTAAGACGCAGGGCATCCGCGCCGTACTTGTCGATGACTTCCAGCGGATCGATACCGTTACCCAGAGATTTACTCATCTTTCTTCCCTGTGAATCTCTTACCAGACCGTGGATCAGTACGTGATGGAAAGGTGCTTTTCCGGTCTGTTCCAGAGCGGAGAATACCATACGGATAACCCAGAAGAAAATGATATCGTATCCGGTTACCAGTACATCTGTCGGATAGAAATATTCCATCTCTTCGGTGTTGTCCGGCCAGCCCAGTGTGGAAAATGGCCACAATGCGGAGGAAAACCAGGTATCCAGAGTATCTTCATCCTGATGGAAATGATTTTTTCCACATTTCGGGCAGATCTTCGGCATCTCTTTTGCCACTACGGTCTCACCGCAGTCATCACAGTAATAAGCCGGGATTCTGTGTCCCCACCATAACTGACGGGAGATACACCAGTCACGGATGTTTTCCAGCCAGTGCAGATAAGTCTTATCAAAACGTTCCGGAACGAACTGTAAATCGCCGTCTTTCAGGGTGTCGATCGCTGCTTTTGCCATCTCGTCCATCTTTACAAACCACTGCGGTTTGATCATCGGCTCTACGGTTGTACCACAACGGTCATGGGTTCCTACGCTGTGGTTGTGCGGTACTACTTTTACCAGCAGTCCCAGATCTTCCAGATCTTTTACCATGCTTTTCTTGCTTCGTAGCGATCCATGCCTGCGTATTTTCCACCCAGATCGTTGATGGTTGCATCATCGTTCAGGATATTGATTTCTTCCAGGTTATGACGTTTTCCTACTTCAAAGTCGTTCGGGTCATGTGCCGGTGTGATCTTTACACATCCGGTTCCGAACTCTTTGTCTACATACGCATCGGCGATCACCGGGATCTCACGGTCGGTCAGAGGCAGTTTCAGCATCTTTCCTACCAGATCTTTGTATCTGTCATCTTCCGGGTTTACTGCTACTGCGGTATCTCCCAAAAGTGTCTCCGGACGGGTCGTTGCGATCTCTACGAATTTTCCTTCTTCTCCAACTACCGGGTAGTTAATGTGCCAGAAGAATCCGTCCTGATCCTCATGTTCTACCTCCGCGTCAGAGATAGAGGTCTGGCATACCGGACACCAGTTGATGATACGGGATCCTTTGTAGATATATCCTTTGTTGTACAGACGGATGAATACTTCCTGCACCGCTTTGGAACATCCTTCGTCCATCGTGAAACGCTCTCTTTCCCAGTCCGCAGATGCGCCCAGTTTTTTCAGCTGGTTAATAATCTTTCCGCCGTACTCTTCTTTCCATGCCCAGGCATGTTTTAAGAATTCTTCTCTTCCGATCTCGTTTTTGTCGATGCCCTGTTCTTTTAACTTGTTGATAACCTTAACCTCTGTAGCGATTGCCGCATGGTCGGTTCCCGGCTGCCACAGTGCTTCGTATCCCTGCATCCTCTTGAAACGGATCAGGATATCCTGCATAGTCTCATCCAGTGCATGGCCCATATGCAGCTGTCCTGTTACGTTTGGCGGCGGCATAACAATGGTAAATGGTTTCTTCGCTTTGTTTACTTTTGCATGAAAATAGCCGCTGTCCAGCCATTTCTGGTATAAACGGTCTTCGAGTCCTTTCGGATCGTAAGTCTTTGCCAGTTCTTTACTCATGGTTGTCTCCTTTGTCTTTTTGAAGATTAGAAACGCCCTCCACTCAGATGTTCTCATCTGTGTGAAGGGCGAATGTCTCGCGTTACCACCTTGCTTATATGAAACAACAAGCGTTCCATACATCTCATTATCCGATAACGGGGATCAGCCGTGAAAGCTTACTGATTTTCTGTCTAAAAACGGTAACTGTTCAGCATCTTCACAGTTACAAGCAAAAACGTTCAGTCTTCCGGTTCCAAAGCTACCTTCGATATTGTCTGCCGGGGATCTCTCACAGCCACGAAGTTCCCTCTCTTTACGGGGTACAATATCTACTCCTCTTTGTCACTACCTTTTTCTCTGTACCTCTTCCTGTTTTTGAAACAGTTTCGGCTGACATTACTATAGTAGGCTTTTTTTCTTTTGTCAAGGTTTTTGTTGATACCAGGATCAAAAGTTCGGAAATCTGACGCAAGCTTGCTTGCACGAAGATTTATGAACTTGGGATCCGCCAAAACATGAGTAAGTAGCCATTTTTCAAAGAAAAATGAGCGGCTTACGAATATTTTTGAGGATTGCGGGAGTACAAAGTACGGAGCAATCCGGTATCAAAGGGGCAAAATGCTTTTTGCCCCAACATCTTTTACCGAATATCGTAAACGCTTCGCAGTTTCAGACCGTCCGCAAGCTGCTCTTTTACCTGGTTCTCCCAATCTGCAGGATCTTCCACTTTTCTTGATGCTTTGCCAAGAATCTTTACTCTCTTTTCTCCCGCACTCATATCAAAATAGTTGTCCGACAGGATCAGATCTTCGGACAGATTCAGGATCTCCACGCCTTTCGCGTAGGCTTTCGCGCTGACTACAATCTCGTCTCCCTCGATCCGATATGACAGCTGCGGATCCAGATAATGGAAGTACTTCGGATAAGAGAAGATCACGCTGCCTCAGAGATGCAGGTATCACCCTCCCATGCCTCATAGCTACATACTGGCCGAATACATCCACATCCGGGTATTCTTCTTTATCCAGCCATACACTGGAAAGTGCCGGCACCGTTACTTCTCGCTCCTCTGCTTTCACAACAGATGCATCGGCGTTTCGAAGTGCCCATTTTACCAGAACTTTCTTATCTTCCAGGGTCTCGTTGGTCACATTCAGGCGTATAGATTTTTCATATACAAAATGTTCACGGTTCATATTCGCTTCTGCAGTCATCCAGTTCTGTTCTTCACAGGATACCATCACCGGTGCAAAGAACCGTTTTGCATAATAATGCAGGGCTTTCCATCTTCCCTCATAATCTACCGATGCCCAGGAGGCTACCGGCCAGCAGTCATTTAACTGCCAGTAGATCGCACCCATACATCTGCCCCTGTTTCTTCGGAAATGTTCCACCCCGTACTTGATAGCTTCTGCCTGCAACATCTGGGAAGCATATAATAACGTGGTAAATTCGGTTGGATAGCGGAATGTCTGCTGCAGATAATTCAGGATCTTTCCGTTTGCGCCTGCATTTCTCTGATGTTTTTCCATAACATAAGAGAAAATGTTCCAGTCTGCCGGATCATCGGTAAAAGTTTGATTGTCTCAAAAGACGGGAAGGACTGGAATCCAAATTCACTTGCATAGCGGAAGTAGTAATTCCGGTAATCCGAGAACGGCTTGTTTCCATGCCATACATCCCAGTAATGCACATCTCCACGGTTCGGATCTGACGGGTCATCGAAACATCCGCCGGAAGACGGACTTGCAGGCCAGTAGAAGGTTTCCGGATCATATTTTTTCAGGATCTCCGGAATCACACGCTCGTACATAAAGAGATAATCGCGCACTCGCTCGGTTTGGTTACCCACTCACCCTGTTTTACGAACATTTCCATCTCATTGTTACCACACCACAGTCCCAGGGATGCGTGATGACGTAATCTTTTTACATTATCAATAAATTCTTCCCGGATATTCGCCTCAAAGTCCGGTGTCAAATCATAGACTGCACATGCAAACATAAAGTCCTGCCATACCATCAGTCCCAGTTCATCACACAGATCATAGAACCAGTCTTCCGGATAGTAACCGCCGCCCCATACGCGGACTGCGTTAAAGTTGGCTGCCTTACACTGTTCCAACAGTTTTCTTGTAGTTTCCGGTGTCACACGACCCAGGAGATGATCTTCCGGGATATAGTCTGCACCCATGGCAAAGATATCCTTTCCGTTCACCTGATGAGCAAAACTCTCGCCCCACTCATCCGGATGAATATCCATCGTCATCGTGCGAAGACCAATCTTTCTTGTCCATCTGTCCACCGGCTGTCCGTCTTTTGCCAACGTTACGTTCACTTCATATAATGGCTGTTCGCCCACACCGTTTGGCCACCAGAGCTTCGGCTGTTCGATCACCAGATCTTCCGGGGTATCTTTTGCAATGATCTTTGTACCATCCGGTGCTGTCACAGTTACTTCATAGGTATAGCCATCTGCCTCTTTTCCCACCGGGATCTCTTTTCTGAGATCCTCTTTCGGGTTTCTGCTCACATCAAAATGCAGGGTTACTTTTCCCTCTTCGTGTTCCTGACGGATATACACGCTGTCTATTCTGCCTTCGGTCATCGTCAGCAGATATACCGGACGAAAGATTCCCGCATCCGGCAGATGAGCCCCCCAGTCCCATCCGAACATGCAGTGTGCTTTGCGGATATGCACAAAGCCATCCATCGCATCTTCACTTCCGTGTGTCGGCTGTTTTTCGTAAGCTTCTTTAATATACTCCAGCGGAGAATGGAAATACACACGCAGGATATTTTCTCCTGCTTTCACCTTTCCTGTTACATCAAACTCCCAGGTTCTGTGCATGTTATATGTATTACCGATTTTTTCTTCATTCAGATAGATATCACAGATCGTATCCAAACCTTCAAAGCGAAGCCACTGTCTCTCGCCTTCCTGTGCTTCGGTTCCCTCAAACACGGTCTCATACTCATAATCTTTTTCCATCAGATCCAGTGCTCTGTATTCATTGTCCTTCCAGAACGGATCTTCCATCTGTCCGTTTCTCAACAGATCTGTATACACAGTTCCCGGAACCTGCGCCGGATACCACTGTGCATCGCCTGCAGTATGCATCTTCCATACCGTTGCAAACTGCTGTTTTTTCGTTGTAAAACCCTCCATATTATTGCCTCCATTTTTGTTTTCCGTAGCTGTTTTTACAGTTACTTACTATCTCAGTGTACCATGAAGTTCCGGTGCTTTCAATTGCAAAAGTTATTTTTCTATGCAGCCATGTGTTGCAGATTTTTCACATGAAAAGCACAAAAAAAGAAGCCTTTTCAGGCTTCCATTTTCAAGGCTAACCGGATGAAACCATCCTGCTTCTGCACAAGATCCAAGAGGAATCTATATCACTTGGTTGCGGAGGTAAATGATACAGTAGATCTACAGAAACAGGATTCTGTTCATCCTGTCGTTTAATCGTGCATAAATTCAAATAGTCAAGGTCTCGAAACACTACGCTCCTGTTTCGATCATTCCATAAGTTCGTGTTTTTGTAAATATATAAAAAAGATGTCTTTTCCCCGACAGAAAGCTGACATCTCATTTTTACTACAAACAGGATGTAAAACTTTACTCGGAAGTTTTAACCTTACGACATACAAGCAGGTTTCCTGACTTACAGATCAACAGTCGGCCCTCCTTCTCATACCTTGCGGTACAATGGATCCTACCGGGCTTTCCTCCCTGATTACAGTGACCGGATCGCTCAGGACTCACACCTGATTCCCTCTCTCACCGACGAACTATGTTCGCAGGTGCACTTGATATGTTACTATGGAATTTATACAAGAAGTATATTAGCACTATGTTAACTTTCTGTCAATACTTTGTTTAAATGGCTTATCAAAAAGAAGCACTCCTACTTTTTGCAGGAATGCTTCCCTTATCACACAAACTGGTTTCGATCCACCTCATACACATACTCAATGGACTTCATCTTCTCCACCAGTTCTTCCTTTCCAATACCCTTATCCTCACAAAGAGCATCCAGACTGGAATAATAATCTCTCAGCTGCGTATTTACATAACTGAGCAGCATCACCGGATCTTTCGGTATCATCACAAAACTCCTTTATACAGACTGTACAGAGGCTGTCAGCTCACCATCCGTCACATCCAGGACAATCGTATCTTCCTGACCGACTTTTCCACCGAGAATCAATTTTGCAGCCAGTGTTTCCACATATTTCTGCAGATAACGTTTCAGTGGACGTGCACCGTATACCGGATCATAACCGCCTTCGACGATATAGCTCTTCGCCGCATCCGTCAGACGGATATGAATTTCCTGATCAGCCAGACGGTTGTTCAGCTCTGCCATTAACAGATCTACGATACCACCGATATTGTCTTTGGTCAATGGTTTAAACATAATGATTTCATCCAGACGGTTCAGAAACTCCGGACGGAAATGTCCACGCAGATCATTCTGTACCATCTCTGCTGCTTCCGGTTTGATACTTCCATCTTCTTCGATACCATCCAGCAGATAGGAAGAACCTATGTTGGAAGTCATGATCAGAATCGTATTCTTGAAGTCAACGGTACGTCCCTGAGAATCCGTGATCCGACCATCATCCAGTACCTGTAACAGTACATTAAACACATCCGGATGTGCTTTCTCGATCTCATCAAACAGTACTACCGAGTACGGTTTTCTTCTGACAGCTTCCGTCAGCTGACCGCCTTCTTCGTAACCTACATATCCCGGAGGTGCTCCGATCAGACGGGATACAGAATATTTCTCCATATACTCGCTCATATCGATCCGCACCATATTATTCTCATCATCAAACAACGTCTGTGCCAGAGTTTTTGCAAGTTCTGTCTTACCGACACCGGTAGGTCCAAGGAACAGGAACGATCCGATCGGTTTTGTAGGATCTTTGATACCGGCTTTGGAACGGATGATCGCATCGGTCACTTTCGTTACCGCTTCATCCTGTCCGATCACACGTTTGTGAAGGACATCTTCAAGACCCAAAATCTTCGTTTTTTCTCCCTCGGTCAGTTTTGCTACCGGGATACCCGTCCAACGGGAAATAATTCTCGCAATTTCTTCATCGGTAACACTCTCATGTACCAGAGAAAGATCCTCATTTTTCACTTTCTCTTCTTCAATCTCCAGCTGTTTTTGCAGTTTCGGCAACTCGCCGTACTGCAGTTCTGCTGCTTTATTCAGATCATACTGCTGCTGTGCCACCTGGATCTGACGATTCAGATCTTCAATCTGTTCACGCAATGTGGAAAGTTTCTCTACAGAATGTTTCTCATTCTCCACTGTGCTTTCTGTACGGAAAATGCATCTTTATATTCTGCCAGTTCTTTTTGCAGATCTGCCAGACGTTCCTGACTTAGCTTGTCGGTCTCTTTTTTCAGTGCTGCTTCCTCAATCTCCATCTGCATGATCTTACGTTGCTGCTCATCCAGTTCTGCCGGAAGAGAATCCAGTTCGGTCTTGATCAGTGCACAGGCTTCATCTACCAGATCGATAGCCTTATCCGGCAGGAATCGGTCGGAGATATAACGGTTGGAAAGTGTAGCTGCTGCAACGAGGGCACCATCGGTAATCTTTACTCCATGGTATACCTCATACCGCTCTTTCAGTCCACGAAGGATGGATATGGTATCTTCCACAGAAGGTTCATCCACCAGCACCGGCTGGAAACGACGTTCCAATGCGGCATCTTTTTCAATGTACTGGCGATACTCATCCAGTGTGGTAGCACCGATACAGTGCAGTTCTCCACGGGCAAGCATCGGTTTTAACATGTTGCCGGCATCCATCGCACCGTCGGTTTTTCCTGCTCCGACGATCAGATGCAGTTCATCGATAAACAGAATGATTTTACCTTCGCTCTTTCTGACTTCTTCCAGAACGGCTTTCAGACGTTCCTCGAATTCACCACGGTATTTTGCACCGGCTACCAGTGCACCCATATCCAGAGCAAAAATCGTTTTATCTTTCAGACCTTCCGGTACATCGCCACGGACGATTCGCTGTGCCAGTCCTTCTACGGCTGCCGTTTTACCTACACCTGGTTCACCGATCAGTACCGGATTGTTTTTTGTCTTTCTGGAAAGAATACGAATCACATTTCGAATCTCGCTGTCACGGCCGATGACCGGATCCAGCTTCTGATTTCTCGCACGCTCTACCAGATCCTGGCCGTATTTTTCCAGTGTATCGTAAGTTGCTTCCGGATTATCCGAAGTAACTCTCTGGTTTCCTCTTACAGTGCTCAGCGCCTGTAAAAAGCGTTCTCTTGTGATTCCATATTCCTGGAACAGTTTTTTGATACTCGGGCTCGGATAACGGAGCATTGCCAGAAACAGATGTTCTACGGAAACGTATTCATCTCCCATGCTTTGGCTTCATCTTCGCCGCTTACCAGTACCTTGTTCAGGTACTGTCCGATATATTGCTGTCCGCCGGATACTTTGACTCTGGCGTTCAGGGCATTCTCCACATTATTCAGAAAATGCTCTTTGTTAATCTCCATCTTTTCGATCATCTTTAAAATCAGACTGTCTTCCTGATGAAGCAGATTGTACAGTAAATGTTCCTGCTCGATCTCCTGGTTACCGAAGTCATATGCGGTCTTTTCCAGGTTTTGAACAGCCTGCAATGATTTTTGCGTAAATTTGCTGATATTCATAAGCGTCCCTCCTTTTGGAACACATTGTTTTCTTTGTTCTAGTTGCAATATAACACATATTTTAGCACTCGTCAAGAGGGAGTGCTAATAAATTTGAAATTTTTATTTTTTTCTAAACGGACGCGAAAGAGACGGCACCGGTTGGGTGTCTGCAGCACTTTGTGGGCGGTTAGGGGAAGCTTTGAGATCCGGCACCTACGCAGACTTTTCACGAGGGTCAGCTGACCCTCGTGAATCATAGTCGGAGTTGGTGACTAGCTCAAAGTTCCCCTGCCCACGCTGCAGACACCCAACCGGTGCCGCCTCTTTCGCTGGTATTGGCTGTTTACTTTTAAATTATATTAGTACATCATTTTCGAAATAGCTGTATCATTCACGCAGTATACAGTTATTTACGAAATGATGTGCTAGTTGCTAAATTTTGTCCTTATGTTGCTAAAATCTTTTAAAACAGACTGTATAATACGTCTTCCATTATTTATATACAAAAAGGGATACCGTATGTTCAGGTACGGTATCCCCAGCTTTGACGGATCTGTGGTAATATTTCGGTCATGGACCAGTGTTTTTTGGTGTTGGCGGGGCTGTTGGGGTCGTTGACGGTAATTGCACCGTTTTCATCAATACCGGTCAGAACGATAAAGTGACCTGTGTAGGTAAAATCACCCGGATACATGGAACAGATCAGGGGGATGCCTGACCGCAGGGCGGCAAGGATGTTTTCTTGTGTTACCGGGATGTTTTCTGCTGTGAGGCCCAGGTTGCTGGCACCTTCGGTCATCAGGGACCAGGAGGTTCCTTCACCCGGTACGTAATAACCCTCTTTTTCTGAAAACTGAGCTACGGTCAGGGGATTCCATGTTTCAGATCCGGTCAGACCACAGGTGATCATGGACAGGCAGGTTGGACCGCAGCCGGTGACAGCGAGGAAATCGCTGCCGTAGGTTTCATACCCCCAGCGTTCATCCCACTGCAAAAAATACGGTATCTCACTGTTTTCTCTGGCAGTTTCCACTTCGGATGAAATATCTATAGTCTGATAGTGTCTTCGCTTCGGATAATTTTTTACAAAATCTGTAGCCTCCGGATATTTTTCTTCCATGTTAAGAAGGCTCTCCGGAATCTGCTCGTGCTGCCGGATCCAGGTTTTCCCTGCCAGCACAACGATGCAGAATGTGGCCAGCAAACCGACGGTCCATACTATTTTTTTCTGTGTCATCTGAAATTTATGACCGCTTTGATTATGTATTTTTTGCTGTTTCCGGTAGTTTTCCTGTGATGCCGCTGTCGCAGCAATGGATGTTATCTGACTTCTCTCTCTCTGCCACCCACTTCCCGAAACATTTTCTTTCCATTGTTCCACATCCGGCACATATGTTTCTACATTGCTTTTCCATTTTCCTGATCGATTATTTTCCGCTTTTCGACCCGTTCCCTGTTTTACTCTGTGATTGTTTACTTCCCGCAACTCACGTTTTCTTCTGACTTTCCGCGCTCTTTCTCTTCTTATTCTGCGTCTCTTTGCCAAAAAGGCGATCAGTTTCATCACAAAATACACCAATAATGCAATGCTAAAAATAATCAATGCCCCTTCTTCCGTCAGTCCTACTGTACTGTCCAGCCAGATGAGCACTCCGACCACTGCCATCAGATACAGTAACAATTTCAATATTTTCTTTCCCATTCCCCTCTAAACCTCTTTCTGCCCGGATGGCGTTCTTTTCTCTCTTATTATAAAGAACACCACACGGGCAGACAATTACGTTTCTTTTAAGATTTTCTTATTTCTTCGTCCTCTTCTTTCCGATCCACAGAACCAGACAGGAAGAAAAGATTCCGACAAACATGCCTCCCAGCACATCGGTCGGATAATGCACACCCACATACAGGCGTGAAAATGCGATCAGTGATGCCAGGATCACTGCAGGTACACCATATTTTTTCGGTAGAATCCGGTACAACACCAGCGCACAGGCAAACGATGCACAGGTATGTCCCGACGGGAATGAATAATCCGTCGGTTTGCCGATCAGCGGCACCAGTCCCTCTACCACTTCATAGGGGCGGGGACGTGCTACCAGATTTTTCAGACACACATTGGTGATCAGTGCACCGGCTCCCATCGACAACAGACCATACCAGCCGGCTCTTCCGATTACTGCCCTGAAACAGTTTTCATTTTTTATTGAACATTTTTCTCCAGAGATTTTGGCAAGTACAACCATCAGGATGCATAATACGATCCAGAACCATCCACCGTTTCCCAGGGATGTGATTCCTTTCCAGAACCAGTTCATGCCCTCCCAGCGGAAGTGATCCTGTATCCACAAAAGAATGTTTCCATCCATATTTTTTTCACTTTCTGCTTATAATAATATTATTACTTTTGTCGTTTCAGACTTTATCCGTATTTGCTCCGTACACATCCGCAATTTCTGCAATCGAGATATAAGCGGAGCGATCATTTTCATGAACCAGTTCTTTCATCTTCCCAACCTGAAAACGGTTTACCACGATGTACACCACTGTCTTCGGGGAATCCGAATAATATCCCTTCGCCTCGGTGATCGTCATCCCACACTCAAAGGCTTCGGAGAGTGCCGCGCAGACCTCATCCGGATGCACCGTGACGATTGTAGCCGCTTTGGATCGATCCAGACCTTCCACAATAAAGTCCACTGTCTTCAGCGCTGCCCCGTAGGTTACGATCGAGTACAGTGGAAGGATCCAGCTGTGAATCACAAATCCGCAGATAATATACAGTACCAGATTATATGCCATCACGAACGTACCCACCGTGATTCCCAGCCGTTTTGCAAAGATGACGGCGAGAACTTCGATGCGTCCATCGCTCCTCCAAACCGAATCGCCATACCACTTCCGATACCGGAGATCAGCCCGCCAAAAATAGCGCAGAGAAGCAGATCCGATCCGGCAAGTGGCGATACGATACTTACATCCACCGGCAGTACATCTGTGATCAGCCATGCCCCGAAAGAATAGACCACCACCGTGTAAATCGCATAGATGGTAAATACCACACCCTGTTTTCTGAGTCCGTATAAAAACAGAGGAATATTCAATACCATCAAAAAGAAGGACAGTGACAGCCATTCCGGTGTCAGCTGTGACAGCAGGATCGATGTTCCGGAGATTCCGCTGTCATACAGATCCACCGGGGCAATAAACATCGTGACTCCGAAGGCATTCACCATACCTGCAATCGTGAGGAAGAGAAAGTTCTTACATTTCAGCTTTCCAAGTTGTTGTTTCAAAGTCATGCATAAACTCCTTTCATTTTCCGTATGTGCTGTTTCTTCCCATTTTCCTTCGCTTTTCCTTTTTCTTCCCGTTGCCATACCTGATACCGCAGCCAATCTGTTTTCTGCCATTCAGGCAAATCTGTCATCCATTTTTTAGCACAAACTGCTCAACAGCATAAGCAACGCCGTCTTCCTCATTCGACTTTGTGATAAACGCTGCCTTTTTCTTCGTCTCTTCATCCGCATTCGCCATCACGACCGGAAGTCCGGCCATCTCAAGCATGTTCCAGTCGTTTGGCGCATCGCCGCATGCCATGATTTCTTCCCTTTTAATACCGAGGATCTTTCCCAGTGCCACCAGCGCGTTCCCTTTTCCAGCCCTGCCGGAAATAATTTCAATATTAAACGGTGTCGCATGGCAGATACTCAGATTCGGAAACATCTGTTGCAGTTCCTTCTCTCTGCAGTCCCGTTCTCTTGTATCGGCAAAGATCAGATGCAACTTTTCCATCCCGATCTTTTCCTCCCGGATCTTCTCTGTCAGATACTTCCGGCGTGTCCGGGTACTTCGGATGTACCGCTCCATCGCAGGACTCATCGATTCATGTTTCACAAAATGATACGTTTCTTCCTCAACATAAATATTACCGGCAAAATATGTTTCCCAGTTGCATGATTCTCCTGCCCACTGTTTCATCACTTCGATCACCTGCAATGCGACCTCCCAGGGAATCAGTTCTTCATATACCGTCTCCCCGGAAGGAATACGGATAATGCGGGCTCCGTTGGAAGTCAGTGCGTATTCCACACCGGGAATCTCCAAAAATGCACCCGGAAGTCCGATTTCCGGTCTTCCGGTGGCCGGAAGCACGATGCAGCCCTGATGGATCGCCTCTTTCAACACACTTCTGGTATGCGTGGTAATCTCTTTATTGTTATTAAATACCGTTCCGTCCAGATCCAGTCCGACCATGCGAATCTTCGGTTTCATATGTTCTGTCTCCTTTTCTCGGTTGCAACTGTTTTGTACCCCGACTGCCTGTTGCATAGTTACTTCCCATTCTCTCCACGCACCAGCCATCCGCATGCACCCAGCCCGGAATACTCCATTAGTATCTCCCAGCCACACACTGCCATCTGCCGGATCTGTGCTGAATCCCAAAGTTCATCCGTAGCGATCCCGTCTTCTCCCTGGAAGGCCAGATGGGCGTCCTGCGGATTATCGTTTTCGCTTTCCTGTAAAAGTTCCTGTAAAAAGTACATCGGTGTAGCGTATCGTTTGCTCAATTCCTCATTTCGATAGGTCAGGAAATCCTTCTCGAGCAGGTATTCCCGCTGTCCCTTTTTATCGGTAAAAGAAACCGCTGCCGGCTGAAAATAGGGCTGCGCGATCCGGAAAATCTCCTGCCGTTTCTTACAGTATGCACTGGTTCGTTCATCTCTCGGTGCCCAGCAGCAGAGCACACCAAGAATCAGATGTGCCGTCTGCTTCTGTTCTTCGGACAGTTCCACCGGCCTTCTTTGCATCCTCTTCCCTGTTTTTCCCGAAACCACTTTCGACTTTTCTTCCTGTAACCCGGCTTCTGTCTGCCCCGCTTCACCGGCTGTGCCTTCCGAAGTTTTCGCATCTGCCATAGTTTCCAGATCTTTCCCTGTGGATTCTTCTGTCTCCGCTTTCGTAACAATTTCCACATCTTCAATGCTTATTGCATCTGTCTTAGCCTCTTCCTCCGGTTCTTTCCTCAGCAACAGCCATCCCATACCGGAAAATGCTGCCTCTGCCAGTGCAATTTCCCAGTCCAGATTTCTCTCGATCTCACGGATTTTCTTCAGACATCTGCTATAATCTTCCTGTTTTTTCATGGACAACTGCGGCAGAATCAGCTTTTCCACCTCGGCGGCACGAATCGGACGTTTTCGGTTATCGCCCTCTTTTCTGGCTCCGTAGAGAACTTCACTCATACAGGGCTGACTCAGATAAGCATATAAGGCTTCCGGCAGAATCTGCCCCTGATCCGGCACAATACGCAGCACACTACGATCCAGATACAGTGGATCTTCCACCCGATCTACCAGAATCAGCTTTCCATTTCGAAGAAGGATATCTCCCGGGCAGACACGGTATTTCTCTTCGATCGCCCAGTCTGCACCAGCATTTACCTCCGCTTTTTCTCCTGCATGGAGTCCTGTCAGATAAGTCTTCCGAAAATTCTCCAGACGCACACAGGGGAATTCTCCGTTTGGCTCTTCATTTTTCGGAATACCGGTTCCTACCGGTTCTTTCAGATAGTTGCGAAGTCTCGCCTTTTCTCCGTATCGCAGCTGAGAGGCAAAGATTCTCTGAAATAATACCTGTTCATACTGTTCCATCCGGCTTCGCATCTCTTCTTTTTTCAGCTTGATCTCTTCAAAACGCCGCAGCTTATCCACAATCTCCTGCTGTTTTTCCAGACTGTCCGGCACATAGATTCTGTACTGTCCCAGGGTTTTTCTGCTGATCAGCGCCATCGTGGTCTGATTGGACAGTTTGCGGATCTCTTCCGCATGATACCGGAGTGCATAATATCCGTACAGTGGCAGCACCCGGGTCTCATCAAAGATCAGGGATACGATCTGCTGATTCGTGGCAAGTTCCCGGCCGGCGATTCCTACTTTTCCGACTGTACCGACGATGGAAAATAACACACTGTTTTCCGGTACCAGATTAACCTTTTCTTTTCCTTGTTCGGACAGGTATTCCGCTGTCTCCCGGATATAACCCTGATCCAGATTTTCAATCTTGACCCATGGTGTTCCGGTCTCTGCATAGTATTCCTTCTGCTCCCGCTCCGGCGTTCTTCCGGAGATCAGCCGGGCGAGAGATTCCAGTTTGTACATATTTTTCTTCTTACTCATAGTCCCCCGCCATCTCCATCAGTTCCTGTACTTTCTTCATCGTATCGGTTTCCAGATCTGCCAGTTCTTTCAAAAGCTGTGCCGGAGATTCGGTCACAACCGTCTCCTGCTCTTTCCATGGTTTGTATCTTCCCGCAGACAGATTATTGTCATTTTTGGCGATCGTATCCAGACTTGCAAACCAGCAGGATTTTTCTTCCCAATGTGCCGGAACCGGATTTTCCCACTGGTTGTGCGCAGCAGCTTCCTTCAACTGATGCTTCCACTGATCTGCCAGTTCTTTCCGGTTCTCCCATGATGTCAGCATTGCCGGAATGTCATCCACCCCGGTACTTTCCTGGCGACGATCCAGGCTGTATCCGAGATTCTGGATCTCATAGAACCATACCGGCTGCTCTTTGTCAATCTCTTCTTCTCTTGTAAAGATCAGAACCGAAGCCTTACTTCCTGTATAGGGTAAAAATGCTCCCGCCGGAAGGGAAATGACTCCCTGAATCTGGTAGTCATTTAACAGATACTGGCGGACTTTCTGCTCTGCATCGTACATAAACAGGGTTCCCTCGTTGACTACCGCGATCACCATGCCCTGCTTTTTCACATGATTCATCAGCATCTGCATGTACTGCAGCTGTGCTTTTCTGGTACTGATCCAGTACCGGTCCTGGTCTTCGATCGGCAGTTCCCCTACCGGTGGATTGGTCACGATCAAATCGTATTCCTCGTAGGTCGGCACTTCTCCTTCCGGTGTGCGCTCCCCGGTTTTATCGATGCGGTCGGCTTCCAGCGGATCTTCCCGACGGATTCCCTCCATACCGCCGCCATGATAAACTGCAGCATCCGGGCAATCTGCCACTGACTTTTCTCTTCTTCACATCCGTATAACTGCCACTGTGGATACTGTCTGTGGGCTGCTGCAAGAAAACCGCCGGTTCTTGTCGCCGGATTCCAGACTTTTTCGATATTACGACCATCTGCCAGCCGGATCAGTGCTTCCATAAGGTTCTCCGGCATCAGGAACAGTCCTGTAGTTCCCCAGGCATACATCTGACGAAGCATCTCTTCAAGCAGCGCGCCGAACAGATGTGGCATCCCTTCTTCCCAGTCACAGTGGTCAGCTGTCCAGTCAATGAGTTTACATAATTCTTTCATCCACAGACTGTTTTCTTCCATTCTTGCAGTTTCCATAAAATGTCCCTGCTCCACCATGGAAGAACAGTACTGTACCTGATACTGCAGCTGCCAGCTGCGCTGACCATCCTCCACTTCTTCCTCTCCCGGTATCCATTCCATTGGGAATCCGGCAAACGGAAAGCTCTCCTGCAGGCTGACCCTCTTCTGTGATTCGATAAACAGGCGGACATACATCAGATATCCCAGCTGCTCCACCAGACGCAGCGGCTTTTTTTCCTGCTCCGCTTTCAGTGTTTTAAAAGTTCCTGTATTTTTCTCTTACTTCTGTTTTGGTTGTGTTTTTTCCATACTATACTCCTGTTTTCCACATACCGGTTGGAAATCGTGATTTTTCCACCGTCCACTCCTGGTTTTCCACTCCGTCTTCTATCGTAAGCACTGCCAATGTCAAAGGTGCGCCGAACCGCGGTCTGCCGCAGCTTCCCGGATTCAGCCAGAGTCTTCCGTCGATTTCTTCCACGGTAAACTTATGACTGTGCCCGAAGACAACCACCTGTACACCGTCCAGGTCCCAGGAAACATCTTTTCTGTCATGCACCATGAAAAAGGAAACACCAGCCTGACAAAACCGTTGTGTTTTCGCGATGCGCTCCGCCCATCCCCGGTCGTTATTTCCACGTACCAGATAAAAAGGGGCATTTGGTTTCAGATGCATCCAGAGCTGATCCAGTGTCTGACTGTTATCCACATCTCCGGCATGCAGGACCACATCGCAGGAAGCGATCAGCTCCAGAACCGGTGGATGTAATTTTCCATGAGTGTCTGATATGATCCCGATTTTCATCGTTTCATCCTCCTACTCCACGCCCACCTTTTTACAGATATCGTTCAGGCAGCAGCGATCACAGTACGGTTTGGTTCTTGCCGTGCAGATTTCTCTTCCATGCATCACCAGACGGTGACAGAAATCGCTTCCCTCTTCCGGTGGAACCAGCTCCCACAGTGCCATCTCCACTTTTTTCGGATCTTTGATCCCGTCTACCAGTCCCATCCTGTTGGTCAACCGGATGCAGTGGGTATCGGTCACGATCGCCGGTTTTCCAAAGACATCTCCCATGATGAGATTGGCACTTTTCCTTCCCACACCCGGCAGTTTTAATAATGTTTTGAAATCGTCCGGTACTTTTCCCCCGTATTCATCCCGCAACATCTTCATGCAGGCACTGATATCCCGTGCCTTGCTCTTTCCCAGACCGCAGGGACGCACGATTGTCTCGATATCTTCCACATCTGCCGCTGCCAGTGCTTCCACACTGGGGTATTTTTCAAACAGTCCCTCCACGATCACATTCACCCTGGCATCGGTACACTGCGCTGCCAACCGCACGCTCACCAGCAGTTTCCACGCCTGGTCATAATCCAGGGTGCACGCCGCATCGGGATATTCTTTCTTCAACCGCTCTATAATCTCCAGGGTTCTCTGTTTTTTTGTCATTTTCTCCCTCCTGAAAATTTATCTTTCTGTATGTAACTGCTTCGTAGCTTTACTCTTTTCCACTCACCATACAGTTACACCTGTTTTTATCATTTTTCTGCGGATTTCTTTTTTTCCGCTGAATAGTTCTATTTTAACATACTTTGCCCCCTCTGAAATCCCCAGATTCTATTTTTTCTCATCAACTTTCTTTTTAACGGTTAAAATGCGTTTTCCTCTACCATTCTTCTCATTGCTTTTGTTCATCTTATCTCTTTACATTTTGGATTCTCAGGCAGTATAATAAACTGCACTTGTAATAAAAATCGGATTGCCAAACAGTTACAGAAAACATTTATATGGAGAATCAACATGAGTACAAATAAGAAAGCATTATTTTTTGATATCGACGGAACCATCTTAAGTGAAATCACCGGTAAGATCCCCGAATCTGCCTCTGCTGCCCTGCAAAAAGCCCATGATCTCGGACATCTTTTATTCATCAACACCGGACGGACCATCTGCTGTCTGCCGCCGATGATCTGTCAGCTGCCGTTCAGCGGTTATCTGTGTGGCTGCGGAAGCTATATTGTATACAACGATGAGGTGCTCACCTCCACGCAGATCCCGAAGGAGCGTCAGGCGGAAATCATCCGACAGGTAAAAGCGGCAAATGCAGGACTACTTCTCGAGGGAAAAGAGGACTGCTACCGTTCTTCCCATATTACCCGGTTTGCAAAGCTGGAGGGAACCTGCCGTTATCTCGCCACACTGGGACTGACCAGAGAACACTATATCGAGAGCGGACTTTGCGACTTTGACAAATTCGTCATCTACACCGATGAGCAGACCGATACCGACACCCTGTTCCCTGCACTGTCAAAAGATATGGATCTGATCGACCGGCTGGGCGGTATCTATGAAGTTGTGCCGAAAGGATATTCCAAAGGAACCGCCATTGATTTTATCCTGAAACACTTCGGACTGGGACTGGATGATGCTTATGTCTTCGGTGACAGCAGTAATGACCTTGCCATGTTTACTTATGGTAAACACACCGTGGCTCTGGGACATCACGACCCTGTGCTCGATCCGTATACGGAGTATGTCACAGATACTGTGGAAAATGACGGACTGATGAAAGCAATGGCTCATTACGGACTGATCTGATCCACCACCCTTCTGGCTCGTTGCCTCCCCGTTCACTATTGCGGCAGTCGTCAAGGTCTTGTGCAAGCCCGGACTTTGCTCATTACCCGCGTATATACCAAAATCCGCCCGACAGATTTTTTCTGTCAGACGGATTTTGCTTTTATTTATGCATTTTTAATACTCTTAATCTTATATTTTCTCTGGTATTCCTCGGTGAACGGGTTCTGTTCCTCACGGTCTTCCACTTCCAGATACGGTCTGTGGTGTCCCACATAACGGTATGCCGGACGGATGATCTTACCGGCGTTGACCAGTTCCTCCAGACGGTGTGCGGACCATCCTGCCATACGGGAGATCGCAAAGATCGGGGTGAACAGCTCTCTCGGGATGCCAAGCATCGTGTAAACGAATCCACTGTAAAAATCGACATTTGCACATACCGGTTTGAATAGTTTTCTCTTGTGCATGATCAGTTCACCTGCAATCTCTTCCACTTTCTCATACAGGGCAAATTCTCTGGTCTTTTCCTTTTCTTCTGCCAGGAATTTTGCATAACGTTTCAGGATCACTTCACGCGGGTCACTCAGTGTATATACCGCATGTCCCATACCATAGATCAGGCCTGCATGGTCAAAGACCTTCTTATCCAGAATATCATTCAGATAATCTCTCAGAGATTCTTCATTTTCCCAGTCCGGGCAGTTTTCCATGATATTTTCAAACATGTCCTGAACTTTCAGATTGGCACCACCGTGTTTTGGTCCTTTCAGGGAACCGATAGATGCCGCTACAGCAGAATAGGTATCCGTTCCGGAAGATGTTACCACATGATTGGTAAATGTGGAGTTGTTACCACCACCATGCTCTGCATGAAGTACCAGCGCGATATCGAGAACCTTCGCTTCCAGTTCGGTAAACTGACCGTCTTCGCGGAGCATATACAGGATGTTCTCGGAAAAGCTGTACTCTTTCTTCGGGTTTTTGATCAGCAGATTTTCATCCTGACGGAAATGCCGGTAAGAATGATACGAATATACAGCGATCAGCGGCATTTTTGCGATCAACTGCATGGACTGGCGCAGGGCATTTTCCACGCTGGTGTTATCCGGATTATCATCGTAGGTGTACAGAGTCAGCACACATCGCTGCATGGCATTCATGATATTTTCGTTGGATGCTTTCATGACAACATCACGGATAAAACGGTTGTTCAGATTCATCATATCCGACAGCAGATCATTAAACATCGCTGACTGTCTTGCGTTCGGGATACGTCCGAACAGCAGTGTATAGATGACTTCCTCGAAGCCTTTTTTTCTTTTCTCCAGGCTCGCCACCATATCCGCTACGTTATATCCCTGGAAAAATAACTGTCCGTCTGCCGGGATCTTTCTTCCGTCTTCATACGTATAACCGACAACGTCCGAGATCTCTGTCAGACCGGTCAGTACACCTTTTCCGCTGGAGTCACGCAAACCTCTTTTTACATCATATTCCTGATACAGGTTCTGATCGATCCGGCCGGATGCCAGACAGTACTGTAACAGTTCGCTAAACTCCCGTTTATGTTCTTCTTCTATATTCAGAAATTCTTCTACTCCCATGGGTCTTCCTCCTGTTTTTCTCTATTATTTCTGCTCTTACAGATTCTCAGCGATTGCTTTGATAAATCCTTCACTGTTTAATACAGTTGGATCTTCCATGGTTGTGATCAGAGCCAGGTCTTTTGTCATCTTTCCTTCTTCGATGGTGCGGATGGTCGCTTCTTCCAGACGATCTGCAAAATCCATCAGTTCTTTGTTGTCATCCAGTTCTCCACGTTTTCTCAGAGCACCGCTCCATGCAAAGATCGTTGCCACAGAGTTGGTGGATGTTTCTTCCCCTTTCAGGTGTTTGTAGTAGTGACGCTGTACGGTTCCGTGTGCAGCTTCGTATTCGTAGTAGCCGTCCGGAGATACCAGTACTGAGTCATCATTGCCAGAGAACCGAAAGCAGAGGATACCATATCACTCATCACATCGCCGTCATAGTTTTTACATGCCCAGATGTAACCGCCCTCTGATTTCATCACACGGGCTACGGCATCATCGATCAGTGTATAGAAATAAGTGATTCCTGCCTCTTCGAATTTTTCTTTGTAATCCGCATCAAAGATTTCCTGGAAAATGTCTTTGAAGGTATGGTCGTATTTTTTGGAAATAGTATCTTTGGTTGCAAACCACAGATCCTGTTTCGTATCCAGTGCGTAGTTAAAGCAGCTTCTTGCAAAGCTTTCAATGGAGTTGTCCAGGTTGTGCATACCCTGTGCAACACCAGGTCCTTTGAAATCAAAGACCAGTTCTTTTGTCTGAGTTCCGTCTTCTGCGGTGTAAACCAGTTCTACTTTTCCAGGTCCCGGAACTTTCATCTCGGTGTTTTTATACACATCGCCGTATGCATGTCTTGCGATGGTGATTGGTTTTTTCCAGTTTTTTACGCACGGCTCGATACCTTTCACAACGATCGGAGCACGGAAAACGGTTCCGTCAAGGATCGCACGGATGGTTCCGTTCGGACTTTTCCACATTTCTTTCAGATCATACTCAGTCATACGTGCGGCGTTTGGAGTAATGGTTGCACATTTGACTGCAACACCGTATTTCTTGGTTGCCATGGCTGCATCGATGGTTACCTGATCATCGGTCTCGTTTCTGTGTTCCAGACCCAGATCGTAGTATTCGGTTTTCAGGTCGATGTAAGGAAGCAGCAGATCATCTTTGATCATCTTCCACAGAATTCTTGTCATCTCGTCTCCGTCCATCTCTACCAGTGGTGTTGTCATCTGAATTTTACTCATTTCTTATCTCCTCCTGTTTATTCTTTTATTTTATTCTGCTTTTTGTCTTTCGAACCGTTTGAGGTTTCTGGTTTTTCTCTTTTACAGATTTTATTGGTATCTTTCAGTGCAGATCCAGGTTTTCGATTACATGCTGAATATGTTCGTTTGCCAGCTGCTCTGCCAGATCTCCATCTCGTTGTCTGATTGCTTCTAGGATCCTTTTATGTTCTTTCACGGATTCCTGCGCACGGTGTTCTGTTTTTACGGAATGGGAGCGCGCCATTTTCACATAATGAAGAAAATCGGTCAGCACGTGTTCGAGCATCCGGCTTCCCGATGCCCGGTACATGATCTCATGAAATCTTCCATCCAGCCGGACCATCTGCTTGCTCTCCGGCTTCTTTACATGAAATTCAGATAAAAGGATTACCTCTTCCAATTCTGCCAGTTCTTCTTCTTTGATTTGTTCTGCCGCTTTTCTCGCTGCCAGACCTTCCAGTCTTGCCCGCATATGATAGATGTCTTCCACATCTTTCCGGGAGATGCCGATTACTTTGGCACCACGGTTGGGTGCAATCTCCACCAGACCTTCCAGATCCAGCTGCCGCAGGGCTTCCCGCACCGGTGTCCGGCTGACTCCCAGTTGTTTCCCCAGGGTTGCTTCTTTCAGTTCTTCACCGGGAGTGTAGTTTCCGGATAAGATGTCGTCCCGGATCCGGTTGAAGATCTGGCCCCCCAGGGATTGTTCCTGATATTCCATAGTTGCCTCCAGATTGATTCTGTGCTTTTGTTCTTTATTTTTGTATTGCATGCTTGTATTTTTGTATCTTTGTATGATTGTATACAATTATACAGGATATGTCAACAGGGAATTGAAAGAAATAATTGTTGGAGGGATTTTTCAAGGCGAATTTTTCAAGGCGGACGCATCAGGCAGGGATTTGCTCTGCTGGCAGCGTGGGCAGGGGAACTTTGAGCTAGCCGCTAACTCCGGCTATGATTCACGAGGGTCAGCTGACCCTCGCGAAAGCCTGCGTAAGCGTCGGATCTCAAAGCTTCCCCTAAGCGCCCACAAAGTGCTGCCTGCAGAGCAAATCCCTGCCTGATGCGTCCGCCTTGAAAAATTCGCCTTGAAAAATCCCTCCAACAATTATTTCTTTCAATTCCCTGTTGACATATCCTGTATAATTGTATACAATCATACAAA
>ENA-OQIO01000346-OQIO01000346.1-human-gut-metagenome-genome-assembly--contig:-NODE-346-length-25124-cov-6.196664_pt1 | contig 25124 bp, 27 predicted proteins | sample MGYA00242573_ERZ504737 | MGnify/ENA primary metagenome ERZ504737 (study PRJEB26092, sample SAMD00036203) | human gut metagenome | host: Homo sapiens | study: EMG produced TPA metagenomics assembly of...
GTGTCGCCCGGCTCGCGCACGGCGGCCGTCGCGGTGATCACGGTGTTGCCGTGCACGGTGCCCGTCACGATAACGCCTTCGACACCGGCGTCGGCACGGGGTAGAGCGGCATGAGCGTGCGCGGCTCCTTGTCCAGCACCACGATGTTGCCCTGACGCCAGACCATCTGGAACTCCTCGGCGCCCGCCATATGCGAGATGTCGGCGGCGCCGTTGCCCGCGGCGTTGATCAGGTAACGGCAGCGCACGTTGCCAGCGGGCGTCGCCAGCGTAAAGCGCGCGTCGTCGCCCGAGCCCGCAACTTCAATCGCCTCCACGGGTGCGGAGCGCATAAACGTCACCCCGTTGGCCACGGCGTTCTCCAGCGCGGCGATGGCAACCTCAAACGGGTCGACAAACCCAGTCGAGGGGCACCACAACGCGCACGTTGCAGAGGCACTGGCGCGCGGCTCAAGTTCGTGGATGCGGTCGGGGCCGATAATCGACAGCTCGGGCACGCCGTTCGCCAGGCCGTTGCTGCGCAGCTTCTCCAGCTGTGCGCGGTCTTCGTCGTTAAAGCCCAACACCATCGACCCGGTGCGGCGGAACAGAAAGTCCAGCTCCTGCGCCCACGTACCGTACAACTCGCAGCCACGGGCGTTGACCTGCGCCTTTACGGTGCCCGGCACCGGATCGTAGCCAGCGTGTACCAGGCCGCCGTTGGCCTTCGACGCGCCCAGCGCAATATCGTTAGCCGCCTCGACCACGCAAATGGACAGGTCATAGCGCGCGAGCTGCCGCGCGATGGCGCATCCGGTGATGCCCGCGCCGACAATCGCGATATCAAACGTTCTGTCACAGTGCCTCCCAGACGAGTTGACAGGCTGTCAATAAGACTATCCTACGGTCTACACACCCCCAGCGCGGCGGCAATGCGGCGAACAGCCCCGCAACACCCGCCAACGGCAGACGAGGGGAGACCCAGCAACGTCGACAAGCTCGTCTGCCGACAGCTACGGCAAACGTTCGTCTCGATCTGTAACAGTTAACTGATGATTTGGGTTCTAGATGTTACAGATTGAGACGTTAGTCTGGCGCCCCTTCCGTTCGTCTCAATCTGTAACATCTAGGCCCGGATTCCGCTCCCACCTGTTACAGATTGAGATGTTTGTGTCCGCGCCAGCCCCGCGCCTAGCCGTGGTCCCATATAACAAACCCCGTGGTAAACTTGACCGGACTGTTAATATTCCGAAAGGTTCCCGTAATGTCCAAGTACATCTCCGAGCTCATGTCGCCGCAGCTTATGGGCGTCGTCTATGCCTTCGTTGGCTTTATCATCGCCCTGTATGTGCTGTCGGTCGTCTATGTGTTCATCGACGCTCGCCGTCGCGGCGCCAGCGCCTACGTGGCATGGGGCATCATCGCCCTCATCCCGTTTGTAGGCCTCATTGCCTACCTGGTCCTGCGTCCGCACTCTTACGCGTCCGACCGCGAGGAGCAGGAGCTGGACATGGCCCTGCGCGAGCGCCAGCTTGCCCAGTACGGCACCTGCCCGCAGTGCGGCGCCCCCATCGAGAAGGACTTCGTCGTCTGCCCGGTGTGTGATACCCAGGTTCGCAACGTATGCCCCAGCTGTCATCGCCCGCTCGATGCGCACTGGAAGGTCTGCCCCTACTGCCGAACTCGCATCCAGTAACGCATCCATCGCTGGGCCGGCCGCAAGCCACGGGCACCGCGCGTCCCGCGCAAGCCACGCGCGCCCCAAACCCCGCCCCACACGATGAAGCATGCGTAGAAAATCGCCCGCCGTGCCATTAAGGTGCGGCGGCGCTTGTATACCAAGGCAACCTGCCTATAATGATGCAAGTCAAAAACGCCGAGCGCATCGCACGCACTTGCATCGGGCATCCGAGAGGAGAAAACATACCCATGAAGGCACTCTACAATGACGGTTCGGTGGCCGAGCTCCCGCAGGACGAGGTCACGCACGTCATCCGCCACTCCGCCGCGCACATCATGGCACAGGCCATCAAGCGCCTGTACCCCCAGGCCGACTTTGCTACGGTCCCGCGACCGACAACGGCTTCTACTACGACGTCGACCTGCCCGAGGGCGTCAAGATCAGCGAGGACGACTTCCCCGCGATCGAGGCTGAGATGAAGAAGATCGTCAAGGAGAACCTCAAGTTTTCCGTGTACGAGAAGCCCCGCGCCGAGGCCATCGCCCTTATGGAGGAGCGCGGCGAGAAGTACAAGGTCGAGCACATCGGCGACCTGGACGACGACGCCCGCATCACCTTCTACCAGCAGGGCGACTACATCGACATGTGCGTCGGCCCCCACATCTGCTACACCAAGGCGCTGAAGGCCTTTAAGCTCACCGGCGTCTCGGGCGCCTACTGGAAGGGCGACAAGGACAACAAGATGCTCACCCGCATCAACGGTGTCGCCTTTGCCACCAAGGAAGAGCTTGACGAGCACATGCACATGCTGGAGGAGGCCAAGAAGCGCGACCACCGTAAGATCGGCCGCGAGATGGACCTCTTTATGATGCGCGACGAGGCCCCCGGCTTCCCGTTCTTCCTGCCCAACGGCATGATCCTTAAGAACACGCTGCTGGACTACTGGCGCGAGATCCACCACAAGGCCGGCTACGTGGAGATCTCCACGCCGCTCATCATGAACAAGCAGCTGTGGAAGACCTCGGGCCACTGGGACCACTACAAGGACAACATGTACTCCACCGTCATCGACGACGAAGAGTACTGCATTAAGCCCATGAACTGCCCGGGCGGCGTGCTGGTGTACGCCTCCAAGCCGCACTCCTACCGCGAGTTGCCCATCCGCGCCGGCGAGATTGGCTGGTACACCGTCACGAGCTGCGCGGCGCCCTGCACGGCCTGTTCCGCGTGCGCTGCTTTAACCAGGACGACGCTCACCTGTTTGTGCGTCCCGACCAGCTGACCGACGAGATCGTGGGCGTGGTCAACCTCATCGACTCCGTGTACCAGAAGTTTGGCTTTAAGTACCACGTTGAGCTTTCCACCCGCCCCGAGGACTCCATGGGTTCGGACGAGGATTGGGCACGCGCCGAGGAGGGCCTGCGTACCGCTCTGGAGAAGCTGGGCATGGACTACGAGGTCAACGAGGGCGACGGCGCCTTCTACGGCCCCAAGATCGACTTCCACCTGGAGGACTCGCTCGGCCGTACCTGGCAGTGCGGCACCGTGCAGCTCGACTTCCAGATGCCGCTCAACTTTGACCTGGAGTACGTGGACGCCGACGGCACCAAGAAGCGCCCCATCATGCTGCATCGCGTGTGCTTTGGCTCCATCGAGCGCTTCATCGGTATTCTGATTGAGCACTTTGCGGGCAAGTTCCCCACCTGGTTGGCTCCCGTGCAGGTCAAGGCACTTCCCGTCTCGGAGAAGAGCCGCGACTACGCTCACGAGGTGTGCGCCAAGCTGGAGGAGGCCGGCATTCGCGTGGTCTGCGACGACCGCGACGAGAAGATCGGCTACAAGATCCGCGAGGCCCGCTCCATCGACCGCGTGCCTACATGCTCATCCTGGGCGAGAAGGAGGTCGAGGCCGGCAACATCTCCGTCCGCGATCGCTCCAACGAGACCGTTCAGATGAGCATCGACGAGTTTGTTGCCAAGGTGACCGAGGAGATTAAGACTCGCGCCTAAGGCAAACTTCACAACAATTAACAAAGGCGACCGTCCACAAAGGACAGTCGCCTTTTTTCATGCCAAAATAAGAAAAGCCGCTGGTTGAGCGGCTTTTTTTGTTGCACAAAAAGGTACAGGTTTTTATAGAGGGGTATGGAGATGTACCTACTAGCAGTACATTTTGCGTAATCTGGGCAAACGCTGATTAATTGCTCGTATAATGTCGTCTGTCGAAAGATACAAAAACCTGTACTTTTGCGACTGCGCCTAGCTGCGAGCGAGAAGCCTGTTCTAAACGCCCCTGTATTTGCGTGCATCGCAAAGCCAAAAGAGGGGGGGCGAGAACATGGAGCAGACGACACGGCGCCAAGAGCAGCTGCCGGGCGCATTTAACGGCGCCACCACCAACAGCCAGCACGGCCGCGTCCGCTGGTATCTTGTCCACACCCCCAATGGAAAAGAGCGCGAGACCTGCGAAAAGGTCCGCCGCATTATCCCGCACAACCTTATGCAGGACGCTTTTGTGATGCAAAAGGAGTTCTGGTTTAAGCGGGATGGCGCCTGGTCGCTCCAAACCAAACCTATGTACAAGGAATATTTCTTCGTCTCCACGCACGATGCCGCCGCGCTCGATAGGCCCTGGCCCAGTTGAGCTTTGGCTGTCGCATCGCCGGTAGCAGGGAGCGGGCGTACATGCCCATGCCGGACGATGCGCAGGACTGGTACCGCAGCGTGCTTGACGACGACGGCGTGGTGCGCAACAGCGTTGCGCGCATAGAAGACGGCGTGTTGCACATAGAACAGGGGCCCTTGGTGGGGCAAGAGGCCCGTGTAAAGAAGATTGACCGTCATAAGCGCTGGTGCCTGGTAGACGTGGGCGAGGGTGACTCCACATTTAGGGAGCTGCTGCCACTCGACGTTCCCAGCAAAACGTAAGGGGACGTCGCGCTAGCAATTCATTCGCATTTTGATTTCATCGATGGGGGGGGCCCTGGTATCAGGGACGTGGATTTGAACTTGGCTACTAAAGAGATGACTAAATGCAGTGCTTCTGTGGGGGAGTCGCTGTCCGTTCAGAAGATACAACCGAGCGGTACGCTGGCTTACCGTTTTTTAAAGAGGCTGTTTGATTTTGTTTTCAGCCTTTGCGTGAGCGTGGTGCTGGTAATTCCAGTGTCCATTGTCTGTGCGTTCATTTGTCTTGAATCTCCCGGAAACCCGCTGTACGCACAGGAGCGCGTCGGCAAGGGCGGTAAGACTATCAAGATCCTTAAGCTTCGCAGCATGGTCGCCGACGCTGGCAATGTACAGAAGTATCTGAGCTCTGAGCAGCTACATCAGTGGGAAGTTGAGCGCAAGGTCGACGATGATCCCCGCATTACCAAAGTCGGTCAGTTTATCCGTAAGTGTTCGATTGACGAGATACCGCAGTTCCTGAACGTGCTGAACGGCGACCTTTCCGTCATCGGACCGCGTCCCATTACAAGAGACGAACTTGAGCAGCACTTCTCCGACGAGGAGAAGGCTGAACTGCTATCTGTGCAGCCTGGCATCACCGGCCTGTGGCAGGCGACTGATCGTAATTCCGCCACCTTCGGGAGCGGCCTGCGCCAGAAAATCGAGCTCAACTACGTGCGGAACCGCTGCTTCCGCACGGACTGGAAATGCTTTACCGGCACCTTCGGTGCCATGTTTGGCAAGAAGAGGACGGGGCGATAGATGACCACTTCAGTCGCCACGACCGCTTATAGCGTATTAATGAGCATTTACAAAAAAGAAAACCCTACGTTTCTGCGCCAGGCCCTCGACAGCATGCTCGTCCAAACCGTGCCTCCGGCCGAGATCGTAATGGTTAAGGACGGCCCCTTGACTGCTGAACTCGAGTCGGTTCTTTCCGAATATAACTCGCAGTGGCCCGATCTGTTCAAATTTGTTTCCTACAGTGAGAACCATGGACTAGGATATGCTCTTCATAAGGGCGTACTCTCCTGTTCTAATGAAATCGTTGCGCGTATGGACACCGATGATGTGGCGCGTCCTGACCGTATGGAAAAGCAGCTTGCAGCTATTGAAAGCGGGCTCGATATGGTCGGTAGCGATGTCGTCGAGTTTATTGACTCTCCTGAGACGCCAATCGCTTCGACGAATTTGCCCAAGGGACTGGACAATATTCTCGCTTGTTCCAAGCGTCGAAATCCTTTCCGCCACCCACCTATGACGTTTAAAAAAACTAAGGTGCTGGAGGCTGGGAATTACAGCTCTGAATATCTTTATTTCGAAGATTGGGATTTATTTAACAGGATGCTAGCCAGTGGCTGTCGCGCAGATAATCTACCTGAACCACTTGTGGCGATGCGCGTGAGCTCCGATTTTTATGCTCGCAGAGGCGGCCCTTCGTATCTACCGCATATCTGGAAATTCAAGTTTGCTCAATTGCGTACTGGCTGGTTTAGCCCTGTTGATTTTGTTGCCTCATTTGTTCCGCATGCCGTTGTTTGTGTCATGCCTAACGGACTTCGTTCGTTTGTTTATAAGAAATTACTCAGAAAGTAGGTTTGTGCATGTCTCGAAAAGTCGGAGTTATAACACTCCATAACTCGCCGAACTATGGCTCCTGCCTGCAGACCTATGCAACTCAGGTTGTTTTGGCTCGTGTGGGAGCAGATGCCGAAATAATTGATTACTACCGTAAGGATGCGATTCCCGAAAACGAAGTGGATCGTGCCCTTAACGGCCAGCTCGTAAAGAAGATGCCTATATTTAAGGTTCCTGGCGTCAAGCAGATTGCAAAAATACCGGTTTCTCGTATGGTTGCAAGGAGACGCGCCCCCCTTGATGAGTTTAGACATTCCAGCTTGCGCTGACTGAGCGTTCGTACTATTCCGCAGATGAGTTGGACGCGAATCCTCCGGTAGCAGATATTTACTGCACTGGTAGCGATCAGGTTTGGAATAGCATTTGGAATAACGGTTTTGACCGTGCTTTCTATCTCTCCTTTGCTCCCGAGGGGAAAAAGAAGATTGCCTATGCTGCGAGTATCGGCAAGGCCACGCTCGAGGATTGGGAAGCTGAGCCGATGAGAAAGGCTCTCTCCTCTTACTCTTGTATCTCTGTACGCGAGCAAGAGGCGGCTGACCTTCTTGATTCTATCGGTGTCCATGGGGCTATGCCCGTTATCGATCCCACGCTCATGTTGAATCGTGATGATTGGGAAGCAATTGCAGATGGTTGGATTTCTCCGGAACCCTATGTTCTGGTCTATCAGCTCAACCGTAATGCCGAGTTCGATTCTTATGTACAAAGGGTCGCCAAGAAGACTGGTCTCAAGGTTATGCGAATTGCATACGGTGTGCATGAGAAGCGTTCTGGCGAGAATGCTGTTATCTGTCCTTCCGTGGGAAGGTTCCTTTCTCTGTTCCTTGGGGCCGAAATTGTCATTACGGACTCGTTCCATGGAACTGCCTATTCCGTAAATCTTGGAAAGAAGTTTGTCGCCATCAGCCTGGTCGTTTTAACGGAAGAATTTCAAACCTATTAAATATGACTAATCTTGACAATCATTTGTTGGATGACTTTGGAAATCTGACTATTTCTGAACTTGATTACGACTCCAATTCGGTTCAGGCACAGCTTAATCTCAAACGAAATGAAGCCTTTTCTTTTATTGAAAAAGCCTTGGATATTTAGGAAATATGATGGGAAATATTTCGGTTTCTGCTTTAAAGGATCATTTGCCTGATCCTGTCATGGGGGTTGCGAGGGCCATTTTTAATGGCTATCCAAGTTTGCTCGCCGCTTCAATGCGGCAGGCGGCACGGTTCGGGAAGTCTTATTCTCGAAACAAGATCAAATATGCAGAGCAAGCAGAAGCTCATATAATTTATTGTACCCATCAGCTTGAAAAAGGGTTGAGCCACGAGGACTTTCGTGCTGGATTTGGAGTGAAGGTCCTCGCCGAACTCTCTCGCTACATGCATGTCTTTGAAGATATGGGTGGAAGTACGGATAGCCTGGCCTATCAATCCGCCTTGGGTGCGCTAATCGAATATCGTGACAGACATGAGAATAGTTCTGAATATACGCATATGTTTATGCAAGCAATTGGCGACCAACTGTTTTCTAAACTGGATTCAAAGCCTTTATATCCCGGTGGAAGCTGCAAAATCGCTCATGATTTTGCTGTGGCAGGCATTATTCCAGGTTCTGTTGACGAGCTATTAAGTAACCGTCATTCTGTTAGAGAGTATTCTGATACACCCGTTTCGTTGACAAAGGTCATTAATGCTATCGAGACGGCCACCAAAGCTCCGTCTGCATGCAATCGACAACCAACAAGAGTTCGGATTATCAATAACCAGGAACTCATCCATGAGACATTAGGAATTACAAGTGGATTCAGAGGCTACGCGATGCCTCCAATGCTCGTCGTGTTGACGGTTGATAATCGGGTTTACTTTGGACCGCAAGAACGTAACGAGGGCTTTGTTGATGGCGGCATTTTTGCAATGGCGTTATTGCTGGCACTTGAAGAGCAGGGTTTGGCTTCTTGTCCGCTCAATACAATGCTAAGACGAGGTCCTGAAAAAGCGATTCGCGGTCTATTGAAACTACCCTATTGGGAGGAATTGGTCATGCTGATTTCCATAGGGAATTATTCAAAGAATGCCCAATCATGCGTTTCTGCTCGTTTTCATGCCGACGCAATTGTTACGGTGGTTGACTAGCTTGATTACCTCATCTCCAATTCATGTTCTCCAAGTGGTTCCCTCATTAAGTCGTTCTGCCGGTGTTTCTCAATTTGTTCATAACATGTCTTTGGGCATTGATGAGCATCGAGTTGTATTTGATTATCTACACCATGCAACATTGAATGGTAAACCCTTGCGTGACTGCACTTATGATCAGGAGCTTATTGCGCACGGTTCTCGTGTCTATACGGTGTCTTTCGCTTCTGCGGGGCTTGGCCAGTTCATTAAAGAAGTCGAAGAGTTTTTCGTTAAGCATGGACGCGAGTACGATATCGTGCATTGTCATATGCCCAACTCGGCTTTTTGCGTTCTCAGGGAGGCTAAGCGTGCCGGCATCGAACATCGTGTCCTACATAGTCATCTGAATAGTTCATCTGACAACGTTCTTCATCGTGTTCGAAATGCTCCGTTGATTGCGTGGGGCAAGAGGTATGCAACTGATGGGGTGGCGTGCTCTGATGAAGCTGGTAGATACCTGTTTGGAAATAAGCCGTTTGCTGTAATGAAAAATGGAATCGTACTCAGCAATTATGCATATGACGATAGCTCCAATGCTTCCCTGCGTGCTGAACTCTGCATTGGCAATAGTGACCCCGTTATTGGAAGTGTCGGTCGTTGTCAAGCAAAAGAACTTTGAATTTGGCGTCAAGGTGTTCGCAGAGCTGAAGCGCAGTATTCCTAATGTTAAGTGGGTGATTTTGGGCGCTGGAGATGGCATGGACAGAGTTAGGGCCATTGCTAAGGAGCTTGGTGTAAACGAATCCGTCGTCATGCCCGGCGTGCGCGTTGACGTCGCTCGTTTTTACTCGCTGTTCGACGTCTTCTTTATGCCTTCGCTATATGAGGGGCTTCCTGTCTCTGCTGTTGAAGCTCAAGCCTCTGGGCTTCGTTGTGTTTTTTCGACTGGCGTTCCTGAGGAAAGTGACATAACGGGCGTGAGTAGATTTGTCGGTTTAAATGAGCCATATGCTGTATGGGCCTCTGCACTTGCTGATGCTATGTCGGTTGGTCGTGATAGCGGAGCTGTTGAGAAATTAACCTCCGCTGGCTATTCGGCAGCGGCTAATGCAAAGAAATTGATGGAGTTCTACGAGGGGCTTGTTGCTCAGCGTTAGATGCGTTTTTCGATGCAACGGGTGTGGTTTTGGTTGAAGGACGTAGACATGAATAAAGACTATTTTGGAATTGCTGAACGGGTAATCAGAGAGAAAACTAACAGTCGTTTTTCTAAGGGTAGGCAAAATCATCTGACACGAAGCGATTTTTCTATTATTTCCAATAATTGTTGGGCCGGAACGGTCTATCGGTATTTCGGCTTACCGTATCAATCGCCTACAGCAGGGCTGTATTTTTTTGGAACTGAATACGTAAAGTTCGCGGGAGATTTAAGGCACTATCTGAATACGCCCATAGAATTCATCGATTCTTGTGATTCGGCTCATTACGAGACTTTGAAATCTCGCAATGAGCTGAGTAAGCCTGTTGGAATTATCGATGACGTTGAGATTGTATTTCTACATTATCCAACGCCTGAGGAGGCTAGAGCTAAATGGGAGCGACGGGTTGAAAGGGTGAACTGGGACAATCTGTTTATTAAATTCAGCCAGATGAATGATTGTCGCGAAGAAGATCTTAGGGCGTTTGATTCTTTGGAGCACACGAACAAGATTTGCTTTACGGCGATGCGACGCCCCGATATTGCATGCTCGGTTTATCATCCCGCCTCTGTTCGGGGGGGGGAATAACAAATGATACGGATCGCTTTACACAAGGATTCAATTTAGTCGATTGGTTGAACTCGGAACCTGCAAAGTATTGCTGATGAAGGTAATTCTCTTATTGAGATGCATTGAGGGAAATGGATGTATAGAGTAGTTATTAAAAACAATGTAGATATGTCGCAGCCCGCACCGAAGGAGTAGGGTGACTATCTAAATGTTGGTATATTTGCAGCTTATTGTCTTTGCGGTAGTTTTTGGTTTTGTATTACGGCCTGAACGTTCCGCTTCCTTTAAAAAGACCTATCTTTTAGTCACTTTTTCAGCAATTTTCTTTGTTGCTTCAGTGCGATCAAGTTCAGTTGGTATTGATACTGAAATGCACTGTAGAGCGTTTTTAAGTGCCTCTCGTTTGCCGTTCTCTTCTCTTGTTGAGATGACAGACAGATTTGAGTACGGTTTCCTATTATTTTGCAAGGTTCTTTCACTCATCAGCGGTGATTTTCAGATTCTTCTCGTAGCATCAAGTGCGGTTATATGTCTCTGCACTGCATTATTTATTTTTAAGCTCGCTGATGAGCCTATTTTGCCCACTGTGCTATTTTTGTGCCTGCTGTTTCCGAGTTATCTGAACATCATGCGCGAGGCAATTGCTATTGCAATCGGTATGCTTGCAATAATTGTACTTAGGGATCGTAAGGTTCCTGTATTTATTCTACTCGTGTTCCTTGCCGCCTCATTCCATAGGTCCGCTCTCGTGCTGTTTGCTCTCATCCCTCTCAGCAAGGTTGAAATTAACTTAATGAGCATGACAGTTCTTATAATTGGAGCTATATTCAGCTTTCTATTTGTCAATCCACTCCTTAACGCGGTCGCGGCAGTCTTGGGCAAAAATAGTTTTTATGATGCGGACTTTATGGGGTCAAACTATTTTGGCGCTCTAATTTCACTTCTATTTAATGCCCTGCTCGTCGGCATATTTTTTAATTATCTAAAAGTTGCTGACCGCGCTGAGGGCGTGGCTCAAGGTAAGTCCGTCAGCCTTGCCTTGCGCTGGGGTGAACTGCTCTGGCTTGTCTTTTCCGCCGTCGGTATGAAAGTACAAATTGTTGCTCGATTCGGATACTATTTCGCGCCTCTTGTTCTTGTTGCTTTGCCTCTCGTTTTAAAGGCAGCTAATGACGGAGAAACGCGTTTCGTTCGGTTCTCATTGATTGCGATTTCTGTTATGTATTTCGTTGTTGTTCAATTATTTAGGCCTGAATGGTATGGAATCGTTCCTTATACGGCTGACTTGTCGCGGTTTATGTCTCTGTTTTACTGAGCCCTAAGTATTTAATTGTGCCGTATGAACTCATTTTTCGTGATCCCGTCGATTCACTCTTGTAATTAATCGTTTACCACAGTAAATAAGTTCTTAGTTAGGATGTAATATGAATAATAAGCTGAAAATGGCTATTAAGTCCGTCCCCTTTGTTTCCGGTATCGCAAAAGGTGTAAATCGCACTGTGGGGATTACGGTGCGTACTGCTATGCATTATCCTGCGATGCGCAAGCTGAACAATGAGCTCGTTGATTCAATGGCTAGACTAGATAAGACTAGCGGCATGCGTATCTGGTATTTTGGGGTGCCCACTCACCCGAATTTGGGAGATCAAGCTCAAAAATTTGTTATTGAAAAATGGCTCCAAAATAATTATTCGGAAGCTGAAATTATTAAAATTCCAAGTAAGGCATTTAACGCCGGTACCAGCAGGATTGTCCGCATGATTCAGAATCTAATTCGCCCTAATGATCTGATTGTCATGCAGAGTGGTCATACGATGGACGGACTCCACGACGATGAGACGCCGCATAGGCTTGCTTCAACTTGTTTTCCCGATAACAGAATTGTTTTTTTCCCGACTTCAATTCGTTTTAACAGCAAACGTGGTAAAGAATTGGACCGTAAGGCAATAGGGTCACACGTTAATACTTTGTTTTTGGCTAGGGATGCCGTCTCTGCACAGATTGCTCGAGATTTGTATCCTCGACTTGATGTCCGTCTTTATCCTGACGTTGTGACCTCATTGATTGGGAAATATTCCTTTGATAACCAGCGCGAAGGTGTATTGCTTTGCGCTCGAAACGATGGCGAGAAGCTGTACTCTTATGCGGCCATCGATAAGCTTGCTTCTGCTCTTTCCGGTCTTTGTGATGTTTCTCGGACTGACACCACCGTTAAATGGGATGGTATCGATCTGGACTCTCATGATGCTTGGACCGGAATCGAGGGCGTCATCGAATCTTATTCGCAAAAGTGCGTTATTGTTACCGATCGTTATCATGCACGATATTTGCCCGTATTGCCGGAACGCCCGTTGTGGTTCTTAAGACCAATGATCACAAGGTTGTCTCAGGTGCCAAATGGTTTACAGATGCAGGGGATGAGGGGATTGTTGTTGCTGACAATCTTGAGGAGGTCCCAGGGCTTGTGTCCGCTTTCATGAAGCGCTTCCCGGATGGCGTTTCCGCTCCTGCTTTCGCTGCCGATTATTATGATGGTCTGAAATCCGTTATTGAGGAAATGTAATAAATGAAGAAAAGCTATAAGGCACTTGTAAGCGATGCTGCAGTTTTTGCTGCCGGCAACATGCTTACGAAATTGATACAGTTCCTATTGCTTCCGATGTATACCGCACTGCTTACTACTGAGCAATACGGTATTGGTGAGCTTGTAAACAATACTGCCGAATTGCTTTATCCCCTTTGCTGCCTCGGTGTCTATGAGGGCGTGTTTCGTTTCTCAATCGACCGGGACTCCGATAATAAGGCCGTATTCTCTACGGGTATCAGTATCGCTCTTTTCCTTTTGCCAGTTGTGGCAGCTGCGGGAATTTTCGGCTATTCATTTACTGGCTTTGATTACACATGGCAATTGGTCATTCTCTGCTTTATTACTTCCTTTAAAGTGATTTGCCTTCAATTTTCCAAGGGTATCGGTAAGACTCGACTTTATGCCTCATCGGGGGTTTTGGGTGCACTAACGTTGTTCTGTGCCGGTTACCTTTTCCTCGGCGTCTTTGGCATGGGCGTAAATGGCTACCTGCTGGCGCTGATTCTGTCGCAGGGCATTCAGCTTTTACTTGTCTTTTTTGGGGCCAAAGTCTGGCGCTTTGCCAGTATGGGTGCATTTTCAAAACCACTGGCTCGAGACCTGCTGCGTTATAGCCTCCCAATGATTCCTAACGCCCTAGCTTGGTGGTTTGTTAATCTCTCCGGTCGTTATATCGTTATGTTCTCGCAAGGCGCCGATGTCGCAGGACTATACACAGCCGCTTCTAAGTTGCCTGCGGTGATGAATATGGTTGTTACCATTTTCCAGCAGTCGTGGCAAATTTTCTCAGCACGCGAATACGATGCAAGTGATTCTAGGAGTTCCTTCGGAACAGTTTTTAAGGTCTTTACTGCATTCCTTTTGTGTGCTGGTTCATTGGTTATTGCACTGACCGTTCCACTTTCGCGCATTATGCTTAGCGTGATTTTTTTGCCGCTTACGTCTTCGTTCCTTTTCTAATGCTCAGTTCTGTCATTAGTGGATATTCGACTTATTTCGGCACTCTATACAACGCGGCTAAGAGCAACGGCATGATATTTGTGACAACTATGGTTGGCGCTTTTGTTAATGTGGTGCTTGGCGCTTTGCTCTCTTTTGCGATTGGGGCATGGGGGCCCATCATTGCTGGTGTTGTTGCCTATGTTTTGATTTCACTCATGAGGCTTATGACACAAAGAGACTAATTAACATTGATGTTGACATCCCATATCAGATCATTGGACTCGGGCTGCTGCTTGTTGAATGTGTCCTCATTTCATTTGGTTTTGCATTCGCAACTCTGGTTTCTGTCGTCTGCTCCCTCCTCTTCATGCTGTTCACGCTATATAGGTATCGCAGGATAGCTAAAACTCTCTTGAAATCATTGAAAGTAGGACATTAACGTGTGTAATGTAGAGACAATTGGTTTACCAGCTTCAGATAATTGCCTTGGTTGCTCGGCATGCGTGGCAGCGTGCGCTAGGGGAGCCTTGAATCTCGAACAGGATGAGCGCGGCTTCTATCGGCCGGCGGTTGATGATGGGCTATGCGTTGGTTGCGGCGCTTGCTCTAGGGCATGTCCCGTTGTTGGTTCGCCAACCTCACGACACAGGCCTTTAAAGACGATGGCTGCCTGGGACAAGGATCGGGGCCGTCGTTTGGCCGCAACATCTGGCGGTATGTTTATGCTTCTTGCTGATGCCTTTGTGCGTCAAGGCGGCTGGGTGTGCGGTGCGGTCATGAATGAAGATATGATTGTTGAGCACATTGTCTCTAACGATATTGATGTCATCGCCAAGATGCGCGGTTCGAAGTATGTTCAGAGTCGTATTGATGCGGCCCTGTCAGACTGTCTTGATTTGCTTAAACGCGGTGAGAGGGTTCTGTTTTCCGGAACTTCCTGCCAGGTCGATGCGATGCGCAGATTGGCGCGCGGCCGACTTTCCGCGAATCTTATGACGGTAGATGTTCTTTGCCATGGCGCTCCGTCTCCCAGGGTTTGGGGCGACTATGTTTCTTATCGTGAGAGGGAGGCTGGAAGTAAGGCTGTTTCTGCGCGATTTAGGAAGAAAGATCCTTCGTGGACAGTATTCAGCCTTGAAATGCTGTTTGAAAACGGGGATAGACGTTCTTGGTGCACTGTGGACGACTATTATCTCCGAGCTTTCCTCGGTGATTACATTACGCAAAATGCTTGCCATTCGTGTCCCTATACGGGGACTGACCGATTGAGCGATATCACGCTCGCAGATTTCTGGGGCTACGTTTCGGAGTCGCGCGCTGATAGAAATACCGAAGACGGTATTAGCCTTGTTCTTGTTAATTCTGATGCTGGAATGGGTTTGCTTAAATCCGTTGACGGTGTCCACTTGATTGACAAAGAGCTTGGCGAGGCGGTTAAGGGCAATCCCCCTTTGAGGACGGTGTTTCCCGCAAATGGCAGGTCCGATGAGTTTTGGGCCGATTATGAGAAAGGCGGTTTCGATTCTGTTCTTGACGAGTATTTGGGACCGCGTGCTTCTAGTAAAAAGCATCAGCTTAGTCTCTGGTTCAATGATCATGCCTATTTCTTCCCGGGTCCGCTGCGCCGCGCATTGGTAAGCGCGAGGGGTGGAAAATAGCCAGGTGGCTATTTGCTTATGGGACATGTATCGTGTCGGTTTGAGGGGTATTGGCGAAGGCCGGTGCCCCTTTTTAGTCGCGATGGCTCTAAAAGTCTTTGGCTTTCCGCTATACGGATCCTGCTATTTAAAAGTCGTCAAACGGTATACCTGCATTGTTTGCGCATGAAATGATGCCGTCAAGATTCTTTCGCAAATTGATTTAGCCGTCTTCGGCCCCGCCCTCTTCTAGCCCTCCGCCTTTTCCTTCAGCTCGTCCATCTCCTCCAGTTTGGACATGTCCAGGTACCTTCTCTTGCCCCACTCGTGCTCCACTATGTACTTCAGCCTCGCAGTGACCAGCATGAGGGCCGAGTTGCCGTCCGGGAAGGTCCCGGCGATCCTTGTCCTCCTCCTGATCTTGCGGTTTATGCGCTCGATCCCGTTGTTCATTCTGATTTGGCGCCAGTGCTCGGGCGGGAACTCCGTGTAGGCCAGTGTCTCGACGAACCCGTCGCGCACCGTCCTCGCGGCCGCTCCGAAGGGCTTCGGCACGCTGAGATCAACTACCCCGCGCCCGTGACGATCCATCTCGCGTACTAGCCGCTGTGGTAGGTCTTCCGGCCCGCCGTCCTTTTATAGCGCTCGGCCCGATAAGCTCGGACGCTCCTCGTTGAGCAGCGCGTCGAGCGCCCCCTCGTCTACCGATGCGATGTTCGCAGACGCGGCCCGTGCCCCCTTTCGTCGGTGATTTGTTGTTTAGCCGCTAAAAATCAAATGACAGGGCGCGCGCCGTGTTCCGCTATGCGGTTGTCAATTTGCGAAAGTAATTTTGCGTCACCGCTGTGTTCCAAACAGTTCGATCATCGGGCTACCGTTTGGCGGAAAATAATAGGCTGATGCGCTCTTCTAAAGTGTCGGGGAGTAATATTGTTTCAGGCGTTCGCTGCCTGGTGCATGACGTTAGCGTCCACTTGTTGACCATTGAATTTGGTCGACTGATTATTGGGGGTTGTCATGTCGCTAAACAATAGAGCTATACAAAATGCCGGAAGTAATAAGTTGGTTGTCGGCTCGTCCGATTGATTGCACAGATTGTCACACTGTTTTCTTTCGAATTGTTGGCTCGGCATGCTTGTGCCTTTGAGAGACGCGTTACTCATATTGTTTGTTTTGCGCTAGGAGAGATAATGGCTGATAAAGATCCCAGCACTAGAGAGTCCCGATTTTATGCTAATCATCCGGTAATTTTCGGCATCTTGTTTGCAATAATACCGTGCCTCCTGTCGGCGTATCTTGGCGATTTGCATGGTCAGTCTGCTATGGTCGGCGAGTTGTCTAAGCGCTTTGATTCCGTAGAAGAAAGCATGAGCCTTAACGAGGCTCTTGAAAGCGCGTATAGAGATTATGCTAACGCCGAGGCGGAACTCAATGCCCTCAAGGATGAGGAAGCGGGCAAGCAGGTTCTTGCTGACGCTACCGCTGCCTGGGATTCCGGTAAACTTGAGGAAGCCTTGACTTCGCTGTCAAAGGCTTCTAAGAAATCTGGAGACTGCGCTGTTGCATTTGCTGAATACTCGTCTACTTACACTGAAGAGGTCTTAGCCAAGGCTAACGAGCTGGTCTCATCTAAAAAGTATGATGATGCAAAAAGCGTTTTGAAGGCTGCTTCGAAGATTGTGAAAGATCCGGCAAGAATCAATGACCTATTGGATGAGCTCGAAGGCGTTTCTGAAGTGGCGTTGACCTCTCTTACGGTTGCTTCTTCCAGCCGTTTTGAGTTGATTGAAGGCTCTCAAAAAGACACTGCTGGCAATAGTTATTCAAGTGACGACACTTGGGTTGGTCGTCCTAATAGTGCTGATTCTCCTTCGGTTATATCATTTTATATCGGCAAGAAGTACCGTTCGTTGAATGGCAAAATTGCTGTTGATTACGTAGAGGACACGAGCATCTTGAAGGACTATGAGGCGAGACTCGAACTAAGGGCTCTGTCGATGGGTCCGATTCAAAAGTAATTTGGCAAAAGGACCACATTACGATGAATACCGCACCTACTGACATTCCGTCGAATGAAATTGATCTATCTGATTTCGATTGGCTTGAGTTCAGGGTTTACTCCACTAAGGGATATACCGGTACTGGTATTCCGGTTTTGCTTAGTAACGTCAAGCTGATTAAAGAGTGAGTGCCGCTTGAGCTGGCGTTGCGTATTTGTTTATTTGAGTAATGCACGATATCGGATGCAGTATCGTCTGTATTGCTTATGGGCACTGGGGCTAACGCGGGCCCCAGTGCCCTTTCGTTGTTCTAACTCATTTCGACCATGTCGGCCGTGGTTCTACTTCAGATTATTGAATGGTTCGGTGTGCGCGTGTCCATTATTGTGTATCTAGACGATGGGCAATTCGGTTTAATCAGTGGGGCTATATATAAATCAGCACATAGGCATGTCTGATTCAATGCTTCGACGCTCCCTTCGCCTGCCGGGCGGACTGATTGAGTACAGCCCCCAAGTCGTTTTTCGACAGTTTGATTTACAGGCTACCGTTTGACTAAAAGAGTTAGACCGATGCCCTCTATAAAAGTACCGGGGAGTACTATTACTTCAAACATTCATTAGCTGGTGCATGACGTTTTTCGTAGACACGGGTTCCTTCCTGTCGAGGGGATAAGGACTCGTGTTTGTATCGGCAACGAGTACGGAGTCGCGTACTCATTACCGCTAGATGGTTTAAGCATTGAAGTGGAAATAAAGCTCAGGGTTAATCCGTTTTGTTTGTAAGGGGATTTGCGTGATGAAAACTCAGATATTGGTATTTAATAAATCAAATTGCGGTTTTACGGAAACAAGCGACTTGACGATAAGGGAATTCGGTAAAGCAATCGCGTTCGATGCCTTCGAACTTACGGTCATTGACTTGCAGGATAGATATTTATGGAAAAGCGATTTCTCGAACGATAAGATCCTGCAAGATCATGCAGACATTTCCTCTATCCGGCAAATGATGCTGCAGTCAAATAGGGCTAAATGCATAGTTGTGCTCCCACAGAACTACTTGTATTCCTGTTCTTATGGATATAATCCAGAGATTAATAAGATGGGATATATGAATAAGAAGCCTCTGAAGGATTTTATTACAGATTTTGCTGTCTCTCCGATAGGTGAGTTGTTTTCCTTTCCACCTCGTATTTGTTTTGGAAAGTCAATAACGCTTGTTTCACATAAAGAGCTTCATTCTGATTTTTCTTTTAGTACGCCAATCATTTCTCCCCTCAAGCCGTTATTAACTTCGAATGCTTCTACGGTCTCAGCTGTGTTGATGTCTGAGGCCTTAGCAGCCACAACACTTGAGATTAATAACAATGAGGAACTAATTGCGGTTATTGATGCTATTTTTCCGACTTCAGCTCAGTGCGCTCGCATGCCTGTTTGGTTGGTGAGGTCAACTATCATGATGAAGCGGCGCAAAGGGCGCGAATAAAAGAGATAAACGAAGAAATGGATCTTCTGGACAACGAAAAGAAAGAGATCGAGGGCGTCCTCTCTGATTATCAAGGTATTAAATCAGTCCTTTGCTCCAAGGATTTTGAACTTGAAAATATGACTCGCCGTCTTTTGGCAAAGATCGTTGAGGTAGATGAGGACTTTGAAGACTGCAAGGAAGAGGATTTTAGGTTCTCGTACAATGGCACTCTCTATTTAATTGAAATTAAAGGCAGTAAGGGTGGATTGAAGCGACAGCATATTTCGAAGACATATGATCATGTCCAAATAAAAGCGGACGCGATGGAAGACGAAGGTAACACTAGCAAGTTAAAAGGCGTCCTAATTTTTGCATCGCAGATTGAATTAAAACCTGAAGAGCGAGATCCTTTCCCTGAAACCCAGATTACCATTGCCCGTAAAAACGACATCGCGGTTCTTTCGACTGAGACGCTGCTTCGCTGCTATGAAGCCTATATAGAGAAACGTTTGACTTCGGCTTCTTTTAAGGAGACCTTGCGTCAAACGTCTGGCCTTGTAAGTTTGGATTTGTTTGGCTTGGATGTTTAGCCTCTTACCTGAAGACGGAATAGAATGAGGCCTTACGAGCAAAGATGTCCTTGTGACGGTCTTTGCGCGAGTAATAACGAACATCTGTCGGTGTCCGCTTAGCACAGCACAGGACGTGTTAGATTGTTGGAAGCCATAAAACCTTGAACGGTTGGGAGTAGATGAGGATCTCTAGACTGAGGATTGAGAACTATCGGAATCTCGATGGCGTAGCGATTAGTTTTGACGAGGACGTGACCTATATTGTCGGCGAAAACAACCTCGGCAAAACGAATGTGCTCGACTTGCTCAATACAATCTTCAATCAAGCGACGATTAGCGAAGAGGATTTCGCTAACATTGAAAAGCGCTCAGGTGCTCTAGTTACTTTAAAGTTGGACGAGGACGAGATCGGAATAACGGGGCTCGACATCGATCCTATGACCGGAAATACTGTTACCATCTGCGCTTTTGCTGACGACCCGGATTCTCGAATTGAATTTAAGGTCGAAGGGAGCGGAGAAAGTATTTCACCCTCTCTGATGCGATCAGTTCACATGTTCAGGTACTCTACTGTATCCTTTAATAGGGGAGACCTGGCGTTTGATGGTACCCGAGGTGTCGGCAAAGTTCTCTCCAAACGAATCGCTCTTTACCTGGATAAGGAGGGCAAAAAGGTCTCTGACTTTCTGGATGGGGGTGAGCTCGAAGGTCTGTCTGCTGATCTAGGCGAGATCGTTAGTGACGTTCCCATCCTGTCATCATATGGTGTGAGGACGGGCATCGATTCATCTGATGGCGGAACGCTCGGAAGTTTGGTTACCTTGCTTGACAAGAGGGGCGTTCATCTTAATAAGGCAGGGGTAGGCTTGCAGTACCTTGCCATTGCCTCGCTCTCGATAATCGAGAGCATTATGCGTCTTTCGCCTAAACGCCTTCAAGAGAGTTTCTGCACGGATGACGATGGCAAGTGTGTGCTGCACGCTGTGCTGGCTTATGACGAACCCGAAGCTCACCTTCACCCGTATATGCAGAGGCGTCTCTCGAAGAGCTTGCATAGGATTTGCGAAGGGAAGGATGCCAAGTTCAACGCCCTTCTAAAGGAGTATTTCGGGATCGATTCAATCAAAGCTCAGCTGATCATGGTGACGCATTCGCCAAACATTCTTGCTCGCGGCTATAAGAACATCGTGCGATTTGGGCAGGGCGAAGATTCTCCAAGGGTCATGTGCGGCAAGGATATTGACCTGTCTGACAAGGTTGAAAAGCATCTTATGCTGAACTTTGAGTCTATACGAGAGGCTTTTTTCGCTCGGTCGGTTTTGGCTTTTGAGGGGCAGACGGAGTCTGGGGCCATTCCGGTCTTTGCACGCAACCTTGGGATGGATTTGGATGATTATGGAGTTGTGCCTATCAGGGCTGGCGGGAAAAAGAACGTCGAGCCGCTCTGCGAACTTCTGGATAAGTTTGAGATTCCAAATTATTCGATTGTCGATAGGGATAACGAGCCGCGAGAAGCTTCTGGGAACCATATAACGACAACCGAACGGGATTTTGAAGCTGAGGTCATCGAAACTATTTTCGTTAATAGGAACCAAAGCTCGTTTATTACACTTCTTGAGGCGACGGATCGTCAGAGGGCAACTTCCATCAAGGGCAATAGCAAAGCATTGAAAAATGCCTGTGCTGTCTACGGTGTTAGCTTGACGGGCCCTGAGTATGATTTTCAGGGATCGGAGTTTGACGGGCTATTCGCCGACACACCCGAATCGCGTGCGCTTATGTATGCATGGCTTTCATCGAACAAGGGCGTTGGTTCTGGCGTTGCCCTCGCGGAGGTTTTTGGTGCTGATGGCGTTCCCGCATGTTATAAAACTATTATTCGCAAGGCCGTGGGGCTCGAATGCTGATGAGCCAGACCGAGTTGCGGGAAAGTGTTAGAGCTGCGATTGTGATGCACTGTGGCGGAGATGCATCACAGTGCTCTGCGATCTTTGCGCCATCGAAGAGGGTATTCGTAGAGGCGCCGGCAGGATACGGGAAAACCACAGTTATGACTGGGCGGGCTTGCTGGCTGCTGGCATCTGGCGAAGTACGGCCGCCAAAAAGGATTTTGGCCCTAACCTTCAGCGTCGCTGCCGCGCGGAGAATGCGCGCGGATTTGGGCGCCACTATGTCCGCGCTTCCCGGCGACTTGGCCAAGCGCTTGGAGAACAGGGTCATGGCAACCAACTTTCACGGATTTGCATGGGCTCTGCTGCGAAGGTACTGGAGATTGCTCTCGCTACCAGTAAACGTTGACGAGCTTTCTATGGTTGATGACAGCAGCGCCGTTAACGAGCTGAGTTCGCGAGGTGGCAGGCTAATCTGGGATGAAAAGAAGGTCGTTGACAACTTCCTCCGCTCCATGAGGAACGGTCAAGACGACGACTTGAGATGCCGCATGCGTTCTTTTAATAGGATCATTAAGGATAGATTCGCACCGAACGGTCTCTTGCCATATTCAGGAATGATTTCCCTTGCAATTGAATTGCTTGCCGATTTCTCAAAGTTGAGGTCCTATCTGTCGACGGCGTTTCCTGTCGTACTTGTCGACGAAGCACAGGACACGAACGCCCTGTGTTACATCTTTATAAATGGCCTGCTTTCCGATGAGTCGGGAATCTGTATGTTCGGTGACCCCATTCAGCGTGTCTATGGTTTTATTGGCGCGATGGAAGGCCTTAAGGCAAAGGCGTCCATTGACCTTGGGCTTTTGCCATTGGAACTCGAGCAGAATCATAGGTTTTCTGGGGGATCTATCGTCGGAGAACTCGGTGCCGCGATTCGCTCCAACATGAAAGATGCCATTGCCAGCGGTACGCCCCGTCTACCCATATTTGTAGGCGCTGCACAGCAAGATGAAGCGACTGCCATCGTTTCGAAGGTTGCCACTCTCGCTCAAGGAGGTGGCGGTAGGATTGCGATTCTTGTTCGTAAGCGCGGTGCCCTGGCCAATCTCATCACTGACGAGCTGACTAAAGAGGGTATGTCATACTTCAACGGGCTTTTCTCGGATACAGACCCAGAGTTCATTGAATTCAATGCGCTTGCTTTATCCAGGATTACCGATGCAGCGTCTGGAGAAAAAGGCGTCAGCCGTTCTGCAGCGGACAAAATAATCGACTCCATCTCTGATGAACTGCCGACTGACTCCAGGAGATTCATGTATGGGCGGTCCTATGCCATGCTTCTTGGAGCGCTGCGGAAACACCTCAAAAATGACTGCGTCTCGATGGACCCTTCGGAGCGCTTCGACTATATCGTAAGTATCTTTTCCGAGGGCTCCCTGCGGCGTTTCTCTGATTACCTTGATGCGGATATCTCGATCATGACCATTCACTCTGCTAAGGGACTCGAGTGGGACACCGTTTTCATACCGGGCGTTACGCGCTTCGATTGGCCTGGAAGGATTTGCTCTCGGTGCGAAAGTGCTGGTATATGCTCGCGTTCTGCGCGTGGATGCCGGATTGTGGATGCGAAGAAAATGCCAGACGGGCTTATTGAGGAAATGGGCCTGCTGTACGTCGGTGTCACTCGCGCCCGCAAAGCGGTATATGTCTCCGCTTCTATGCAGCGCAGAACAAATTACGGGAACTATCAGGTTGCCTGCCCCTCTTGCCTAACGTCTCTTCCGGGCATTGAGCCTGTGAGCTGGACGGTCATGGACGGGGAGGGGTGATTGCCGGTGGGATGGAGCGTGTCTGCTTCTGACGCGAGGTCCGGTTGCGGCCCTTACTATGGTCTCATGGAGTGTGCCCAAGCTGCTTTTTGGCTAGAACGCCTTGGGCACTAGCGTATTGGTGGGATACGGCGTTTGTTAAATTGGGCACTGTTGAATATTGCGAAACGGTTGCGCGGCATTGCGCATGGGTCCCGATGTCAACATGGGCACCGGTGCCTTTTTTGCTAACGTCCGGTCCCGGTGCGCTGCCGCATGTCGACTTCGCTCATTGTTGGTACGGGTCGTATCATGCGCGTCTTTGTCCGTGATGGTTGTTTCTTCTCGGATGAAGTGGTCGAACGATCGGATTTTAAGCTAATGAACTGGGGCTATTTAATAAAATCCTCCTCCTGATGCGACCAAGGTGGCGGTCCAGTTCGTATAAAGCGTCAATGTAAAGCTCGGCGGAATTGCGTATGTCTCGCATGTCGAGGCAGCATCTTTCAAAGTGCAGTTTGCCTTTCTGACCCTCTGCACTACAGACATTGGTACATGTCATCAATGCAATATCATTGTCGTTCACGCAGTTGACTCTTGAAAAACCTTTTGGCGTGATGCGATAAATAAGTGCTTTGGGAAATGAATCGAGTATGCTCTTCCCTCTTATATCAATGCAAATTCGTCCTTCTGGTCCAAAACCATAATCCTGATGTCTAGTTGAATTGAGGGGGTGGGCTATAACTACCGAACGAACAACTTGGAGATACTTGCTCGCGTCGTCGAGCTCACTTTGTTTAGAGAACTTAAAATCGTTTTCGATCTCTTTTCGCAGGCAGTTCCTTTTTATTTGCCAGTACGCATCCTTGATCCAAGTAGCAAGCGCCACAAGATACACAGTGTCTTTTGGATTGGGCGAGAAGCCCCCATTGATAGTGGAATTGAAGTCATGAATGCTGTAGTTAACCTTAAGGATGAGATCGGACATTAATTCAAAATGATCGGAGTCCTTCCAGGGCCATTTCTTCCATATGCCGCCTCCGTGTTCACCTAAATCATCGGTGGTCTTTAGTTTTTTGATTGCTTGCATGTCTCTCCTGTCTATTCGATTTGCTGCAGCGCTCCTTTTATTGTCTTGATATCAACATGGTTCCCATTAATGGCTAAAATCTGCCTGCTACCCAAAGAATGAGTCCAAAGGTTGATTTGGAGGATTAGCGGCATAGGATTGATGGACCCCGAGCTTTCCCTTAAAGTAAGCCTTGTGATGAGCCTTGCGACGGTATGTCCGGCTTGGTCCGTGGTAACCGCCGAAAGGCGGTTTTCGCGTTTAAAGGGCTGTTTACCGAAGGGCATTTGTCCGTATTCGCTTCTGGGCAGTGGGCCTTTATCGCGAATTTCGGAAGTGCGGGGAAAATCGAAACTTGCCGCGCACACTCCGATTTTTGCCAACAAAATCGCAGGCCGCAAGAGTCCAAACCCGGGGCCTAGTCGACAGGTCCCATTTTTTACCGCACTTCCGAGTTCACCTGTCGATAATGTGCGGCGGCCTCTGGAACCTCCGAGAGCGTCGGCCTTTTAGCATAAAGCGCATCGCCCCCCGGGGGGCTTCTGGGGCGCGGCTCTTCTGGTTAAACTACTCAATTCTTAATGCTCACCGTGCTTAATTCTCGATGACCATTCGGACTATTTTTAAGTGGGCATCAACAGGTTGAGTCGGGGAGGGGGGAGCTGAAGTGGATGAGGCGTATTTGTCCTGGCGTTATGTTCCGCACTTATTTGACCATGCGCGATACGGTAGCTTCAGCTTGCGGCTGTTTTGCGCTTCTTCGAGATCCCACACCGTACCTTCCAGGTCCGATTTATGTCCGCGCCAGTAGTTATGCTTTAAGCAAAGCGGCACGAGTGAACTTGCTGCAAGCCTCATGCTGTGAGCGCGTTAAGCAATCGGTCGTGAAGGTGAGGTGAGTATGAAAGGTAGAAACCAGCACGTTACGAAGCGGGCGGATGGCAAATGGCAGGTTAAGGGCGGAGGGAGCGCGTCGCGCTTCCTTTGTTACGACGACCCAGGGCGAAGCTATAAAGCGCGGTCGTCAA
>ENA-OQIO01000347-OQIO01000347.1-human-gut-metagenome-genome-assembly--contig:-NODE-347-length-25088-cov-2.940347_pt1 | contig 25088 bp, 29 predicted proteins | sample MGYA00242573_ERZ504737 | MGnify/ENA primary metagenome ERZ504737 (study PRJEB26092, sample SAMD00036203) | human gut metagenome | host: Homo sapiens | study: EMG produced TPA metagenomics assembly of...
ATATACATTTGATAATAATAAAGTATTATTTTATTTTACGGTCAGATGGACGAGTTGATTTTCGTGAACTTGTAAAGGATCTGGCAGCAGTGTTCAGGACAAGAATTGAATTACGACAGATCGGCGTCAGAGATGAAGCAAGATGCTTGGTGGTATGGGAATCTGTGGAAGAAAATTATGCTGTAATACATTTTTATCTGAGTTTGCACCTGTTTCTATCAAGATGGCCAAAGAGCAGAATCTGTCACTGAATCCGACAAAGATTTCAGGAGTCTGCGGAAGATTGATGTGCTGTCTTAAGAATGAACAGGAAACATATGAGTATTTAAACAGTAAGCTTCCAAATGTTGGTGAGAAATTAAAGACAAAAGATGGCGTAGTTGGAGAAGTTCAGAGAGTAGATGTACTTCGACAGAAGGTAAAACTGATCGTGGAAGATGAGAATGGAGATAAAGAAATCCAGGAATATAAGATTGATGATCTTCTGATGAGAAAGAAAAAGCCACAAGGATGTCAGGGGTGCAGCAAAGGATGCAATAATAAGAATCAAGGATGTAATAAAGGACATGGAAAGAGAAAGAATTGATGATCTTGGGATCAATGGTTATCAGATCATCCAGAAAGAACAGGGATTTTGTTTTGGAATGGATGCGGTTCTTTTATCAGATTTTGCACAAGTTAAGAATGGTGGGAGAGTTCTAGACCTCGGTACGGGGACTGGAATCCTCCCAATTTTGATGGAGGCAAAGACGAAGGCTGTTCATCTTACAGGGCTTGAAATACAGCCAGAGATGGCGGAGATGGCGGCAAGAAGTGTCAAATTAAATCATTTAGAAGATAAGATAGAGATCGTAGAGGTGATATCAAAGAGGCTTCTGCGATTTTTCGCATGATAGTTTTGACACGATCACATCAAATCCACCATATATGATCGGACAGCATGGACTTAAGAATCCGTCGGAGACGAAAGCAATCGCAAGACATGAGATACTTTGTACATTTGCGGATATCACGGCAGCAGCTAAAAAAGCTTTTAAAGAATAAAGGAAAGCTGTTTCTGGTACACAGAACATTCAGATTGTCAGAGATTTTATGCCAGCTGTCTAAGGATGGATTAGAGCCAAAAAGAATCCGTTTTGTGCATCCATACATTGATAAAGAACCGAATATATTTTTATTAGAAGCAGTAAAAGGCGGAAAGTCAAGAATGACAGTTGAGCCTCCATTGATCGTTTATCAAAAAGAAGGAAAATACACAGAAGAAATTTATAAGATTTATGGAATGAATCTGGAGGAATAAGCATGAGTGGAACATTATATTTGTGTGCGACACCGATTGGTAATCTGGAAGACATTACTTTTCGTGTGATAAACACATTAAAAGAAGTTGATCTGATCGCAGCGGAAGACACAAGGCACAGTATCAAATTATTAAATCATTTTGAAATTAAGACAAAGATGACAAGCTATCATGAGTATAATCGTGTGGAGAAAGCAAAAGTTCTTGTAAAGCAGTTGCAGGAAGGAAAAGATATCGCACTCATTACAGATGCTGGGACACCGGGAATTTCAGATCCAGGAGAAGAATTGGTAAGACAGTGCCATGAAGCAGGAATCACAGTTACTGCATTACCGGGAGCATGTGCGTTGATCAATGCACTGATCATCTCTGGGCAGCCAACAAGAAGATTTTGTTTTGAAGCATTTCTTCCATCAGATAAAAAAGAAAGAAAACAGATTCTTGATTCTCTGGAAAATGAGACAAGATCTATTATCATTTATGAAGCACCACATCGTTTAGTAAGGACTTTGGAAGAACTACATGAAGTGCTCGGAGACAGATCCATGACATTATGCAGAGAACTCACAAAGAAGCATGAGAGCGTTTTTAAATCAACGCTTGGGGAAATCCTTGCCTATCATAGAGAAAATCCACCAAAAGGCGAATGTGTGATGATCATAGAAGGAAAATCATTTCAAGAATTAAAAGAACAGAGTCAGGAAGAATTTCTAAAGATTCCATTGTCAGAGCATATGAACCGTTATATGGATCAGGGATATTCAAAGAAAGAAGCGATGAAACTGGTAGCCAAAGATCGAGGTGTTGGTAAGAGAGAGATTTATCAGCAGTTGTTGGAAGAGGAATAAAAATATATCAACAAAAAAGGTATGGGAAAATAATATCAATTCCCATACCTTTTGTTTGTCTTTATTGAAATGATCCCAAAAATTACGCTTCAGTAATTTCGAATCCAGCAAGTTTAGCTAATTCAATGATAGATTTTCTTGAGACTTTCTTTCCTTTGTAGTCAATCAGATCATCCATATCTTCTCCAGTAAAAATATCTGCAGGATTATATTTCTTTAAAATAATCTTATCGTCATCTACAAATATTTCAAGAGGATCGCGTTCGTTCACATCAAAGTTACGACGTAATTCGATCGGTAAAGTAATTCTTCCAAGTTCGTCAAGCCTTCTTACAATGCCTGTACTTTTCATGTGTAAACCTCCTTAATGTCTTACAATCATTTTATATCTTAAACCATAGCATACCAAAATCTGGTTGTCAATTCATTTGTTTACTTATAAACTAGAGAATAAATAAGTATAATTAACAGATTTCAGCACCTGCTGGCATATCTTTATCTGGTGTTACAAGAGCTAATTCACCCTTATCATTTTCAGCACAAAGTAACATTCCTTCAGAGAGAACTCCTGCTAATTTGGCTGGTTTTAAGTTCACAAGTACCATAACTTTCTTACCGACCATATCTTCTGGTTTATAATAAGCTTTGATACCAGAAACAATCTGTTTTACCTGGCTTCCAATCTTAACCTGAGAGCAAAGAAGTTTCTTGGATTTCTTCACTTCTTCACAGGCAATGATCTCACCAACCTGGAACTGCATCTTAGTGAAATCATCAAAAGTGATCTCATCTTTTGGTTCAATGTCGATGACAGTATCTTCTTCTACAGCAGCGTTTGCAGCTTTGACAGAAGCAGCCTGTTTCTCCATTAAGACTTTGGCTTTTTCCATAACTTCTTTCTCATCTAATCTTGCAAATAAGATCTGAGGTTTTTCAGTTACTTTTGTACCACTCTTGTAGTTTCCGAATGTTGCAAGGTTATCAAATTCAACCATAGATGTATTTAACTGAGCAAAGATCTTCTCAGATGTCTCAGGCATATATGGTGATAATAAAGATGCACCAATTGTGATTCCTTCAACAAGGTTGTATAAAACAGTAGCCAGACGGTCTTTTGAAGCTTCGTCTTTTGCTAATACCCAAGCATAGTCTCATCAATATAACGGTTGCAGCGACGGAATAAGTTAAAGATCTCAGTCATTGAATCTGCAACACGAAGGTCAGCCATCTTCTCAGCAACTTTATCTCTTGTACCTGTCACAACGGCTTTCAGATCATCATCATAATCTCCTACAACACCCTTGTCTTCTACGATTCCTCCAAAATATTTGTTGGACATAGAAATCGTACGGTTTACAAGGTTACCAAGAATATTTGCAAGGTCAGAGTTCATACGCTCGATCATCAATTCCCATGAGATCACACCATCACGTTCGAAAGGCATTTCATGAAGAACGAAATAACGCACTGCGTCAACTCCGAAGAAGTCAACCAGATCATCTGCGTATAAAACGTTACCTTTGGATTTACTCATCTTACCATCGCCCTGAAGCAGCCAAGGATGTCCAAATACCTGTTTAGGAAGTGGAAGATCTAGTGCCATCAGGATGATTGGCCAGTAAATTGTATGAAAACGGATGATATCTTTACCGATCAGGTGAAGATCTGCAGGCCAGAACTTGTTAAACTTGTCTGAACTGTTTCCATCACAGTCATAACCGATACCTGTGATATAGTTTGTTAATGCATCTAACCATACATAAACGATGTGTCCTTCATCAAAGTCAACTGGGATTCCCCATGAAAATGATGTTCTTGAAACACACAGATCCTGAAGTCCAGGAAGAAGGAAGTTGTTCATCATCTCATTCTTACGAGATTCTGGCTGAATAAATTCAGGATGTGTATTGATGTGTTCGATCAGACGGTCTGCATATTTGCTTAATTTTAAGAAATAAGCTTCTTCTTTTGCAGGTTGTACTGGACGTCCGCAGTCAGGACATTTACCATCTACTAACTGGCTCTCTGTGAAGAAAGATTCACAAGGTGTACAGTATAAACCTTCGTATTCACCTTTGTAGATATCTCCCTGTTCATATAATTTTTTAAAAATCTTCTGAACCTGTTTCTCGTGATCTTCATCAGTTGTTCTGATAAAACGGTCATAAGAAGTGTTCATAAGATCCCAGATTCTCTTGATTTCTCCGGCAACATCATCAACGAATTCTTTTGGTGTTACCCCTTTTTCTTCTGCTTTTAATTCTACTTTCTGGCCATGTTCGTCAGTTCCTGTCTGGAAAAATACGTCATAGCCTTCCATTCTTTTATATCGAGCAATACTGTCTGCCAGGATGATCTCATATGTGTTACCAATATGAGGTTTTCCGGAAGTATAAGTAATTGCAGTCGTAATATAATATGGTTTCTTACTCATAATGATCCTCCGATTTTCTGTTTCTATCCTTATAATTATAGTACATCTTGTGCGGATAGTCTATTTTTTTTCTTTAAAAAATAAGATATTAACAAGTGTTTATTTGGAGGTAGAAATGGAATTTGCAGGGAGATTGAAAAAGATCAGAATAAAGTTGATCATGATTGGAATTTGTCTGATATTTCTAGGAGGATATAGTCTGATCCAAGAATGGAAAGATCAAAAAAAGAATACAACAAAAAAAGTATTTGATCAGTATACGGATGCGTTTTTTAAAGAAAATATATCAACAAATGAGATCACGATGCATTTCTTTTTAGAAAATCCAGAAAAATATAGATTAGAACAACCAAAAAATCTTTATCCATCCATGAATCAGGGAAGTGTCTTGAATGAAAAAATTAAAATTTCAAAAGAAATTGAGAAGTTAAAAAAATTTAAACAAAAGGAATTGACGAAAAAACAGCAAAATACATATATGGTTTTGATGGATTATTTAAGAAGACAGAAAAATCTTTCGATGTATCCGTATTATGAAAGAATCCTTGGGAAAACATCTGGCAGCAGGCACAGATTCTTCTGACATTAAGTGAATATCGTCTGAAAAATGAGAAAGATATCAAAAGCTATTTTCAATTATTGGAGGGACTGGATGGATATTTTGATTCACTGATCGAATACAGCAAGGAACAGGTAAAGAGAAATTTATTCCTATCTGATCAGTCTTTAAAAGAAGTATTGCAGCAGATTCAGAATGTCATAAAGCAAAAAGAAAACAATATGTTGGTTGCAACATTTAATTTAAGAATTGCAGATATTAAAGGAATTAATGCAGCTCAGAAAAAGAAATACTGCAGAGAAAATAAGAAATTGATCGGTACAAAGGTGCTGCCTGCTTATGAAAAATTATATTCCCATTTGCAGGCATTAAATGGAAATGGGAAAAATGAAAATGGTCTGTATTATTATAAAAATGGAAAAGAATATTATAAAGTATTGGTTGCACAGAAAACAGGATCAGATAAAACGATAGAAGAAATGATCGAAATCAGTGATCGATCCATTGAAAAATGCCTTCGAAAACTTATAAAATTGCAAAAAAAGTATCCAAATAGCATAAATGAATATAGAAATCATAAAAAAAATATAAAAATGTGCAAAATCCAACAAAATATAACTTAACAAACTAAGGCAAAAGATGATAAAATATTATCCAAAGGCACCAAAAGTTAGCTGTAAAATAAAATATGTGCACAAAACCATGGAAGAATATACCAGTCCTGCGTTCTATATGGTACCAGAGATTGATTCTTACAAGGAGAATGTAATTTACATTAATAAGGCACAGACTGCAGAGTTATATCCAACTTTGGCACATGAAGGATACCCAGGACATTTATACCAGAATGTATATTATGCGGCAAGGAACGATGATCCAGTGCGTTATCTGCTTGATTATCCTGGATATTCAGAAGGATATGCAACCTATGTAGAAGTTTTTAGTTACAGTATGATGGATGCTGAAGGATATGGCGATATTTATCAACAGATGAATATGGAGATGTACGAGTACAATCTGGCACTTTGTTCAAGAGTTGATCTTGGAGTTCATTATGAAGGATGGAAGAAGAAAGATGTCAGGGCGTATTTAAGATCATTTGGAATGGATGATTCTCAGGCAGATGAATTATTTCAGATGATTATCGAGAATCCTGCAAATTATTTATCTTATTATATCGGTTATCAGGAGTTTCATGAGCTTTTGACTGATTATAAGAAAATGGCAGGGAATAAATACAGCTTAAAAGCGTACCACACAGAGATTTTAGATGCAGGCCCATGTAGTTTTGACATTTTGAGAAGACGCATCGAAAGCAACCTATGAATGGAGGAGTAACTTATGTCAACAAAAGCTTATTACACACATGAAGAAATCGGAAAAGGAAAGCCTGGATTTTCAAAAACAAGATCCATTATTGAAGCAGCATTCTATGGAAATAACGTTGTAGAAGTAAAAGATTTAAAGCAGGCTTATGAATTAGCAAAGAATTCGCCTGGAACGATCGTTACAGATATGCCAGTATATAAACCAGAAGCGATTGGTTTAGATGAGGGGTCCAAAGTTCTATTATTTAATGATGGATCAGTGACTGGACGCTGTGCAGCCGCAAGAAGAATTTCCAGTGAACCTGGTGTCGATATAAATGATCTGGATTTAAAATTAATGGATGCGATCTATGATACAAGATGGACAACAATGTACCATGCACAGGTATATATCGGATTAGATCCTGAATTTATGGTAAAAGCACATCTTTTAATTCCAGAAGGTGAAGAAAATATTTTATATTCCTGGATGTTAAATTTCCAGTATATGAATCCTGAATACAATGAAATGTATAAGAATTCACAGCCAGTTGCAGATGAGACAGATATCTATATTTTCTCAGATCCACAGTGGACACATGAAGAACATCCATTAGGATTAACATATTTTAATACAGACACAAACTGTGCTGCACTTCTTGGTATGAAATACTTTGGGGAACATAAGAAAGGTACATTAACAATTGCATGGGCGATCGCAAATCGTAACGGATATGCTTCCTGCCATGGTGGACAGAAAGAATTCAGATTAGATAATGGAGAGAAATTCGTGGCATCTTTCTTCGGATTATCAGGATCAGGAAAATCCACATTAACACATGCAACACATAATAATAAATACGAAGAGATTCAGGTTCTGCATGACGATGCATTTATCATCAATACAGAAACAGGTGCATCTATTGCAATGGAACCAACATATTTTGATAAAACAGCGGACTATCCAACAGGATGCCCAGATAATAAATACTTATTAACAGCACAGAATTGCTCTGCAACAAGAGATAGCGAAGGAAAAGTCGTTCTTGTCACAGAAGATATCCGTAACGGAAATGGTCGTGCGATCAAGTCCAAATTATGGTCACCAAACCGTGTAGATAAGATCAATGACCCAGTAAATGCAATCTTCTGGATCATGAAAGACCCAACAATCCCACCAATTGTTAAGATCAAAGGAGCTTCTTTAGCATCTGTTATGGGAGCAACACTTGCAACAAAACGAAGCAGTGCGGAACGTCTGGCACCTGGAGTAGATCCAAACCGTCTGGTTGTAGAACCATATGCAAATCCATTTAGAACATATCCTCTTGTAAATGACTACAAGAAGTTTAGAAAACTTGTAAAAGAAAGAAATGTAGACTGCTATATCATTAATACAGGAGACTTCATGGGTAAAGATATTAAACCTGCAACAACAATTTCCGCAATCGAGCAGGTTGTAGAAGGAACTGGAGAATTCAAACAGTGGGGACCATTTACAGATATCGAAGTGCTTGAGATGGAAGGATATGTTTCAGATTTCAACGATATGAACTATGTGGAAACCTTAAAAGCAAGAATGACAGACAGACTAAACTTTGTCTTCGAAAAAGACGTAGAAGATGGTGGATACAATGCACTTCCTACACAGGCAAAAGAAGCTTTAGCAAAAGTTATTGGAGAAGCACACAATTTAGAAGTGGAAAATTCCAATAATTAAAGGTATAATACTCTTAAATCGTTGTTTAGGAGGTAAATTGATTGGATAAAGATCGTTTAAATAATATGGTGGTAGACTTATTCCACGGAATTTCATATGAAGAAGAGAAAGCCGTGATCACAGATGAGTTTAAGGATATTTCGAACAAAGATCTGCATATTATTGATGCGATCGGAATCAAGAAACCGAAGAATATGTCAACGATTGCAGGAGATTTAAACATTACGGTTGGTACACTTACAACCGCTATCAATAACCTCTTGAAGAAAGGATATGTAAATCGTAAACGCGGAGAGAAAGATCGTAGAGTTGTTTATATATCTCTTTCTGAGAAGGGGAGGAAAGCATACAGTCATCACAGAGAATTTCATAAACGTATGATCCAGGGACTGCTTGATACGCTTAATGAGCAGGAACAGGATCTGTTGGTGAAGGTTATGCAGTATTTCATGATTACTTTCGTGAACATATGTAGATGTGTTTGACGTAGTCTTTCATTGTATGAGACAGAAATAAAATAAGAACCAATATTTATAATAAACCGGTGGCAACACGCATATTTTAAGAGCTTTTTTTACAAATCGCTTATCCGCGCCTGTTCCTTTGAAAACTCACTGAGTGCGAGCCAAAATGCCCGCACTTACGTTCAGACATTCAACCACAGGGCGCTGCGAATTTGTAGAAAACGCACTTAAAATATGCTAATCGTTGCCATCGGTTTATTATAAATATTGGTTCTTATTTTATTTCTGTCTCATACAACGGAAGGCTATTCAAATCACCACATAGTGTGTATGGGCGGTATTGGATTTAAATTTTATTGTTCATGGACGGAAGGAGGGAAAATTTTATTAAGATAATCTTTTTTGATTCTGTAGATATTAAGATTTTTAATTCATTTCTAATAAATTTAATCTTATATTTTATCTAAGTAAAAATATCAAAAAAATATGGAATACATTCCGAAAAATTAATATAAATAACAAAAATTCGGAATTGATTCCGAAAAAATGAGCTAAAAAACTAAAATATAGAATAAAATGTGTAAAATTGCAAAACAGAATTAAATTTTAGAAAGCATCTATAATTTTGACGGAAATTACTCCGATTATACGTCTTATATAGTGAATGATCATTCAAAACAATCAACCAACAAGGAGAACAAGAGTGGAGGAGAGAGATAAACAACTATTAAAAATGATTCGGAAGCAGCCGGAAGAGGGGATGAGTCTTTTGATTGATGAATATGGTGGTGCAATCAAGGCGATTTGTTCTAATGTGCTGCGGAATTATGATGCGGGTATTGTTCAAGATGCGATGCAGGAGACTGTCATTCGGTTGTGGCAGAAATTGTCGCAGAGGTTTCAGGTAAAGAAGAATTTAAGGGCATATATTTATCAGACGGCAAGAAATTGTGCGTTGGATTATTTGAGAAAATATCAAAGACATTCTGAGACGGATTTCGAGGGTGTGGAAGATATGATGCAGGACGTATCTACAGATGTAGAACGGGAATTTTCCAGAAAGCATAATGAGCGAATCGTTCATGAAGTTATAAAAGAGATGGAAGAACCTGATCGTACGATTTTTATTTTGCGATTCTTTTATTATGAGACAGTGAAAGTGATTGCGGAAACAGTTCATTTGAAAGAAGACAATGTCGAAAGCAGGATTCGCAGAGGGAAGAAGAAATTAAAAGCAGAGTTATTAAGGAGAGGTGTTTTGAATGAGTAAAAATAGAATTGATATTACAGAGCAGGAAGCGATAGACTTAAAAGAAAATATTACAGAAGAGGAAAAAGATTTACTGAAAAATGCAGTGAAGAAAGAAATCCGAAAGAAGCATAGAAAAAAGACAAAATATATGAAAGCGGCAGCAGTTGCGGCTTGTGTATTGATTGTTGCGCCAACAACGATTTATGGAAAAGAAATTCAGAGATTTTTCCAGAGCAAATGGAAACAGAATATTTTCCGAATGGAAGTTCAGGTAACAAAGGAGAAGAAGTCAAAACAAAATGTATCTTTGGATACACGCAATTTAAAACAGTATGAAGTAACAAAAGAGAAGTCTAAAAATGAAACTTGGTATGCATTTAAAAATCAGAAAATAAATAACAAAGATTTTTATGCAAGGTTGATTAAGGTAGATCAGACGATTAAGAAAAAATTCTTTGTTAATGATGTGGAAAAATATTCAGAAGAAGAGATTTCTGGAAACAAAGTTTTGATACTTAGTATGAATAATATAGATGGAAAGAAAGATCATAAGGTTTATATTTTCTATGAAAAAGAAGGATATATTTTAGAGATTCCATCTTGTGAATTAAGTAAAAATCAGATTTTAAATACAGTCAAAAATATTACGGTACAGGAATGCAGCAAAAAAGATGCTGACAAGGGTATTTCATTGACCAAATATTTAAAAGAGCAAAAGGGTATCAAGGAAAATAAGAAACTTCTGTCAAAACAAAGTGTTGCAAAAAAACAGGAAGTATCAAAAGGTTATGAAGATGGAATTACCTATCAGATTCAGAAGATTAAAGTTTGTGATTCAGTGAAAGGTTTGAGTAGTGAAAATAAAAAATGGAGAAATAATAATGCTCAAAGTCAGTTAAGAAAAATTACAGACAAGAAAGGAAAACTTGAGTCATATCAAAGAAAGACAATTATTTATGGAGACGGATTCCATGCCCCAGAGCAGAGAATTGGAAAGACTCAGACAATGAATCAGAAATTAGTGTTTGTTGAATTAAAAGTAACGAATACAACAAAAGAAACAAAACAGGCAGAAGCTGCACCGGGAATCTGTTTTGCAAAAGAGAAGCAAAAAGGGTATGAGATTTTGAATGATGATTATAAACGCCCAACAGCAATCTCAAAATTACAAACAAATGAGGCAGCAGCTTATTTTGAAGAGAGTAATGGTGGATATGGGTATGGATTTAAATCACTGAAAGCTGGGGAGAGTGAGGTGTATCATTTAGGATATTTTGTGGATGAAGATCAAGTGGAAAATATGAGTTTGAATTTCTATGGAAGTGATAAGAATCATAGAGTTTTAAAATGTTTTGAATAAGCTATAGTTAGAAAAATCGCTGCATGATAACTGATTTTGAGTTAATGATGCAGCGATTTATTTGTGTCACTTGGACATTATCTCATTTTGCCTATAGACAATATAACATATACCTATAGATATTCAAGTATGTATGATTTGATTAAAGTATATGCGTTACCTTAAAAATAAAGGAAAAATTCTTTATTTTCACAGAACGATATCGTATCATAAATATATTCAAACAAAACAAAGCAGGAGGGGGAAGGAACATGCTGCAACTAAATTACAAATTAACAGATGAAGACTACATAGAATTTAACGAATTTCATCAGTTAATTCATTCAGAAGTAGGAAAGAGAAATCTGTTTAAACTTAGACTAATAGGTCCAATGATCAGCATTCTTGCGATAGTGATTTTCATTCTGGCAAGAGCAGAAATAATGTTGATCGTTACAGAAGTAATTGTATTATGCATTTTTTCAATTGTATGTGTAACACAGGCTAAAAAGATTATGAAAAGAGGGATCCGTAAGACAATTCTAAAAATGAAAGAAACAGAAGGACTACCATTTGCAGGAGAAACAACATTAAATTTTACGGAAGATCAGATCATAGAGATAACAAAAGGTCAGGAAGTGAAAGTAGATTATAAAAAGGTAGAAGATGTTTGTGAAACAGAGGAAGCTTTTTATGTTTACATGAGCTCTGTACAAGCGATTATTATTCCGAAGAGAGTATTGGATCAGGATAAGGAAAAGAAATTAAGACAGATCTTAAGTAAAAAGTAAAATACATCAAAACATGGTTTCAAGAAACAAGATTTTGAAACCATGTTTTTTCATATCTTAAAAATTCTTATAAAACTAACCTATCTGATTTTCACATCGTTATACCCTTTGTTAAAACCAATGAAAACTAACAAGTTCAGGAGGGGTATCATGAACAGAAGATCAGTTTTGAAAAAATACAATAATAAAAAAATACTGCTAAAAATCGTATTCCTAGCAGCGATGATTATCTTAGGATTTTCAAGATTTATCTTACACGATCAAAAACAATACGCAGATACATCAGGTGACTGGAGATTAATCCTTGTAGACAAGAATCATTACATCCCAAAAGATTACCAAATGAATTTAATAAGATTATCCAATGGAAAACAGGTCGATTCCAGAATCTATCCATCTCTGCAGAAGATGTTCAACGATGCCAGAGCAAATGGTTTAGCTTTATTTGTCAGGGAAGGATACCGAACCGCTCAAGACCAACAGCAGATTATGAATGAACGAATCAGAGAATATGAAAATCAAGGATATTCCAAACCACAGGCAACAAAAATGGCAGAAAAGTATGTAGCAATTCCGGGAACGAGTGAGCACCAGCTTGGATTAAGTGTAGATATTAACGCCAATCAAACAAAATGCTCATCAGAAAAAGTATACAGTTGGCTTGATAATAATGCATATAAATACGGCTTTATCAAGCGTTATCCATCCAACAAATCTTATATCACAGGAATTCACAATGAACCGTGGCATTACAGATATGTTGGAAAAGAAGCGGCTGCAACGATGAAAAACCAGAATCTTTGTCTGGAAGAATATTTAAAAAAATATAAATAATCAAACTGTCTTTTCTACAAGAATCAGAGTTATACTTTATAGAAACAATACGAGGAGGAAAAGAAAATGGATGCGGATTTTCTGTTAATACAGAAAATTAAAAAAGGGAATGAACAAGCCATGGATCAGTTTGTATTGAAACATTACCCTAAAATCTATCAGTATTGTTTGCTGCGTGTCAGAGATCATGGTTATGCCGAAGATCTGACGCAGGAAACATTTTTGAAGTTTTTTCAGGCATTTGAACGGTACAAACATTATGGCAAAGCTTTAAATTACCTATATGTGATTGCAGGAAATCTATGTAAAGACCATTTCAGGAAAGAGGGCAGGATTGAAGTTTCTGAACTGCCAGAAGAAATTCCAATAGAGCATATGGGGCAGGTGGAAAAAAGAGTTGAGATATATGAGGCACTTGATAAGCTTTCTGATGAGATAAAAGAAGTGGTGATCCTATTCTTTTTTCAAGAGATCAGTCAGAAAGAGATCGCCAGAATGATGGACATTAAAGTATCACTTGTAAAATACCGAGTCAGCCGGGCAAAAAAAACTGCTGGCAGAGTATCTGGGGGAAGGAGAGTAAAGGCAGATGGAGAAAAAATATGAGACAAAAATAAAAGATTACACGAAAGATATCGAGCAAAATATAAATCAGGAAGCGGTCTTACAGACGATAAAAAAATGCAAAGAAACCTTTGTACAGGCAGAAGATTATCCGCTTTCTTATATGGAATTTTTATATGATCAGATGCAGTTTATTCAGAAACGATGGTGGATCTTGCAAGGGTGTCTGTTAGCTGTTTTATGGATTTTTCTAAATGATGCGGCAGACATTTATGAAATGCAGAGATTAATGGGAGCAGGGGCTTGTTTATTTGCAATTTTTCTTGTGCCGGAGATTTGGAAAAATCGAAGAAATCAGGCGATGGAAATCGAAGGGGCAGCATATTATTCGCTGCGGCAGGTATGCATGGCGCGAATTCTGCTGTTTGGATTTATGGATCTTTTGATCGTAACAGCATTTGCGGTAAGTGTGGCATTTACGGTGAGAGTATCAGCGCAGATGTTTGCTGTGAATTTTATGATCCATTTAATGTGACAGGGGCGATCTGTTTTCGATTTTTATATTGTAAGCGAAGCGAAAGTGAATATTTGGCGGCAGCAGGATGTTTTCTGTTTATGATCCTGTGGGTATTTATCATTTCCAGAGAAGAAATTTATTGTAAGATTTCAGGAGCGGTCTGGTGTGCCGCATTGATTTTATCGATCATGTATTTGATTTATGTGGTCAAAAGATCACAAAGTTTTTATGGGAAAATCTATGAGGTGTAGGATGATACGTTTGAAATATAGGTTATGTGAGGTGTAAGGACAATGGAATTAAGTATTAACAACGTGACAAAACAATTTAAAGATAAAAAGGCTGTGAATGATATCTCATTTTCAATGGGAAATGGTGTTTATGGGTTGCTTGGAGTCAATGGTGCGGGGAAAACAACGTTGATGAGAATGTTATGTACACTGACAACACCAGACTGTGGAATGATCACATGGGATGGAAAAGATATCTTTAAGATGGGAGCTTCGTATCGCCAGATTCTTGGATATCTGCCACAGGATTTTGGGTATTATCCATATCTGACAATTTATGATTATATGATGTACATTGCATCCATCAAAGGAATCCGACCGGCGGTAGCAAAAAAACGGACAAAGGAATTGTTAAAACAGGTAGGATTATCAGATCAGAAAAAGCAGAAAATGAGAAATCTGTCAGGCGGAATGGTACGAAGGGTCGGGATTGCGCAGGCAATGTTAAATGATCCCAAAATCCTGATCTTAGATGAACCAACTGCGGGACTTGACCCGAATGAGAGAATCCGTTTTCGGAACCTGATCAGTGAATTGGCAGAAGAACGACTGGTATTATTATCAACGCATATCGTGTCAGATGTAGAATTTATCGCAAATAAGATTGTTTTGATGAAAGAGGGGCAATGCTGTTTTGAAGGAACATCTGATGAAGTGATTGCATCCATGGATAAGAAGGTTTACTGTTTTGTGGCACCAAGAGAACAAGTAGATCATTATATGAGAAATTATCTTGTTGTAAATGTAAAAACATTCGGATCGAATGCGGAACTTAGAATTCTCTCAGATCATGAACCGGTCAAAGGGGCATGCGTTGAGGAAGCAACACTGGAAGATGCATTTTTAAACTACTTTGGAGAGAGGGCTGGTGAAAGTCATGCTTAAATATGAGTTAAAAAGAATTTTTACAAAGCGGCTGAATCGTGTGTTGATAACGATCGGACTTGCAATTTCTGTGATTTTAAGTTTCCTTGCAGCAACCAGTAATCGATTCGTTTCACCGCAAGGACATTTAGAAACAGGAATTTCAGCGACGAGAAAAGTTGTGGCAGACAAGAATCGAAATAAAGCTTATGACACCCAAAAGAATATCAGAACTTATCACACAGGATCAGAGAGCATTTCGTGAATACAAAGATAAAGGTGAAAGCGACAAAATTTATGGAACCAGCATACAGCAATATTTGGATGTGGAACAGCTTGTCAGCTATATTTTAACAGGAAATGAAGATTACAATCCATCGGTATATCTGGATGTAAATCCAAAGAAACTTTTAAACATTTATAAGATCCGTGAGGCAAAAATCCAGAAACTGATCAGGCAAAATGGAAAGACAGAAGAACAGAGAAAATATCTAAAAGCACAATACGATAAGATTTCCACACCATATCAATACGAAGCACCAGATTCATGGGACACGATGCAATTATATGTCGTGACATATTCCATTGTTCTGGCAGTACTCATGGGAGTTTTAGCTTCAGGAATTTTTTCAGAAGAAATTACACTGAAAGCAGATGCGATATTCTTTTCATCCAAATACGGAAGAGACAAAGCCATAAAAACAAAGATCAGTGCAGGACTCATCACATCAACGGGAATTTACTGGATCGGTATGTGTCTGTTTACTGTGATATCACTTACCTTGATGGGAACAAGCGGATCACATACTTTGATGAGCATGTTAAACAGCTATACAATCTATAATGTTACATATGGACAGGCATTTTACATTATGATGTTTGCAGGATATATAGCAAATCTTTTGGCAACGACGGTGTCTATGCTGGTATCTGCGATTATGGGAAGTCCGAATATGGCAATTTGTATTCCATTTTTTTTATTCTGCATTATGCCATTTGTGGGAAGAATCGGTGGAGGTAAGGGAATCTTTTTGCTGACACCGGATCAGCTGAATAATTTTCAGGAGATTATGAAGGTGAATCATATTTACCAGATCGGTGGATTTGTGACGAATCAGCTGGCTTTGATGGTGCTGATATATGTGGTTGTAAATTTAGTTTTGATACCAGTGATTTATTCGGTATATAAAAGAAAATCATAAACTGGCACCATTAAAAATAAAAAAACTGGCTATTTTAAAAATACCAATGACACGATAAATTATAACACAATAAAGGAACGCAGCGTACTTAAAAACTATATATCATACAAGAAATCAGGAAGTGAGGAAAATACAATGAAAGAAAATAAAGTACAGTTTATTGCAATAACAGCAATGGCAGTTGCATTAACTTATGTGTTTACAGCGTTTGTTAACGTAAGATTACCGATCGCAGCTAATGGAGGTCTGATTCATTTAGGAAATGTTCCTCTATTTATTATGGCAATTTTATTCGGTAAGAAAACAGGAGCTATCGCTGGTGGAGTTGGAATGGGATTATTTGATCTGTTGTCAGGATGGACAGCGTGGGCACCATTTACATTTATTATCGTAGGAATCATGGGATATGTTGTTGGAGCTATGACAGAGAAGCATGACCAGTATGGATGGAAAGTTGCAGCAATCTTTGCAGCATTTGTAATTAAGATCGTTGGATATTATATTGCAGAGATCATTCTTTATGGAAACTTTATTGCACCAATCAGTTCTGTTCCAGGAAATGTCGTACAGATTGCTGTAGCAGCAGTTGTTGTACTGATCGTGATCGAACCAATTGAGATTGCAGTTAAGAAAATTGGAATTACACAGTTCGCATAATAAAATGATATAATGATACCGGGATTGCCAAAGCATTTCTATGCAGTGATCTCGTATAGTTAGATTATAAAATAAAAGAAGTGAGTGACGGATATGAGTAAATACAAGATTATGACACCAGGACCTGTTCAGGTGCCAGAAAATGTAAGACTGGCGAGAAGCCTTTCTACAACGAATGCAGATTTGGATCCGCAATTCTATGATGAATACAAGGAAACCTGTGAGCTGATCAGTGAGCTGCTTCATACGAAGAATGAAACACTGATCCTAAGCGGAGAAGGAATCCTTGGTTTAGAGGCAGCATGTGCATCTATGACAGAGCCGGGAGATAGAGTTTTAATTCTTGATAATGGAATTTATGGAGCAGGATTTGCAGATTTTGTATCTATGTATGGTGGAACTCCTGTTATGTATACAAAAGATTATAAAAATGCATTTGATGTTGATGAATTAGATGCATATCTGAAGGAAGATCACGATTTTAAATATGCAACAGTTGTTCATTGTGATACTCCAAGTGGAATGTTAAATGACATTCATAAAATCTGTCCATTATTGAAATCCTATGGAATCATGACAGTTACAGATTCTGTTTCAGGAATGTTTGGAAATGAAGTCAATGTTGATAAAGCACAGATCGATATCTTATGTGGAGGATCTCAAAAAGCAGTTTCAGCGCCTCCAGGACTTACTTTCGTAACGATCAGTGATGAAGCTAAAAAAGCTATGGAAAATCGAAAAACACCAATCGCATCATTTTATTGTAATCTGACGATTTTCAAAGATTACTATAAATTTATGGTTCCCATATACAATGCCGATCAGCGATATCTATGGATTGAAAGCAGCGATGGATAATATTGCAGCGGATAAAGATCTGATCAAACGTCACGCCAGAATCGCCAATGCGACAAGAAAAGCCATTGAAGCATTTGGTCTAAAATTACATTTGGAAAGTGGATTTTCAGATACGGTTACAGTATTTGATGTACCAGAAGGAATGACAGCGGATGATATTCTGGAAAGAATGAGAGAAAAACATGGAATCATGTTGGCAGGTTCTTTCGGAGATTGGCAGGAAAAGTCATTCGAATCGGGCATATGGGTGCAAGTGCAAATGTAGGAGATATGTTAGAAGTGATGTCTGGATTGGAAGAAACATTGAGATATCTTGGATGGAAATCAGAGAATAGTTTGTTGGGAGTGTTTTATACGGAATTATGATATTAGGACATACAATAAAAGATTATAAAAGAGAAAATCTGTTGCATGATGTGATCACAGGAATCATCATCATGGCAGTATCGATTCCAATTTCTATGGGATATTCCCAGATTGCCGGATTACCTGCGGTTTATGGGCTATATGGGTCTGTATTTCCAATCATTTTGTTTGCATTATTTTCTACATCTCCGCAGTTCATCTTTGGAGTGGATGCGGCACCAGCAGCGTTGGTTGGATCAGCACTTCTAGGATGAATATACAAAGTGGTTCTAAAGAAGCACTTGCAGTTGTGCCAGTGATCACATTTTTTGTGGCATTGTGGCTGCTCGCATTTTATCTGATGCATGCAGGAAAACTTGTAAATTATATTTCAGCACCAGTTATGGGTGGATTTATTACAGGAATCTGTTCGACGATTATTTTGATGCAAGTGCCGAAATTAATGGGAGGAACAGCAGGAACTGGAGAATTATTAGAACTGTTAGAGCATATAGAAAAAACAGCAGAACAGATCAATCTTCCATCATTGATCTTAGGAATCCTATCATTAGTCATCTTGTTGGCAGCGAAAAAGATCATGCCGAAATTCCCAATGGCAGTTGTGATGATGGCAGCAGGGGCTGTTTTGACGCAGGTTCTGCCAATGAAAGAATGGGGAATTAAGACATTAGATGCCGTAGCACCAGGACTTCCAAAATGGAGTTTTCCAAATCTTATGTTAATTCCAATGGATGAAGTGGTGACGATCAGTTTGTCGGTAGCGGTCGTTATTATGGCGGAAACACTTCTTGCAGAGAATAATTTTGCACAGAAAAATGGATATCGTATCAATGATAATCAAGAATTACTAGCATTTGCAGTTGGAAATCTTGTGGCAGCATTGACTGGATGCTGTCCGATCAACGGATCTGTTTCAAGAACGGCGATGGGAGAACAATATCAGGGAAAAACACAGTTAATGAGTATTGTTGCAGGATTATCTATGATCCTACTACTGTTATTTGGAACAGGATTTATTGGATATCTGCCAGTTCCGGTATTGACGGCGATCGTAATTTCCGCACTTCTGGGAGCGACAGAATTTGAACTGGCGGTAAAACTGTGGAAAGTCAGCCGCACAGAATGTTTTATTTTCTGGGGTGCATTTATTGGGGTATTGTTACTTGGAACGATCAATGGTGTATTGATCGGAATTATCTTATCTTTTGCAGAAATGGTGATACGATCATCAAACCAGCAAGTTGTTTTCTGGGAATTCAGCCAGGACATAAGCATTTTCGTGATTTAGCTGAGAGTCGTCAGATTCACGAGATTGAAGGTGTGTTGATCTATCGTTTCAGCAGCAATTTGTTTTTTGCCAATGCAGGAGTGTTGCAGCAGGATATTGAGCAGGAACTTGAACGCAGAGGAAATATCAAAGCAGTGATCCTTGATGCCAGCGGAATTGGAAGTATGGATATCACGGCAGCAGACCGCATTGAGATTCTTTATAAGTCATTGAAAGAGCAAGGAATAAGATTTTATATCACAGAGCATATCGCAGATTTAAATGAGCAGATGAGAAAGCTTGGAATCGGATATCTGATCGAAGAAGGATGTGTCAGAAGGACGATTTATATTGCGTTGAAAGATATGGGGATCAAACGTCCGTATCCATTAGAAGGCGGAGTTGATAATGAAGAACGCAGTGCATCAAGAAAGCGTGTAGATAACCGTATGCAGGAATTTGTCTGGGCATTTGGTTCTGACACGGAAGATCAGATTGAGAGGCAGATTACAAATCAGATTAAGCAGTTAAAGCAAAATGGAGATGTAGAAAAGCTGTTACATGGAAGCTGGTCACATATGGAAGCTTTTGACGAAGATGAATGGTTAGAACATCTGGAAGAACATCTAAAAGAGATCGTAAATATTTCTGGAAAAGATGAAAGAACTCTGGCGGCACGTTTTGAGGAACATCGAAGGGAAATTCATGAACGTATTATGAAAGAACATCCAGAACTTGCACAGAGATTTAAAGAGCGAAGACATCGTTTGGATGAACATTTGAAAGAACGACGGCCGGAAGTTTATGATCTGGTTGTCAGTTTGAGAGAATTAGAGAAACGAAAAGATATGGAATAAAAAAGATGAGTGCTATCAGTAGTAGATGCTGATAACACTCGTTTTTTGTGTATGCTGATTTTTATAATGCAATCTAAATTTATTTATGTCAAAATTATATCATAAATATATCGGGAAAAGTTAAAAATAAGAGATGAATACAGAAATAAAAGTACCAACAAAAACGGCAAGCAATGCCCCAGTCAATGTATATCGAATCTTTTCTATTCCAACCACAGAATAATACACGGATAATGTGTAAAACAAGTTTCTGTTGAACTAAGGATCACAGAAGACATAAACCCAGCCAAAGAATCCGGCCCGGAAGTTTTATAAATATCAAGCAGGAATCCAGTTGCAGCGGAAGAAGAAAAAAGTTTTGCAAAGATCACGGGTAAAACTTCTTTAGGAATCTTTAATAGTTTTCCCATAGGAGTCAGAAAACGAACGATCAGATCCAAGGCTCCAGAAGAACGAAAGATCTGAATCGCAAAAAACAAAGCGATCAGAGTTGGGGCAATCTCAAGAACAATTTTAAATCCATCCATGACACCTTCAAGAAAAGGGGTATAGATATCCTTACGCTTTAGGGTTCCATATAAAACAAGTGTAAATATGAATAAAGGAATGACAAGATTTGCAAGAAATGTGATCATCGTTTTCGGTCCTTCCATTTGATATAGATAACAGCAACGATCGTGGAACCTAAAGTAGCGATAAGTCCTGGAATTAAGATCTTAGATGGATTGACAGAGCCGTATTGGCTTCGGTAGGCAATGATATTGATCGGAATCAATTGCAGAGATGATATATTAAGAATTAGGAACGAACACATTTCATTTGTTGCGGTGTTTTTGTCAGGGTTATCTTTTTGTAATTCTTCCATAGCTTTTAATCCGGAAGGAGTTGCAGCCCAACCAAGACCTAATATATTTGCGACAATATTTGTACTGATATATTCTTTCGCTTTTTGATTCTTCAGATTTGGAAATAAAAAAGTCAGAAAAGGGGTTAACAGCTTTTGAAGTTGTGTAGTAATTCCAAGAGACAGAGCAATGTTCATGAGTCCAGACCATAACCCAACAATTCCAAACATTAGAATACAGAGTTCCACAGCCTCTTTGGAAGAAGAAAGAATGGTATCAGAAAGTGTTGTGATCTTTCCATTAAAACTGCTGACAATGAGTCCTGCAAGGATCATAAAACACCAGATCTTATTCATCATAAAATATACCCCAAACCCCTTTATCATAAGATATTCAAAAAAAATGAAAAAAATTCAAAAAAACACTTGCAATTTATAAAAAGTGATGGTATAGTATTACTTGTCGCTGAGGAAAACACAACACAGCGAACAAGATATGCGGGTGTAGTTCAATGGTAGAACTCCAGCCTTCCAAGCTGATCACGTGGGTTCGATTCCCATCACCCGCTTGGTATTTATTTAAGGATATATTCGAGAGGATATATCCTTTTTTTTCATTTTACAGGAAAGAACTATAAACAATAGTAAGATATGAGGGAGAATATGATAGAAGAAGAAAAGAATCAGTTGCAGTTCTGATCGATGCAGATAATATCAGTCCTAAATACGCACCGATCATTTTTCAGGAGCTGGAAGCCTACGGATTTCCGTCTTGTCGAAGAATTTATGGGAACTGGTCCAAAGCAAATGGATGGAATGAAGAGTTGTTATTAGAATATTCTATTATTCCTGTGCAACAATTTTCTTATACTTCAGGTAAAAATGCAACAGACATGGCAATGGTCATTGATGCAATGGATCTGTTATATGGAAAGAAAGTAGACGGATTCTGCATTGTTACGAGTGACAGTGATTTTACAAGACTTGCAATGAGACTTCGAGAAGAACATATGTATGTGATCGGAATGGGAGAATCAAAGACACCTGTGGCACTGACAAGAGCATGTAATAAATTTATCCATCTAAATCTGATTTATGAAGCGGACAGAGGTAAAGAAGAGGATATGGAAAGTGATGAAATAGAGAATGTTACATCACTGGATGAGATTTCATATACGATCGCAGATATTATCAGTGAAAATGGAAATGCACCAGTAGATTTGGGGAAGATTGGAAATCGATTAAATGCAAAATATTCAGATTTTGATGTGCGAAATTATGGATATACAAAGTTGAGTGTTTTAATTGATGAAGAGATGGATAATTTTATGCTTGTGCAGGAAGATACAAACTGTTATGTTGAATTTAAAGAACTGACAAGCAGAGAAACGATTGAAGAAGAAGTAATTCATTTTGTAAAGAAAAATGGCGGATCTTTAGATAATCTTTCTGCGGTAACGTTAGAATTAAAAGATAAACACAGCGGATTTAATATCAAAGACTATGGTTACAGCCGTATGTCAAGTTTCTTACGAAGCATCCGTTGTCTTACGGTCAACGGAAATACAGTCAGATTAAAGAAACGAAGAGAAAAGGGAGAGAGACGATGATATTTGATACACATGCACATTATGATGACAAACAGTTTGATCAAGACAGAGAAGAATTGTTAGCATCTATGAAGGACAATGGAATCGGAACGATCGTTGATGTAGGATCGAATATGGAAACGTCTACATGGATCGTAGAAGCAGTGACACGATATCCGATGATGTATGGAGCAGTCGGCGTTCATCCAAGTGATACGGCAGAATTGAAAGAGTCAGATATCGATACACTAAAGAAATATGCAGCAATGGATCGAATTCTTGCGATCGGAGAGATCGGGCTTGATTATTACTGGGATGAACCAGAACGCAGCATTCAGAAGAAATGGTTTGAAGCACAGATCGAACTTGCAAGAGATGTAAAATTACCGATCATTATTCATAGCAGGGACGCAGCAAAGGATACTTATGATATAATGAAAGCGTTACATGCAGAAGAAATCGGCGGGGTGGTTCACTGTTTTTCTTATTCAAAAGAGATGGCAAGGCAATTCCTTGATATGGGATTTTATATTGGAATCGGTGGCGTTGTAACATTTAAGAATGCAAAGACATTAAAGGAAGTTGCAGCTTATACACCGTTAGACAGAATCGTATTAGAGACAGACTGCCCATATCTGTCACCAGAACCCAATAGAGGCAAGAGAAATTCTTCACTAAATTTAAATTATGTAGCAGAAGCGCTCAGTCAGATCAAAGGGATCAACAAGGAAGAACTGATCGCAGTCACTGAAGAAAATGCAAGACAATTGTATCGTATGAAAGAGGTATAAAGAGTGAAACTTGGAAATCCAAAAAATACAATAGAAGTAATTCAGAAATATGATTTTGATTTTCAGAAAAAGTTTGGACAGAACTTTCTGATTGATGAACGTGTTCTTGAGAAGATCATTTCTGCAGCAGAAGTGAACAAAGATGATTTCGTGTTAGAGATCGGACCAGGAATTGGAACAATGACACAGTATCTTGCAGAAAATGCGAGAGAGGTCATGGCAGTTGAGATTGATAAGAATCTGATTCCGATTCTTTCAGACACATTAAGTGCATATGATAACGTGTCCATTTTGAATGCAGATATTTTGAAAGTCGATATTGCAAAGATCGTAGAAGAGAAAAATGGTGGGAAACCAGTGAAGGTTGTGGCGAATCTCCCATATTACATTACAACCCCGATCATCATGGGATTGTTTGAAAGTCATGTGCCGATCGACAGTATTACTGTCATGGTACAGAAAGAAGTTGCAGACCGTATGCAGTCAGGTCCGGGAACAAAAGACTATGGTGCATTATCACTCGCAGTGCAGTACTATGCAGAACCATATGTGGTAGCGAATGTGCCGCCAAACTGCTTTATGCCAAGACCAAAAGTTGGATCTGCAGTTATCCGTCTTACGAAATACAAAGACGCACCGATCAAGGTTACAAATGAGAAATTATTATTCCAGTTAATTCGTGCATCTTTTAACCAGAGAAGAAAAACTCTCCAGAATGGAATTAAAAATTTCGGAGGCTTAAACTTCTCCAAAGAACAGGTAGCACAGGCATTAGAAGAGATGGAATTACCTGCATCTGTTCGTGGAGAAGCATTAACCTTAGAACAGTTTGCACAGTTAAGTAACATCTTAGACCGGTAAGATAAAATAACCAAAATTTCCAGTTTTATGTGGTTTTAGCGGCACCGTGATAAAAGTCTTAAAACCAAATAAACGGGAGATAAAAGCTTTTTCGTTATCAAAGATTCCAGGAATTCCAAGATAACGTTGGCCGCTGTCTTGATCTTTCGCGAGCATTAAGTGGCCGAAATTCCCATAATTTAAAAGGAGAAAACCATTTGTCTTTATGTTGTCATCAAGATCAGGAATCTGATCAAGATCTTCTAGTCCGATCTTAATGCTAGGATCAAGGCTATAAGAAGGAGGCATGGGCAAGGTGGGATACTCCTTCCAGTCGAAGTCCTTTGGTGGATTTGGATGTGTGAATTCTTTCGCATCCTTTTCTAATTGAAGGGCTTCAATGTATTCTGAGAGACTGGATGTAGGAGAAGCTTCAGTTTCAGAAAGTGTTTCGGTTTCAGGCGAAGGTTCTGGAGGTACCGTTTTTTCAGTATTCTCATTTTTATTTTCAGCAGACTCCGCAGGTACAAAACTTCGTATAATGATCGGATGATCTTTCCACTGCGATCCAAAGAAATGATCATTCGAATAATACAGCAAGAATCCATCCATTTTATCAAAATCATCGATCAAAGGATATGTGTTTTTAAATTCAATGATCGCATCAGTCGCTTGACCGTAATCAAAGATAAATCCCATTCATAAGCACCCTGATGAAAATAATAAAAAATAAA
>ENA-OQIO01000348-OQIO01000348.1-human-gut-metagenome-genome-assembly--contig:-NODE-348-length-25051-cov-9.788517_pt1 | contig 25051 bp, 25 predicted proteins | sample MGYA00242573_ERZ504737 | MGnify/ENA primary metagenome ERZ504737 (study PRJEB26092, sample SAMD00036203) | human gut metagenome | host: Homo sapiens | study: EMG produced TPA metagenomics assembly of...
AGATTTTAAAAGAAAATCTAGATCGAGAGTTTAATCGTGATGCATTGTATTTTGCGTATGTAGTGACTAAGAACAAAGAGTTATTGAATATCTACCAGGAAAGTGAAAAGGGTGATGTAAAAGTGTGCAGAGCATTAGATGAAATGTTTGAAGAATCAACAAACAAAGGAATCCAGATGGGTATCAAGCAAGGAATTGAACAAGGGATTGAACAAGGTGTTGAGCGTGGTGTAAAAAATACACAAATCAAAATAGCGATTAAAATGCTTGTAAGAAATAATCAAACGCTTGAAGAAATCTCTGAGATTGTTGGACTAGACTTAGATGCATTAAGAGAACTAAAAAAGAGTATTTGATTGAATGGATGTGAGATCACATCCATTCTTTACAAAGTGTGTAGAGCATTAGATGAAATGTTTGAAGAATCAACAAACAAAGGAATCCAGATGGGTATCAAACATAGTATTGCACTAAATCAATTTGAAGTATATCAAACTATGCTAGACAAAGGTTTCAATGTTAAACTATCGCATCAATCTTTGCAGTGAATGAAGAATTGATTGGAAAGCTTTTGATGAAAGTTTAGTGATAGGGGTACGAATATTCGTATCCTTATTTTTTGATCGAAATTTAGCACTCAGTTGTTGACGGTGCTAAAAATTGTGATATACTAATAGCAGACAAGGAAAATGAGTGCTAGAAGGAGGTCTTCACAATGGAAATCACACAACGTCAAAAGATAATCTTTAAAACAATAGTTGAAGAGTTTACTCGTTGTGCAGAACCAGTTGGTTCGAAGACTTTGATGGAACTTCTAGATTTCCCGGTTTCATCTGCAACCATCCGTAATGAGATGGCGACACTTGAAAAGTTAGGGTTGTTAGAGAAGACACATACTTCGAGTGGTCGAATTCCGAGTCAAAAAGGCTACAGGTACTATGTTGAACATCTTATGGAAGCGGATTTGGATGCTTCTACAAAGAATGCTTTACAGCAAGTCTTTAGTGAAAGACATTATTCGCTAGAAGAAGTTGTTCAAAAGAGTTGTGATATTTTGTCACACATGACAAATTTGACCAGTGTTGTTCTAGGACCTGATAGCAGGCATCAGACTTTACAGCATGTACAGTTGATTCCAATCAACAATCAAAGTGCTGTTGCGATCATTGTCACAGATCAAGGACATACAGAAAATAAAGTGTTCCAATTTGGTACAGATGTGTCCATGCAGGATATTCAAAATTGCACAGATTTATTAAATGACCAGTTAGTGGGAACGCCAATTGAAGATGTTGTTGACAAAATGAAAGAAATTGAACCAATGATGGCAGCAAAACTTGTTCGACATGAAGTTTTGTTTGAAGCGTTCGTTTCAGCCTTTATGCGATTTGCGACAGAGAAAGTTGCGGTTTCTGGACGAAGCAATATGTTGTATCAGCCAGAGTTCAGTGACATCAACAAGTTGAAACAAATGATGCGTATATTGGAAAATGGAAACTTATTCCATCAATGGACGGATCAAGAGGGAAATGTAGCAATCCAGATTGGTGAAAGAAACGAGTTGTTACAAATCGGAGATTGTTCAGTATTAACGACAAAATTCCATTATAACAGCGATGAGGAAGGACAATTAATGGTTGTTGGTCCAAATCGAATGCAATATTCCAAGGTCGTAGCCTTGATGGATTATATGTCAAATGTCATCGAAGACGTCTTTGGGACAGACAAAGATAAGGGAGGTGCCAACGATGAGCAAAGAAGAAACTAAAGAAGTAAAAGAAGAAACAAAAGAAGAAGTTGTTGAAGAGGCAACTGAAGAAAAAAAAGAACCAAGTTCAGACGAAATTATTGAAGGCTTGAAGGCAGAACTGGACAAGGCAAAAAATGATGTAGCACGTGCTTATGCAGATACAGAAAACATGAAAAAGCGTCTACAGAAAGATGCAGATGCAACTCGAAAATATCGCTTCCAACAGCCAGCAACGGAAATCTTGCCAATTCTTGATTCAATGGAAATGGCTTTGAAAGTACAAACCGAGGATGAAGCAATTAAGAATTATGTCAAAGGTTTTGAGATGATTCATAAACAATTGAAAGGTGTGCTGGAAAAAGAAGGCGTACAGGAAATAGATGCAGCCGATAAACCATTCGACCACAATACAATGCAGGCTTTAATGCAAGAGAAAAAAGAAGGCGTTGAAAGTGGAATGGTTATTGAAGTATTACAAAAAGGATATATGTTGAAGGATCGTATTTTACGACCAGCATTAGTAAAAGTGAGCGAATAGGGAGGTAATTATCATGAGTAAAATTATTGGTATTGACTTAGGTACAACAAATAGCTGTGTTGCGGTTATGGAAGGTAAAGATTGTAAAGTAATTCCTAACCCAGAAGGAAATCGTACAACACCAAGTGTTGTTGCGTTTAAAGATGGAGAACGTATTATTGGTGATGCTGCAAAACGTCAGGCAGTCACAAATAAAAACACAATTAGTTCAATCAAGCGTTTGATGGGAACAAATGAAAAAGTAGAGGCTGAAGGAAAATCATATACACCACAAGAAATTAGTGCAATGATCCTTCAATACTTGAAATCATATGCAGAAGATTACTTAGGAGAAAAAGTAACAAAGGCTGTTATCACAGTTCCTGCATACTTCAACGATGCTCAGCGTCAAGCAACTAAAGATGCTGGTAAAATTGCAGGATTAGAAGTAGAACGTATTATCAACGAACCAACAGCTGCAGCATTGGCTTATGGTATTGATAAAACAGATAAAGAAGAAAAAGTATTGATCTATGACTTAGGTGGAGGTACTTTCGATGTTAGTATCCTTGATTTAGCTGATGGAACATTCGAAGTATTATCAACAAACGGAGATACTCACTTAGGTGGAGATGACTTCGATAACGTATTAGTAAACTGGATGGTTGATACATTCAAGAAAGATAACGCAATCGACTTGTCACAAGATCCAATGGCTATGCAACGTTTAAAAGAAGCTGCTGAAAAAGCGAAAAAAGATTTAAGTGGTGTAATGCAGACACAAATCAGCTTACCATTTATCTCAGCAGGTCCTGCGGGTCCATTGCACTTTGATACAACATTAACTCGTGCTAAATTTGATGATATGACTAAACATTTAGTAGAACGTACATTGGTTCCAATTGAAAATGCATTAAGAGATGCGAAATTGTCTAAATCTGATATCGACGAAGTATTATTAGTTGGTGGATCTACTCGTATTCCAGCTGTTCAAGAAGCAGTACGTAAAGCATTAGGAAAAGATCCTAACCACTCAGTAAACCCAGATGAAGCTGTAGCTATGGGTGCTTCAATCCAAGGTGGAGTTATCTCAGGTGATGTAAATGATGTATTATTACTAGATGTTACACCATTATCATTAGGTATCGAAACTATGGGTGGAGTTATGACAGTGTTGATCCCTCGTAACACTACAATCCCAACAAGTAAATCACAGATTTTCTCAACAGCTGCTGATAACCAACCAGCTGTAGATATCCGTGTATTACAAGGTGAACGTCCAATGGCTAACGACAACAAAGAATTAGGTAACTTCCAATTAAACGGAATTGCACCAGCTCGTCGTGGAGTTCCTCAAATTGAAGTTAAATTTGATATTGATGCCAACGGTATCGTACACGTAAGTGCTACAGATAAGGGTACTGGTAAAGAACAACACATCACAATTCAAAACTCTAGTGGATTGAGTGATGAAGAAATCGATCGTATGGTTCGTGAAGCTGAAGATAACAAGGCTGAAGATGAAAAACGTAAGGAAGAAATTGATTTACGTAACAAAGCTGAAGGCTTCATTGCACAAATCGATGGAATGTTAGAAGACAATAAAGATAAGATTGATCCAAAACAAGCTGAAGAAACTAAGAAATTGCGTGATGATCTACAAAAATCTTTAGATGAAAATAACATGGAAGAAGTTAAGGCTAAATTAGACATGCTTGAAAAAGCAGCAATGCAGGCAGGACAAGCAATGTATAACCAGCCAAATAGTGATGCAGCTTCACAATCAACACAAACTCACTCAGGTGATGATGTAGTTGACGGTGAATTCACTGAGAAGTAAAATAAATAAGCAACATTTGAAGTTCTAGCCCCGCTAGAACTTCTTCGTATCGTATGGAGGGATTCACATGGCAGAAAAACGTGACTATTATGAAGTGCTTGGCGTCAGCAAAAGTGCTACACCAGATGAAATTAAAAAGGCCTATCGAAAATTGGCCATGAAATATCACCCCGATCGAAATCATGAACCTGGAGCTGAAGATAAGTTCAAGGAAATCAATGAAGCTTATGAAGTATTAAGCGATGAGAAAAAACGTGCAACATATGATCAATTTGGTCATGCAGGTATGGATGGAGCCTTTGGGCAAGGTGGTGGATTCTCTCAAGGATTCACAGATTTTGGCGATTTAGGAGACATCTTCGGTTCGTTCTTTGGTGGAGGATTTGGCGGTGGAGGATCTCGCCGTTCAAGTAATCAGCCTCGACAAGGACAAGACCGTTACATGCAGATGCGCATTGATTTCATGGATTCAATTTTTGGTAAAACAGAAACGATTTCATTGGATGTGGATGAAACATGTAAACACTGTAACGGATCTGGAGCTGAAAGCCCAAGTGATGTGCAGACATGTCCTACATGCCATGGTTCTGGATATGTTATGTCTCAACAAAGAACACCATTTGGTGTGATTCAGCAACAAAGCGTATGTCCAGATTGTCATGGTACAGGTAAGAAAGTTACACGTGCATGCTCACATTGTCATGGTAAAGGCTATGAGCACCGTCGTGTAAAACTAGATATTAAGATTCCAGCAGGCATTCAATCAGGTCAACAGATTCGTATTCCTGGAAAAGGTGAAAGAGGAACAAATGGAGGGCCTAATGGCGATTTATACATCGAAATTATGGTTACGCCACATCCAACTTTCAAACGCGAAGACAACAATATCTTCATTAAAGTTCCAATCAGTTCAATTGATGCGACAATTGGATGTACGATTCAAGTACCAACAGTATATGGCGATGTTGAATTGAAAATTCCTGAAGGAACACAGCCAAACACTAAGTTCCGTCTAAAAGGAAAAGGTGTAAAATCTCGTTCAGGACAAGGGGATGAATTTGTAGAAGTACAGGTTGAAATTCCACGTAAAGTATCTCGCAGAGAAAGAGAGCTATATGAAGAATTAAAATCAGGACAATCTGAATCTCCTTTTGAAAGATTTAAAAGAGCATTTAAGTAAACGAAAAGAGCAGCTTTATTTCTGCTCTTTCTTTTTTTTCATCTTGTCAGAATCTAAGAAGAACATTGTGAATGTGGCACGAGAAAGAAGTACATTTTCATCATTGAAGATAAATACCTCATATACTCCAGTTGTTCTTCCACTTGAGATTTCTTGGGCAATCCCAATCAATTTACCACCACGACCAGGCTTAATATAATTAATTGTACCGTAAGTGTAACGCTGTCTCTTCCTGTCGCAAAGCTTGCTGCTCCAGCGACTGTGTCAGCCAAAGAGAAAAGGGCTCCACCATGACAAAGCCATGTATATTTAAAATTTGTTCATCAATAATCATTTCTACCTTCGCAAAACCATGGCGAACTTCTGTTACACGCATGTCATTGCTTTGCAGAAATTGACTCGAACTATTTAGACGATCCATTAAAGCCTGCATATTTTCTTCCATAAACAACCTCCAACAATGCTTTTATTATAGCATGAAATGATGTTATAATGCTTAATGTGCTTAAAAAGGAGACGGATTATGAATTCAAATAATATATTTTTTAAAATTGTTGTGGGTGTTGTATTAGTTGGATACATGGCATTCATATTTTATCAAAGCTTAAAAGGTGGACTTGCCTACAAAAAGGAATTTGAAAACTTTAAAAACTCACATAAACACTACGAAACAATGGTCGATGGTGGCTATTGGGTAGGGGTCATGGTTGCGATGGCTGTTTTGGCATTTGTTTTGATGTTTATGGCACCAAAATTAGCTTCCAATGGACAAACGTATTATTACTATTTAGCATATGGATGTATTGGACTTGTATTTTTAGGACTAGCCATTGATTCATATACACACCGTCGTATTTATTTCACAGAAGAAGGGTTCTTCTTTGAAGATACATATTATCGTTATCGTATGCTTGCGAATTTTGAATTTAAAAATGGTATTGTGGCACGCAACTGCAATGTGTTAATGAGCAACCGCGATAAGATCGTAGTCACAAAAAAGATTGGCGAAGCTTACAGGAAAGACAAAAAGCATTTAAAAAAGCTAAGAAAGAACGTCGAAAATAATGTTGTTTCTTTCGGATTTAGATGGAACTTTAATGGATTCAAACGGAAATGTCACAGATGAAGATGTGGAATGCATTCATCAATGGACACAAAAACATGCGTTTGGCTTTGTGACAGGAAGAGACCGTGCCTTTTGTGTGGCACTTGCCTCGAAGTATCAATTGTCCTGTGAATATATGATCACAGATAATGGAGCTAATGCCTATTATAAAGATAAGAATGTATATTCTTCTTTGATTGATTTAAGTGAAGGTATACAAATGTGTAAAGCGATTCTGGCATATAATTTGGATTTGTTTTATACAGACGAAGCGGGCAATCGCTATTATCCAATTTCATGTTATGGAAAAGAAAGACTTCATGTTTTTAAAAAGAAACAACCGAGTTTAGGCTTGTTTTCAGACGTGGATTTAATGGAATATTTAAATACACGGCATTTTGGCTTAGCCAAATTGAGTATGTATGTTGAAAAAGATTTGGATTTAAGATTAAATCAATTTAGAGGATTATTTAAAAATTATGAAGTGATGGCTACTTCAAAAGATTATATTGAGATCACAAAAAAAGGTACAAATAAATGGGAAGCCTTTTGTCATTTACCTGTCGAAGATGCGATTTTTATTGGAGATGGAGAAAATGATTTGTGTATATTGGAAAAGCTAAATGACACATATGTTATGGATCATGCACCTGAGAGTTTGAAGGCATATGGTGTGTGTGTAAAGAGTGTGGCAGAAGCATGAATATAGAAAGCAGGAAAGAAAATGTCTAGAAAAAGAAAAAGAGGGGCGAAGGCAACGGCTGCTCAATGGTAATGGATACATTGAAAAAAAGAGGGGCAGTGGATGAAAAAACTGCAGTAGATGTAAGTGTATTTAAAAATTTGCCTTATGCCACTTCAACAATTAGTTATACAATTTCGAATCTAATGGAAGAGGGTGTTGTTGGTAAAACCAATGATGAAAGATTCTATTATGATGATTTAGGATTTAAAGCTTTAGAAACAAAGTTTGTACGTGGATACTCAATGATTTTTATTGTGCCTATTGTCATTGCGATCCTTGTTTATGTTCTACAAAAAGTATTATAAAAGAGTGTCGCAGCAATGCGACATTTTCTGTAAGGAAAGGAGATTTGAATGGAGAAGCCAAAATCGTTTGTGTATATCATTTTTTGTTTAACGGTTTGTCTAGCTTTTGCGGTAGGAAGTAACTACTTAATCAATACGATTACACAAGCGAATATGATATACAATTCGAATGAGCCACGTAAGATTGGCGCAACATATATGACCTACAACAATACGTTCTATTCGGTGGTCAATGAGGAAATCTCAAAAGTAGTCAAAGAGCATGGAGATCAGCTGATTACTTTAGATTCAGCCATGAGTTTAAAGAAGCAGAAGGAACAAATCCAATACTTAATGGATCAACAAGTGGATGCCTTAGTGATTACGCCAGTGGATTATGATGGATTAAAAGATTCTTTAAAGCTAGCCTATAAGAAACGTATTCCTGTGATTGTGGTGGATACGGAAGTTAAGCATAATAAATATGTGACCTATAGTATTGTCAGTGATAACTATGATGCGGGCGTACAATGCGCCAAAGATATGATGAATAAGTTGGATTATGCCAATATTGTCTTGCTTCAACATTCGACAACTCGTTCTGGCTATTTACGAATTAAGGGATTTGAGGATACGATTCAGTCCAACTCAAATTATAAAGTGGTTCAGAGAATGGAATGTGAAGGACAATTAGAGAAGGCCATGCCAAAAATGGAGTCTTTTATTGAGGAAGGAATCGAATTTGATGTAGTGATGTGTTTAAATGATCCAAGTGCAATGGGTGCTATGGCCGCACTTTCATCGAATAATATGTTGGAAGGCAAGTATGTGTATGGCATAGATGGAACGCCTGAGGCAAAAGAAATGGTGTCAGAAGGTAAAATGGCTGCTACTGTGGCACAATCGCCAAAGACGTTTGGAAAGAAGGCGTCAGAAGCTATTTATAAGATGTTTTCGCAAGAAACAATTAAGAATAAAAATGAAGTGAGTCCTGTGCAGATCATCACAAAAGACAATGTTCATGATTATTCTACGGAGGGCTGGCAATGATACAAGATATAAAAAAATATAATGTATGGATTGTCTACGTCTGTATGTGGCTTTTTAGTTTTTTTACCGTTTGGTACATCGCTATTGTGATGTATTATACGTTGGTGCATGTGACACAAAGTGGCTATGCCTCAGATTTTATTAAGAATATTTCCACACTTTCTAATGTTCCCATTCGATCCTTCTATATAGCGGTATTTGGCTTTATTGGATTGTTTTGTTTCGTGAGCATACGCAAAAAAAATTCGATTCTTTAGTCGTCATCAAATCATTCCAATTTTAATTGAACTTGGATTGAGCCTATTGATCATGAAGAATATATCGTTTAGTGCAACGTGTATTATATTTTTGATTATTGCGGATAGCTTACTCTATGTGGATAAACCAGTTGATCGTTCAATTTGCATCATACTCGTCTTTTTAGCTTACATGCTATCCAACTATGGATATTTATCCAACTATATTCCTATGATTTCATTCCAGGAATATTTGTCGGTGTACAATTCAAAGACACAAGGCTTGTTGCTGGGGATTGAAGCGACTTTAAGCAATTTAAATATTGTGTTGTTTATAGCTTATATATCTTGTATTTACAGAAACAAATGGATGAAACGCAGAAATTTGCGGCTTTGAATGTCGAATTAAAACGTTTAAATAATCAATTAAAGGGTTATGCGAATTTGCGTGAAAAAATGGGTGAAACCAAAGAAAGAAACCGTCTTGCTCGTGAAATTCATGATACATTAGGACATACTTTAACGGGATTAAGCGTTGGTCTTGAAGCGTGTCGAGTGATGATTGATAAGGATGTCAATGTCACAAAAGCACAATTGGGTATTTTGGAAGAGAGCGCAAAACGCGGTTTAACCGATGTCAGGCGTTCGGTGGATAAGTTGAAGCCAGATGCATTAGAGCGATATTCTTTAAAAGAAGCATTGGATATGATGATCATGGATTATCAGAAATTGACCGATGTGACCATTCTTTATTTGTGTCATTTGCCTTTGGTGAATTTGAATGCGGACGAAGAAGAAATTGTGTATCGTGTTGTTCAAGAAGGAATGACCAATTCAGTCAGACATGGGCATGCGACAAAAATTTATGTTTCGATTGCGCAGGCCGATAATAATTTGATTATAATTATAGAAGATAATGGTCAGGGTTGTAAGGATGTCAAACCAGGATTTGGCATTCATCATTTGACAGAACGTATTGACTTACTTCAGGGAAGAATACGTTATTATGGGGCAAAAGGTTTTGAATTGATTGTAGAAATACCAATGAGAAGAGGAGAGAATAATGGTTAAAATCATGATTGCGGATGATCAGCAGCTCATTCGAGAAAGCTTAAAGATCATCTTAAATTCAGATCCGAATTTTGAAGTAGTAAAAGTAGTGGGTAGTGGACAAGAAGTATTGGATACATTGGAGACAGAAGTATAGATATTATCTTGATGGATGTGCGTATGCCAAATATGAGTGGCGTAGAGTGTACTCGTTTGGCAAAAAAGAAGTATCCAAATATAAAAGTCATAATATTAACGACTTTTGATGATGATGAGTATATTTATGATGCATTAAAATATGGAGCGAGTGGATACCTTTTGAAGGGATGTTCCTTAGAAGAGTTGAGTTCGGCTATTCATAATGTTCTAGCGGGAGGAGCCTGTTTCAACCCGAATGTGGCGGGTAAAGTGACACAGTTCTTTTCTCAGATGGCGAATTCGAATGGGGAATTTAATTTTGAACATGGAGAAGATGAACATATTGATTTGAGTGATACAGAATGTAAGATCATTGCTCAAATTGGTCATGGTTATTCAAATAAGGAAATTGCACAAAAATTAGGCTTTAGTGAAGGGACGATTCGTAATTATTTAAGTGTGATTCTGGATAAACTAGATTTAAGAGATCGTACACAATTGGCTATTTGGTATTTATCTAGGGGAAATAAATAATGGTGAAAAAAAGATTAAGAACTTTTTTGATAGCCATATTGGTGTGTTGTTTGGTAGGAACATTTTATTATACACAAAAACCCGTTGTTTTAACGATTGGCGTATTTGCGGGTAGTAACTGGAATGTGCCTAGTCCAGATAGTGGTAAGATTATTGATAATGCGATCAAACGGTTTGAAAAAACACATCCGAATGTTCAAGTAAAATATGTCAGTGGTATCTTGAAAGATGACTATTCGGCTTGGCTTTCAAAGGAGGCTCTGGATGGAAAACTTCCCGATGTTTTCATGGTGTTGAGTGATGATCTTTCGACGTATGCCAAAGTAGGCATGTTAGAATCACTAGATACATACATGCAGACGGATCCTGATTTTAATCAATCGCGATATTTTTCAACGACACTCAATGCAGGTAATATTTATGATCAGCAGTATGCACTCCCTTATGAGAGTTCACCCACATTGATGTTTGTGAATAAAACATTATTAGAAGAGAATGGAATTGAAATACCCAATGTCAATTGGACGTGGGATGATTTCTATGCGATTTGTGAAAAGTTGACTGTGGATACGGATGACGATGGAGAAATCGATCAGTTTGGGGAATATGGATACACTTGGGAGAATGCTCTAAGTTCGAATGGACAGGCGTTGTTTGATGAGAAAAGCATGAAGAGTACTTTGCAGAATGAGGATGTGTATTCGGCCATTGAATTTGTGCGAAAGTTAAATCTTTTAAATCGAGGTCAGAATGTTACAAGTGAAATGTTTGATAAGGGTAAGGTTGCCTTTTGTCCAATGATGTTTAGTGAGTATAGAACGTATAAGCCATATCCTTGGAGTGTTAAGAAATATTCAAATTTTGAATGGGAATGTCTTCCGATGCCGGCAGGTCCTAGTGGCTATAATGCTTCACAAATGGATAGCTTGTTATGTGGTATTAGTAAGATGTCTTCTAAGAAAAAGATGGCTTGGGAATTTTTAAAGTTACTTTGTTATGACGAAACAACGCAGGAAAGTTTGTTTAAATATTCGCAGGGTGTATCGGTTTTAAAAAATGTGTCGACATCCAAAAATGTGACTAAGTATATTCAAGAAGATGCGCCATTGGATTCAAGTTATAATTTGGAATTTTTTGATGATATGATGGAACAAGCAATTACGATAAAAAAACTGGATGGCTATGATCAATTGTATTCGATGGCAGATAGTGAAATTCGAAGAGTCATTGGTACAAATGAGGATATTGAAAGTGCGATGCAAAATTTGAATGATGAATTGAATATATTATTGGAGAAACAGTAGGAAGTTAAATTTCTGCTGTTTTTTTGTTTGATTCTCCAAAAATGACATTTGTCATCTAAAAGTGGTGACATATGGAAATTGAAAAGGTTTTCACACGAGTTATAATGAATGTGTATTCTATGTGATGCTCATGTTCAATAGTCGCATAAATATGTGAAATTGTGTGTAATAACGCTTGAAAACACTATCATATTTATTATAAAATGTGAGTATAAGAAAACGCGGAGGAAAAAATAATGAAATATGTAGTTATGGTAAGTCATGGTGAATTTGCACCAGGATTACACAGTGCCGTTAAAATGATGACGGGAGATCGTGAAGATGTATTGTCTACAAGCTTAAAGGACGGAATGAGCGCAGACGAATTCGCATCTAACTTTGCTGAATTGATCAAAGATTTTAAAGCAGATGACCAAGTCATTTTATTAGCTGATATTTTGAGTGGATCTCCATTCACAAACGCATTGAATGTATTGGATCAAAAAGGATTGCTACAAAATACTTTAGTAATTGCTGGTATGAATATGCCACTAGCAATCACTGCTGTATTAATGAAAGACAACTTTGATAATGTACAAGATTTAAAAGACACATTATTAAGCGAAGGTCGTACAGGATTAACTGATTTTACAGTTGCTTCTGATGATGACGACGAAGATCTATAGGATTTGGCTATAACGCATATAGCGAAGGCATAAACAGAATAAAGGAGGACATATAATGATTAGTTTTATTCGTGTTGATGATCGTATTATCCACGGTCAGATTGTTACAAGATGGTCTAAAGAATACCCTTGTGATGGAATTATCGCAGTTAACGACAAAGCTGCAACTACACCTGTATTGACACAGTCATTCAAGGCTAGTACAGACAAGAAAGTATTTGTTTGGACAAAGGAACACTGGAGAGAAAAAGCAGAAACAGTTAAGAATTCTAATAAAAAATATTTCTTAATCACTAAAAACCCAGTGGATATGAAAGAATTGTTAGTAGACGATGGATTCGTACCTAACGATGTTAAAACCGTAGTTATCGGACCATGTAATGATCGTCCAGGAGCTACAAAATTAGGTCAAAACCAGTCAATTACTCAAGAAGAAGCTGAAGCATGCGAAGCTTTGACAAACGCTGGTTACACAGTATTGTTTGCGTTATTAAAAGAAACTGCAATCGGTACTTGGGACAAATTTAGATCTAAATTTGGTTACTAATAGTGGGATTAGTAAACAGATTGAGATAAATAAAAGAAAAAGGAGAGATTTATAATGAGTTGGTTACAAGCAATTTTAATCGGACTTATGAGTTGTACAGCAGCTAGTACTATCGCTTGCTTAGGTACAACAGTAGGTAACTACACTTTGAACCGTCCTTTGGTTGCATCATTATTCGTAGGTTTGATCCTAGGTGATGTATCTGGATGTATTCAAATTGGTATTCCAATGCAGGTAATGTGGATTGCATTGGTTACACCTGGTGGAACAGTCGCATCTGACTTACGTGCCGTAAGTTACATTGGTATTCCATTGGCTTATGTTGGAGCAAAAGCCGCTGGTATGGATTTTGGAGGAAATGATGCTCAAGGTTTAGCATCTAGTATCTCAGCCATGACTGGTGTAATCGGTATTACTTTATTCTACGGAACAGCTATGATGAACCTTATTTGGCAACACTGGGGCTGGGCTCAATTGGATAAAGGAAACTTAGATTGTTTAGGAAAAGTTGATGTTGTTCTCCCACTAATTTCACACTTTGTATTATCATTCTTGCCAGTTACTTTACTTTGCTACTATGGATCTGGAGCTGTAGCTGAATTGTTCCAGAGCTTAAATACTGAAGTATGGTATGTAAAAGCCATCTTATCAGTAGGATCAGTACTTCCTGCAGTAGGTATTGGTATCTTGTTAAAATCAGTAGTATCTAAGACTTCTGATTTGATTTACTTCATGTTCGGATTTGCTTTAGCTGCTTCTATGGGATTAACATTAATTGCTGCTACAGTTGTTGGTGGTGTATTCGCATTGATTAACTACCAAATGACAATGATGAAAGCTACAGGTGCTGTTGGTGGTGCATCTGCAGACTATGATGACGAGGAGGACATTTAATTATGAAAAAGATTTCTAAGAAAACATTAAATAGTTCTTTCTGGCGTTGGTGGTATGGAAACTTAACATGTTTCTCACACGAACACATGCAGACATTTGGTTACATGTGGTCAATGCTTCCAATTATTAAGGAATTATATCCTACTCGCGAAGAACAATCAGAAAAAATGACTACTTACTACCCATTCTTCAATACTGAACCTCAGATTGGATCTATCGTAGTTGGTATCACAGCTGGTTTGGAAGAAGCTCGTGCAAACGGAGCTGAAGGAATCGATGATGAAATGATCAACGGTATCCGTGCAGGTCTAATGGGACCTTTGGCAGGTATTGGTGACTCATTGATCGTTGGTACTTACATTCCTATCTTATTAGGTATCGCATTAGGTTTCGCAGAAGGTGGATCACCTTTAGGACCTTTATTCTATATCATCGTATGGAACGCAACTTCAATTTGGTTCCAAAAATTCGTATACTTCAAAGGTTATGAATTAGGTGGTAGTGCTGTTGAATTGTTAGTAGGACAAAAAGCAACTGCGTTCCGTGAATCTGTATTGGTTATGGGACAAGTTATCGTTGGTGCGATGGCAGCTTCTTGGGTATCAATTTCAACTAACTTAGTTATTGCACAATCTTATGATGCAGAAACTGGTAAATTGACAGACGTAACATTAGGATCTAAATTAGATGGAGCTTTCCCTAAGATCTTAACAATGTTATTCGTATTGTTTGCTTGGTGGTTAATGGCTAAGAAAAACATTACTCCAATTAAAGTATTGTTATTGTTCGTAGTTATCGGATTCGTAGGATCTGTTGTAGGATTCTTAGGATAATCACTTAAGACAATTAAAGGCGGGCTTAACTTGTTAGGCCTGTCTTTTTTTCTTATAATAAGTATATGTATATTTGAAAAGGAGCGTTAATTATGAGTTTGAGCCGCAAAGAAAGAGATCAGCTTGCAGAAGTCATTCAAAGAGAAAATGAAATGGTATTAAAAGTGGGGAGAATGGTCAGAAATGCCTTTATTCTTACACTTGCTTTTGGTGCTGTTACATATTGGGGATGGTCAGGGATGACAGATCCAATGTTTCCTAATATTCCAATGAGTGTACGTAATGTAGCTAAATGGATTGCTTTGATTGGTTTGATTTTATCGGGTTTATTTACTGTTTTAGGATTTATATCTCATAGAAATGGAAAGAAAAGTGTATTAAAGAAGATTGATTTGTACGAAGAAAAGTAAAGATTTGTATATTTTAGTTTAATACAATTTAATTTTAACTAAAAACAACAATAAATGTGTCAATTATACACATAATTTCACACAATATAACTATACCTATCACTTTATTCTTTAGTAATATACTGTTGAGCCAAAGATAGTGGCTCACTTCATAATCAAATTCCCTTTCTTAAAACTTTCTTGAGAAGCCCCGCTAAAGGGGCTTTTCATTTGCCTTTTTGAAAGTTGGACATACAAATAGTAGTTGCGATATAATAATATGGATGAAAGAAGTGTAGTTTTTATGGAAGATAAAATACGAATTATAATGTATTCAAGTGCAGATAAAGTGGATGGCCAAGGTGTAGGTAGTGCCTATGAAGAACAGGTCAATCTAATTAAAGAAGGAGCTAGCGATATCTTTGAAGTGGGTATCAACAACTGGATCAAAACGCCAGATATTCAGCATTTCCATACAGTGGATCCTACTTTCTATGTGAAGATGCAAAATCATAGAGCCGCTAACATTGCATATTGTCATTTTTTACCGGATACTTTAGAAGGTAGCTTAAAAATTCCAGCACCTTTATTGAATGTATTTCGTTCTTATTTGATTCAATTCTATAAGAGTGCGGATCGCTTGGTCGTTGTAAATCCAAGTTTTATTGATGCGTTAGTCGAATATGGTATTGATCGAGAAAGAATTTACTATATTCCTAACTATGTATCTAAGGAAAAATTTTATCGTAAATCCGATGAGGCGTGTGCTGCCATTCGTAAAAAGTATGGTGTAGACAAGGATGCTTTTGTGGTATTGGGTGCAGGACAGGTACAAACGCGTAAGGGTGTACTTGATTTTGTGAATGTTGCCAAACAAATGCCAGACGTCCAATTCGTATGGGCTGGAGGCTTTTCTTTTGGTCGTATTACCGATGGATATGAGGAATTGAAGAAGTTACAGGAAAATCCACCTGAAAACTGTAAATTCTTAGGGATTGTTCCTAGAGAAGAAATGGTGGATCTATATAATATGGCGAATGTGCTTTTTGTGCCAAGCTATAATGAATTATTTCCAATGACGATTTTAGAAGCGGTGAACTTACATGTTCCATTGGTGCTTCGCGATTTGGATTTATATAAAGATATCTTATTTGATCGTTATATGCATGCCGATGATAATGAGGGTTTTAAAAATTGTCTGTTAAAATTGAAAAATGATTTAGATGTATATGCGAAGTATCAAAATGAGAGTCGTTTATTGAGTGAATTCTATTCGAAAGAACACGTATTGAATATGTGGAGAGAATTCTATTTGAGTGCTTATAAGGATAAACAAGAGGAATTATTAAACAAGAAAAAATAGGGGTTTTTATGAAAAAACAGAAGTACGCACTAAATCTGTTACTTATTCTTGCTTTAACGGGATTTGCCCTGTGGTTTGCGCTAAAGGATAATTTTCATCAGGTTTTAAAGTGCATTTCACAAATGAATCTGTTAAGCCTTGTCATAGTCTTATTGTGGGGTGTTCTTTTTACGGCGGTCTGGGGATTTGTATACTACGTATTAGGTAGAAAGTATACGGATCATTATACGCCGGGTAAAGGGATTCTTGTGGCCTTTATTGGTTCTTTCTTTTCGGGGATTACTCCGAGTAGTACGGGTGGACAATTTGTTCAGGCCTACATTATGAAGAAGCAAGGAATCAAAGTGAGTGATGGAGCCAGCTTGTTGTGGGCTGATTTCATTATTTATCAGACGACAATGATGATTTATGTTTCGATTCTGTTTCTCTTGCGTTTTGCGTATTACAGTGCTCAATCCGCATGGTTCAATATTATATTGTTGGGCTATATCATCAATGCAGTGGTTGTTGTAGCGTTATATACGATTGCGTTATTTCCTAGTATTTATATCAAGCTTTCGCGTATTTTAGTTAAGGTATTAACGAAGTTGCATGTTTTAAAGAATCCAGATAAGACATTGGATTCTTGGACTCTACAAGTCACGAGTTTTACTCGTGAAATTAAGGTGCTCGCAAAAGATAAGAAGAGTATCTTACTTTGTGTATGTATTAATGTGGTGCGTTTATCACTCTATTATTCATTGCCATTTGTGATTGCGCTAGCCTTACATATTCCATTGAAGATGAATGAGTTTATTGATGTCATGGCTCTATCTAGTTTTGTGACGATGGCCAATAGTTTTATTCCAATTCCCGGGGCAAGTGGGGGTACGGAAGTTGTCTTTTCATTGTTGTTTAGTGGCATGATGAAAAATTTAACGGGTGCCGTTTTAGTATTGTGGCGTTTTTCTACGTATCACATAGTGCTGATTATAGGTGGAATTTTATTTGTGTTTGTGAAGAATCATTATGAGAGAAAAGAGAGTAAGATCAATTTAGAAGGGATGTAGTATATGCGAATCGGACTATTTACAGATGCATATTTACCGGATATTAATGGGGTTGTTTCAAGTGTGGCAACCCTTAAACACGCTTTAGAAGAGCTGGGGCATACGGTATTTATTATTACGAATCATAAGGGGACAAAGATTGTAGAAGATGAGGATGGTCATATTCTTCGTTTACCGGGTCTTGAAATCAAGAAGTTTTATGGTTATAAGATGTCGAGTCCACTACAGTTTAGTGCGGATGCCTACATTGAAAGAATGGACTTGGATGTCATTCATATTCAGACGGAAGCGGGTGTAGGTATGTTTGGTCGTCAGATGGCGAAGGCTTTGCACATTCCTATTGTATACACGTATCATACGATGTATGAGGATTATACGCATTATTTTAATCCGCTTGATTTTGATTCGGTTGAAAAATTAGGGAAGAGTGTGATTCGTACTTTTTCTCGTGTCATGGCCAATGGTTCGCAGGCAGTGATTGCGCCGAGTGAAAAGACGAAGCAGGCTTTATTGCAGTATGGTGTAATAGCACCTATTTATATTGTTCCGACAGGTTTGGATTTGTCGGAGTATGATCGTAAAAATTTAGATGAAAATAGAGTTCAAAGTATTCGTGAAGAGTTAGGTTTTACAAGTGAAGATCGTATTGTGGTCTTTGTAGGGCGTATTGCCAAAGAGAAGGCAATCGAAATTCCGATTGAGGCGATAAGTAAAAATAACGATCCACATTTACACTTAGTCATTGTGGGTGGTGGTACGGATATGGAGTATTACCAGGATTTGGCTAAGAAGTATAATGTTGAAGATCGTGTGCATTTTACGGGTAAGATTCCTAAGGAAAATATTGCCTATTATTATGCGGCTTTCGATTGTTTTGTATCCGCTAGTTTATCGGAAACACAAGGGATGACATATATTGAGGCTTTAGCGAGTGGTTTATTAGTGTTTGGGCGTCGTGATGAGGTGTTGAAGGATTTGGTGGATGAAGGCAAGTCTGGATATTATTTTGATGATGCCAATGAGCTAAGTCAAAAGTGGGATGTTTTCTTTAGTAAATCCAAAGAAGAAAGAGATGCATTAAGAGCGTATTGTATTTCTAAAACAGCGCCTTATACAGAGAGTATGTTTGCGCATAAGGCTTTGAGTGTTTATAATCAGGCGATTGATGATTATAAGCGTGCCTATCATGTGGAGCACATTCGTATGGTGGATGATTTTGTTCGTTTAACGGTAATGCGTGATTGTGATAATGAACCAGTCAAAGTAATGATTCCAACGGATGATTTCTTTGATTTAAAGATCACAAAGGATACAATGTTAGATGCATATTTGATTGACAACTATTTGGATATGCAGTTATTCTATAAGGCGTTTGAGTTAATGAAGAAGCGTGTTTTCTCAAATGATTATACGTCGTATCAAATGGTGCAATATGGAAAGAAATATTTGGGTCTAGATGAAGATCAGGCTTTGGATATTATTCATGAATTTATGGAACGTCATTGGATCGACGATAAGGAGTATGCCTTTGATAAGGCGCAGGCTTGGCATTCGTATGGTCAGCCTAAAATGCAGATTTGTCAAAAGCTAAAAAGAGCAGGCATCGCGGATGATGTAATTGAGGATGCTTTGGCAAGTTTGGATGTGGAAACAGAGCGTAGTAATGCGATCAAATTGGCTCGTCGTTTAGCGCATTCGCTAAAAGAGCAGTCGAGTCGCATGCAAAGGCAGACGCTAGTGAATAAGTTAGTGACGAAGGGATATTCGTTTGAATTGGCAAAACAAGTCTCGGAGTCGATTGAATTGGATGAAAATGATGATGAGGCACTACAAAGAACGATTGCGAAAGCGAAGCGTTTATATGCGACGTTTGATCAGCCTAAGCGTAATCAGAAGATTCAGACGTATTGTGTTCGTAAAGGATTTAATATATCAGCTATAAAAGAGGTTTTGGAAGGGGAAAGTGAATGAGAATTAATGAGATTACTCAGGAACAAAAAGTAAATATTAAGTGTTTGATTTCAAAGTGTGACAAGGGAAAAACCGTGAAGGATACACCTTATTTGTCTTTGATTTTAGAGGATGCAACGGGTGTATTGGATGCGAAATTTTGGAATTTAACGAATGAGCAGATTGAGCAGTATAAGGCGGGTCAGATTGTTGAGGTATTTGGAGATTCGATCATTCATAGAAATGCCGTTCAGTTAAGAGTGAGAAAAATGGTGGTCTTAGAAGGTGAAGATATTTCGGATTATGTAAGATTAGCGCCTATGTCTCGTACTGAAATGGAAGAGGAAGTAAAGACTTTGATGAATGAGATCACAGATTCGAATTTGTATTGTGTGGTTGAAGAAGTATTAGAAGAAACGAAGGATTTATTCTATACATATCCGGCTGCCACAAGAAATCACCATAATTTTGTGGGAGGACTTGCCTATCATTCAATTAGTATGGCGCGTGTAGGACTAGATATTTGTCGTCAATATCCATTCTTGGATAAGGGATTATTGATTGCGGGTATCTTGATGCATGATGTTGGAAAGATTGATGAGTTGAGTGGTCCGGTTCTTCCTGAATATACAAATGAGGGGAATTTGTTGGGGCACATTAGTATTATGAATAATCGTTTGGATCGTGTGGCTGAAAAGCTGGGTGTAAACGATAAAGAGAGTGTTTTATTGTTGAAGCATATGATTTTGGCGCATCATGGAAAGATGGAGTTTGGATCTCCTGTCCTTCCTATGATTCCAGAAGCGGAAGTGTTAACTTTATTAGATAATCTAGATGCGCGTATGTATATGATGAAGCAGAGTTTAGATACAACGCAGCCAGGTCATTTTGGGCCTCGTGTCTTTGCGTTAGAAGGGCGTATGATTTATCATCGAAAAGGAGAAGATGAAGAATGAAAATAGGTTTTGTATCATTGGGATGTTGTAAAAACTTAGTGGATTCTGAACAGATCATGAGTATGATCAAGAGGGGTGGCCATGAAATTGTGTCCAATCCTAAGGATGCACAGGCTATTATTGTGAATACTTGTGGTTTTATTGAGAGTGCCAAAGAGGAGAGTATCAATACGATTTTCAAGATGGCGAAGTATAAAGAGAGAAACTTAGAGAAGTTGATTGTGTGTGGTTGTTTGGCACAAAGATATACAGATACATTAAGGGAAGAGATTCCTGAAATTGATGCGGTTATCCCGATTCGTGAGTATGATACTTTGGCAAATCAGCTACAGAAGCTTTTGGGTTCAGATACATTGTTAGATAAGGCAGAACGAGTGATTACGGGAAATCCTTGGCAGGCGTATGTAAAGATTAGTGATGGTTGTTCGAATCGTTGTGCGTATTGTGCAATTCCTTTGATTCGTGGAGATCAAAAGTCTCGTACAATTGAGGATATCATGGAAGAGGTCAACTATTTGGCTAGTGTTGGAGTGAAGGAATTAACTTTGATTGCCCAAGATACTACAAAGTATGGCTTGGATAATTATGGAAAGTTGATGCTTCCTGAATTATTGCGTCAAGTATCTAAAGTAGAGGGTCTTCATTGGATTCGTGTTCTGTATATGTATCCGGATGAAATTGTGGATGATGTATTGCAGGCTATGAGTGAGAGTGAGAAGATCGTTCCTTATTTTGATATTCCTATGCAGCATGCGAATAATCGTTTGTTGAAATTAATGAATCGTAGAGGACCAAAAGAGGATGTATTAAAGGTTGTGGATAAGATTCATACGATGTTTCCAAATGCGACTTTGCGTACAACTATGATTGTTGGTTTCCCTACAGAAACGGAAGAAGAGTTTGAAGAACTTGTGGATTTCATTAAGGAAATCAAATGGGATCGTATGGGTGCTTTCACATATTCGAAGGAAGAAGATACACCTGCTTATGATATGGATGGACAGATTGATGAAGAGATTCAAAATGAGCGTTTGGCTAGATTGATGGCGGTGCAGGAAGAGATTTCAAAAGAAAAGAATCAGGAAAAGATTGGTAGGGTCATTGAAGTTCTTGTTGAGGAAAAAGAAGGTTTGGTGGATCGTTATCGTGGAAGAAGTGCTGCGGATGCACCGGATGAAGTGGATGGTCAGGTCATCTTTACAAGTGATGAACCTTTAGAGTTGGGTTCTTTTGTGAAGGTAAAGATCACGGATGCTAAATCTTATGATGTTTACGGTACATGTGTAAGCGAATAGTGGGATTGGATCCCATTGTATTTGAGGATTCTAGAATATTGATTGTGGGTTCTATGCCAAGTGCAATTAGTTTGAAGGAACAGATGTATTATGCGAATAAAAATAATCGGTTTTGGAAGATATTAAAAGAAATCTTTCAAACAGAAGACAAGATTGAATTATTAAAAGTATCGCATATTGCACTTTGGGATATTTGTCATTCGTGTATAAGAAAGACGAGTGCGGATAGTGAAATCAAAGATATTGTGCCAAATGATATACAGGGATTGTTGGATAGATATAAGAGTATTGAGAAGGTAATTTGTAATGGAAGGACAAGTCAGAATACAATGCAGAAATATTTTCCGAATATTGAAACGGTGTATTGTCCTTCGACTTCGAGTGCCAATGCACAGTTTTCGTTAGAACAATTGATTGAAATATATAAGAAGGAGTTTTATGAATAAACTATATTGGGCAAAAGTAAAGGCGGATGCGAAGGTTCCGCAAAAGCGTTATGAAGATGCAGGGTATGATTTATATCCTTGTTTTGAAGAAGATTATATGGTGATTGAGCCTCATGAAACAAAGTTAGTTCCATTGGGTGTGGCGAGTGCATTTGATCCAGAGTTTGTGATGATTTTAAAAGAGCGTGGTTCAACAGGAACAAAGGGTATTGCGCAAAGAAGTGGTGTCATTGATTCTGGTTATCGCGGTGAATATATGGCTCCGGTCACAAACTTGAATACGAAGCGTGTGGTTATTAAAAAACAAGATGTAGAATATAAGGAAGATGCGATTATATATCCATATGAAAAGGCAATTTGTCAGGGTGTTCTATTAAGAATGCCTCAGTTAGAAAGTGAAGAAATTTCTTTTGAAGAACTTCAGTCTATGGAGTCTGAAAGAATGGCTGGAAAATTAGGTAGTTCAGGAAAATAATAGAGTCTATTTTCCTAAAGACAATAGGCCTTTTTTTATACAAAATTTCATTAAAAAAAGATGATTTTTGGATTATATAACCGGTCTATAACCTAGTGAGTCCTATACTATAACCAGGATGATGAAAGGGTTATCAACTTTAACAAGAACAAAAGGAGGAATTTGTATGCTGAAAAACTTAAAAAAGGTGGCGGCAATTGTATTATCATTTGCGATGGCCGTTCAGTTTGGCTTAGCAGACTCTTACTATGTAAATGCGGTGGAAGAACCGGTTGAACCTCAACAAGAGGAAACAACAACGGCTGCACCACAAGAGCAAGAGGAAGTGCCAACAGCTGAAGAAGAAACCCCTCAACAACAGGAAGAACAACAACAACCTGCAGTAGAGGAAGAGCAGCCCGCGCCAGAAACAAAATCTGTAGAATTAAGTTATGTAGCAGAAGATGGAACAGTTCTTCATGAAACTGCTTCTCGTGATTTTAATTTAGACTACAGCTTAAAGACAGATAGTAGTGTTATGTTGAATTTTGATGGTTATACATTAAAGGATGTAATCATTAATAATTCTCAGACAGTTCCTGCTGATCAGGCTAATCTAAGTGTTACCTCAGATTTAGTTAGTGTTAAATTTGTCTATGTAAGTGTAAATACTAAAGAAGACAAACAAACAAGTGAAAATAATGAACAAACTAAAACTGAAGAAGCAAATGAAGATGATGCTGAGGCAGACCCGGAAACCAAGGAGGAATTACCTGAGTATCCGGCATTTGATCAAAGTGAAACAGCTGGTAATGTAGTCGTTCATGCGACAGCAGCTGAGGGTGTTTTACCAAGAGATTCTAAGCTTGTTGTAAAACGTATCACAAGAAAGGCTATCTTAAATGCGGTTGAAGATACTGTTTCTGAAAAGAACAAAGAAATGGATTCAGCAGTAGCTTTGGATATTACAATCCAAAATAAAGATGGTGTTGAAATTCAACCAAATGGTTCAGTAAATATTAGTTTTGAAAATGCAGCAGTAAGTGGTGATGAAATTAATGTTTACCACGTAACAGATGATGCGAGTGCAGTCACTGAGGTAGCTACAAATACTCAAAGTTTTGATGCAAATCACTTCTCTATTTATGTTATTACGGGTGAAAAAGAAAAACCATTAACAACATTTAACTTTGTTGATGCGAATGGTAAACCAGTAAGTACACAGATTGTTAAAACGGGGGATACATTAATTACTCCAACAGCTCCAGATGTTGCTGGAAAAGCATTCGTTGGTTGGTATGAGGGTGAAACAAAGTTTGAAGATTTCAATACAGCGTTGACAATCACTGAAACAAAAACTCGTACAATTACAGCAAAATATGAAAATGCATTATATGTTTACTTCTATAATCCAGCTGGTACACAAATTATGCGTACAGAAAAAGTTGGAGATCATGAAGTACATGGTTATACAGATGTATCTTATGATGTTGACTCAACTCATAAATTAGTTGGTTGGGCAGCAGAAAGAAATGGTACTGAAAATATCGCAGATAAAATTACAGTTCCAAAAGGAAGTACTTCAGTAAATGTATATGCAATTATTAAAGAAGGTTATTGGATTTCATTTGATTCAAATGGTGGATCTATTGTTGATTCTCAATTCGTATTAAATGGAGACAAACTAGTTCTAAATAAATCTACAACTCCTACAAAACCTGGTTACACATTCAATGGTTGGTATAATGACTCAACTAAAGTTGAAAATGGTGCAACAGTTACGAATCCAATGACATTAAAGGCTCATTGGACAGCAGCAGAAGTTAACTATACAATTAACTACTGGCAACAAAAAGTAACAGATGACAAGAATGCAACAGATGCACAGAAAACTTATGAATATGTAGAAGCTGTAACTGAGAAGGCAACTACAGGTACAAAGATTTCTGCCACAAATTCAAAAACATATAAAGGATTTAAATATAACGCAAACAATTCTAGTAAAGATGTAGAAATTGCGGGAGATGGTACAACAATCATCAATGTTTACTATGATCGTGTATTATGTACAGTAAATTTCTATGTAGATAAAGGTGGATACTATTGGAGTGATTGGCAGATAACTAAAACCGTAACTGGTTTATATGGTGCTAACCTTCCTGAAGGTGCATGGGATTCTTCTAAAAATTTATGGTTTACAACAAAATCATATGGTTCTAATGCTGTCTTATTAACTTCGTTTGATTTTGAAACGGCTGGATATGCGAAGAATCAAGACAATGTATCAGAAAATGGCATTGTTACAACTTGTAATTTTTATGCTGGTAGTGGTCTAAATGGTACTATTAAGTATTATCTAAGAGTAAACAATTTGTGTGCTAGAGATTGCTTTATTTACGGGTTAATTTAGAATTCGATAATACTAAATGCCTTAATATTCTATCAATTTTTGGCCATTTCTCATCTTGAGCTTTAAC